>Ga0315901_10002861_pt1 | contig 23104 bp, 18 predicted proteins | sample LakEriMetagenome_10_FD_203761 | JGI IMG/M metagenome (GOLD analysis project Ga0315901, IMG submission 203761) | Freshwater fungal communities from buoy surface, Lake Erie, Ohio, United States - Buoy 2 MA116 | ecosystem: Environmental > Aquatic > Freshwater > Lake | place: USA: Lake Erie, Ohio... | reverse complement strand
CCGCGAGTTGACATCGTTATGTATACCAATTCCCCATTTCCACAAGTCTGAAAAATCTGGAGGAAATTGCTTGCAATAGTCCTCAAAATGTTGTTGGCACGGACAACCATTCCACGGAATAGAATCCGCCCAGTTCTTAAACCAACTCTGCATGAATGCGCGATCATCGCAGTTCCTGTTGCGAAGTGAGAATAGATGTAGTTCAGCCCAGTATCTAGGCCCATCGCGGAGTATCACAGATTGAATTAGCGCACGGCTGCGCTCCGATTCATCCAATGCTCGCTGAACCCAGTCGCAATGCTCATCCCAGTTTAACCCAATATGCTCACAGACCATCTTCTCGACATCATCAGCAATCGAACTACCACTAATGGACTTTGAGCGGACGAATGTTTCGACCAGTTTACCAAGTGCCACAAGGAATGAATTATCTTCCCTGCCACCATAATCAACCACAGGAATAATCAGATGATCTCCGATAATCTCAGAATCACTAAACGGCATTAGTGATGGATCAACTGACTTAGCCTCAAACTTCATTTATTTATTTATTTATATCTTTAGAATCCCTACTCGTCCCACCAGAACGCCGATGCCATCGCGTATCCACCTCCGACGAAAGTAGCAATAGCAAGAACAAGAGAAACCAGAGAATCATGCGTCATGGCTTCTCCTAGTCATTACTTGCCTTTCTTGCGAGTCATCGCTGCTTTCTTGGCGCGAGCCTTGCGCTGAACGCTATAGGCGATGGCTAAACTTTGCTTCAATGGCTTGCCAGATTTAAGCTCAGTTTTAAGATTGCGTGTGAAACAATTTTGTGAAGCACATTTACGGATTGGCATAGGTTTTATGTTGTATGTTAATTTTAGTTTGAATGCAATGAATTTATTGAGCAGGGCGATACATTCCCTGTAATGCTAGCTTTTCTTTCTTTGCTGGCTCTTGCGCTTCCTGCAAATACCTTCCAGATGTGTATAGCAAGTTTTTCGCTGCTTCTGGTCCAACTTCTTTAGCGAACTTGACATAAACTGGCTCACGCATGAATTGAGGAATAGAACGATTAAACATATCTGCATTGCCTTTAGATTTAGCAACAAGTTGAGCAAAATCGCCAGATGCAAGCATTTCATCAAGACTTAACAACGCTTGGCGTTGATCTTTTCCAATTGATCTTATTGTAGTTCCACCAGCTACTGCGCTTGTTAATGCGATTGCAAGTTCTGGAGGAACATTCAATTGTTTGGATGCACTGTAAACAACAGAGCCAGTTATCAACCCTTTCATTATAGACCAAAGAGTTGATCCCATCTTTTGGTTTTTAGATATTTCTTGTTTAATATCGCCAATCTTAGATGTTTGCTTAGTTGCGTTTTGGATGTTTTCAGACAAAATATTCAGATTATCAAATTGATATTTAGCATCAGGAGGAAGCTCATCAAACAAAGCATTATATGCTGTTTTTTGTCCCTTTAATGAGTTATACCATTTAGTGAACGCAGCCATATCAAATTTGCCTTGTTTTGAAATGGCATTTTGGATTCCAGTTGCAACAACATTAGCCCTATACTCCTCTGGGACAGCAGACAATATACTCTTAATCTTATCAGCATCACCCTTGGCTGTTGCACCAATAGCCCTTGAAACTTGACCAGAAAGACTTTGAGATAACTCGTCTCCAAAAAGTTTAACAACATTCTCTTCGTGTGCTTTTCTTGCTTTGGTTAGAGTGAATGCAGCATCCTTCACATCCTTCAATTCAGGAAATTGAGACAATGCCGCATTGTAATCATCGCTTAACAATCCATAGAAGTTTTCAACTTCTCCGCGAGTTGCATTAGAAAATACACCCTTTTCGCCAGAAAGAAACTCGCCAAGCTGTTTCCTAATATCATTTATTTGTGATATTGTTGGTTTTTTGTCTGTGTATAGAGTTTCAAATATTTTCTTTTGAACTGGTCTAATTGACTTAAACTTTTGATTAAAGAGTTCAGATTCCTTTGCGCTCAATTTTTTATTATTCTTAATTTTATTAAGAATAGTTTCTGGAACGCCAGTATCCATCAATGCAGCATCAACGGCACTTATTGTATTTTCAGGATCATATTGAGTCCTTACAACTGGCTTTGTTGATAATTGATTAAACAGATTCTGTTCATCAGCTTGATATTTCTTTGACTCATTTAGGATTGTATCCTTGATGTCATCACTTAATGCACTCAAGTCCTCAGTTGATCCAGCTTTTTGAGCAACTTCACGGGCCTTTGTAGATACTCTTGTCAAAAATTCATTTTGCCTTTTAGCTAATAGAGATTCACCATAAGCAGCACCCTTTTTAACCAATGCTTGAAACTCTGGGCTTCCAGACAAGAACTCTTGAGGGACTTCTTCTTTCAAGAATCCAAGTTCTTTTGCTGCTTCACCAACCTTCAATCCTCCAATTTCAGCTTCTCCAGCGGCTGCTTCGGCAAGTGCTTTTTTAGCTTCCTTGCTTCCTTGTAGTGCTTTTGCTGTTGTTTCAGTAATAGTAGGAGGAACGATTTGCTTTTGAGGAGCAAAAAGATTCTTCAACACATTAAGGGATTTTTCCACAACAGGAACATCAACGCCCTTCAATGATTGTAATGCGGCTTTGGCTCCCGGCTCCAATGCTGAAACTGTGCCTCCAACACCGACTCCTGTTGCAAGACCAACTCCAAGCTGCTCAAGTGGACCAGCACCTTCTTGTTTTGCCTTCTCCATTGCGCCGACAGATGCTCCGCCAGCAACAGCTTGTTGAACTGGCTTTTCTCCTAGAAATTGAAGAACCTTAGCCGCTTTGCCTGTTTTAAGCAATTCTCCACCTATCTTGAATGCTCCAGCACCACCACCCATTTCAGCAGCACCTTCTGACACTTTTTCAACAACCTTTTCAGCAGAAGACCGAGGCTCTGGAACGCCAGCTACATCAAAAAGCTGAGTAGCAGCGTCTTTAACTGTAGTGTAATGCGTTCCAAATGCTGTGTTGATTCCTCCAATAACCAAGTCGGAAAGTGCGGCTCCTGCAACGCCAGCACCAAATGCGGCTGGAACAGTTGTAGCAGCGAAAGGGCCACCAGCAAGGCCAAGAGGAGCGGTTGCCAAACCAGCAGCAACATAAGGTCCGGCTCCGCGAGTTACTGCGCCAGCAATTCCAGCAGCAGTTGTTTCGGGTTCTTTTTCTTCTCCCTTTGGTTTAGTTTCTAGTTCTGAACGCAATTCACTTTCAATATCAGAAGGCTTGCTTTCAACCTTCTTTTCTTGCTCTATTTCTTCCAATAACTCTTTTTCAATGTCAGTCATTATTTTGTTTTTAGAAGTTCTTTGAGACGATTTCTATCTTGTTGAAATTGTGGAGAATTTTTGTATTCCTCACTTGCATTATTCATTTTATTTATTAAGTCTTGTTTTTCTGATTTTTGATCTGCTGGAGATTCAATATCAAATGGCATTACAAGCAAGTCTGGATCAATGCCAGTCTTTTTAGTTAATGTTCTGTATTTTTGAATTGGCCCTTTATTTGCTTTTTCAAGAGCCATGCGCGTAAGTTCTTTTGTCAAAACGCGCATTTTTTCACGATCTTCTCTAGGAAGTTTTGCTCCCTTAGTGAATTGCGAAGCAATATATTCAGGACTATATTTATCTCTAAACGCAAGAGCAGACTGAATAAGAGCAACATCGCCCTCCCTAACAGCAACACCGGGATCAACTAATCTTTGGAAGGCATTGATTGCGGCGATGTCTGCAAATCCATTTTCTTGAGATAGCGCCTTAAAGATAGCATCTTCTGAATCTTTTGTTTCTAATGCTTTTGAGTATGTTTTATCTTGCTCAAGCCTTGTTATTTGAGACAACAAAATAGCATTTTGCTCTTTAGACATTTCTGGAGCGGCTTCAGCCTCCGCAATCTTAATATCTTCTTCCCTTTTCTTTCTTGCAGCCTCTTCTTGTTCTTGTGGAGAAATTATTTCACGCTTTACAGCAAATGCTGGACCAGATGCAGTTTGAACCAATTCAGGCAATTGTGCTGCCTTCCATCCCGGATACATTTTAGCATACTCCTCATTTGCTTTTTCTTGGCTTTGGAAATATTTAATAGCTTTTGCTTGCCCAACTGGAATTTGTTTTTCTGACTCTGGCTTGACTTCTGAAATTTTTCCTAGTTCAGCACTTGTGGCAGCGATCTCCTGCTCTTGTTCTGGCGAAACAAAAGATGCGTCTACTTTACCAAGACCCAATGATGGAATTTCAGCCAATGGAGCAATTGGGGCAGCACCAGTTGATGCAGATAGATATTCTGGCAGAGCAGACAACGGAAGCCCTGTCGCTGGATCAATTTGTTTTGCAACATTAAGAGCAATAGCATTTGAATCTTCTGGAGAAATCAATCCTGTCCTATTGTCCTCTTGTGGAATCTCGCTTGGTGCGCCCATTACATTTCCATCTTCATCAAGACCTACACCTTCATTGTAAATCTCTCCAGTTAATACATCAGAATCATCAGCACCAGTAGTTTCACCAGTTGGAAGGTCTTCAAATTGAACATCTGGAGGAAGAACGCCCTTTGTTCTCTCCTTGATCAATTTATCTTGCTCTTGCATTTTCTTCAACTCCCACCCTCTTTGCTCCTCCTTTTCAGACAAGCTTTGAGCAGCTTTAATTCTTGCAATTTTTTCTTCTTGAGCGAACTTACGCTTCTCTTTGGCTTTCTCCTCTTCCTTCTCGTATTTAGCAGTAATTCCACTCAATGCGCCTTTAGCAATGTTAGAAACAGCACCAGCGATACCTTCAGCTACAAGCTCTGGTCGAGAAGACTGAATCTGGATAGCTTGAAGTGGCTGGAACTGCAATGCAGCACCGCGAGTCACATCGAGTGCTGGCAGTGGTTGCAGACCACTAAGGTTAGCAAATTGAGGAGAGAAAGAATAATCAGCCATTAGGAGCCTCCGAAAGAAAGATTAGCAGCAGAAGGGAGTCTAAATAAATTTGCAGGTTGACCAGTTCCACCAGCACCAACATTTGCGGCCATAGCAGCTCCGGGCATTGCTGTAGGAGCAACTGCGCCAGCACCACCAATACCCATAGAAGCGGCTTTCTGTGCTTGACCAGCCTGTTGACCACCACCAGCAGTTGCTTGGTAGCCAGCAGTTGATTGAGCTTGCTGTTGTGCTTGTAGTGCTGCTTTATCTGCGGCTTGTTGAGAAATTCCAGCTTGAGCCAATTGCTGACGAGCAGCCATTTCTCCTTGTTGTGCAGCAGCACTAGCAGATTGTTGCTGCTGTTCTGCCATTGCCTTTTTCCTTGCTGCTTCGGCGGCACGGGCTTGTTCAGCCGCAGCACGGGCTTGTGCTTCCATCATAGCAATCATAGGATCAGGACCGCTACTACCGCCACCGCCGCTGCTTTTTTTGCTTCCACCACCGCCGCCTTTAAACATTCCACCCATATTATTGTCCTCCGAATTTTATTCCTGTTGTTTTTGGTAAATTGAATACATTTGCTGTTCGGCCAGTTCCGCCAGCACCTGTATTCGATGATTCATAGCCATAAAATGGCAGATTAGCTCCTGATGCAATATTTGCAAGTTGTTCTTGCCTCGCTCTATTTATATCAAATCCACCGCCAATCGCTGATTGTCCAGAAGCGGTATATGCAGCTTGTTGTTGCCTTTGTTCTTCTAGCTCTTTAGCTTTTTGCGTTGCTGCATCTTGGGAAATTTGCTGTTGAGCAGCCTGTTCAGCTTGTTGGGCAGTTGTGCTTGCGGATTGCTTTCTAGCTTCAGCGAGAGCATCTTCTTGTGCCTTACGAGTAGCTTCAGCTTGCGCTGCTTGTTGCGATTGCATCTGAGAAAAATACATCATCATTGCTGGATCATATTTATTTTGATCCGCGCCACCGCCACCGCCACCACCACCACCAAGATTCCATTGCAATTTTCCGTAATCTTTATCTAGTGTAAATGGTTTTTTACCAGCAGCCCAAGATGAAGGCAATACACTTAATGGGTCAACTATATTCAATGGATCAATAACTTTCGTTACTGATCTATGAAATCTGCCATACGCTTTTTTTGCACCACCCATTTTTACTTTTTTATATTAAGTTTTTTTCTTGCTTCAAGGCATAAATCGCCATTCGGGCTAAAATGCCTACAAGCATCTGGTCTGTCAAAGTAAATTGAGCATGACACGCAATTTCCAACCATCCCCTGCAATGCTACACACCTGTTATTTTTAGTTTTCATCAAAGGATAGTCTACTCGTTGCATTTCCTTCGGTATCTTTGCTGCATCCGATCTGTCACGCCTAAGAATCGGCCAAGACCATTTATAAGAACAGCAAGCACCGCAAGAAATACAGTCTTCACTTGTTACTTCTTCCATTGCACGGGGCGGAATCCTAGATCATCAATAACGATGTCTTCGTATGGAGCCATTTCGCTTATATTCGTGATAGTAGCGTTAAGTTTAGGGCAATGCACATGGCGACCTAAATGGCGATTGACACAATTAAAACAAGTTGGATAAAAGTCAGCATTAAGCGACTTATCTGGATTGTTCTTCCATTTTCCATCTTCTTTAATATACCGAGTCGGATCAGGTTCAACTCCGTTATCCTCCAGATATTGGAATATCTCATCATCAGTCCAATCTCGCATAGGATATAACGATACTGGCGCACCATCGACAATGCGGATGTCTTGAGCGAGTGGAATACTTCCTTTTATTAGGTCAGTATCTTCGTATTTAGTTCCAATATACACCGCTCCCCACGGCCAGTTGAATGTTCCAGTGGGACGCTGTAAAAAATCAGTAACACCGCACAAAAATTTCTCACCTTCTTTTGGTCTTTCAGTTCCTAGAGATAACACAACGCAATTCTTGCCCCATTGAAAATAATGAAGCATATCAAAACGAACATCTCCAGTATGCACATCGGGGCCATCTGCCAATGATACCTTCATTGGAGGATACTCATATACCTCCAAATCCCATTCTTTGATTAGATAATCAGAATAGGCATATCGTTCACGGAACTTTGGCTGACGATACTGGATAACAGGAATATCAATTTCTGCCTCGTATCGGATCAAATGAAGCAATGCAGTAGAGTCCTTTCCTCCACTCCACAATACTACTGCTCTAGGCCATCTTTTGTTCCACTCTTTTATTCTATTTATTGTTTTATTTATTAGATGATTTCTCATTAAACTATAATAGCAGCACCTAGCGCGGCTCCAGCCACAGCACCTCCAGCACCAATCAGTGTTCCAGTCATCGCATTCTGTGATGCCGCATTCTGAACAGCGGCTTGATACATCATTTCCTCGCGTTGCTGTTTATTTTGTTGCTGAACTTGGTTAGCTTGTTGCAATTCTCCAAGGTTCTGATTGATCCAATCAGAAGTAGATTGTTGCAATCTCTGGCCTCCTGCAAATACATTTTGTTGGTATCGTTGCATGGCTTCAAGGTTAGCTGCTTTAGCTGCCATTTCTGCTTGAATTGCCGTTGCTGGATCAAGACCACCAATTGGAGCAGGAGTTTGAGCAAGGTATCCTTGTTGTATAGCTAGATTCCTAAGTCTAGCATCTCGCCCAGCTTGAGTTGCCGCATCATACATTGCAGCACGACCAATAGTTCCAGCTCCAATTCCAGTAGAGAATCCAGACATCAATCCCCTACTTTTAGCCCAATCATCCATGCTTTGCTTTGATGCCTCAATGTCGGTCAATAAAGCAATTCGTCCACCCATCTGCTCTCGCATCCTTGCAGTCTCTGGAGATGTGAGCTTTTCAATTTCTTGAGATTGAAATTTGTTTTGCAATCCAAACTCAGATGCTTCCTTTGACACTCTTTCAGTATCAAAAACCTGTGGTTTTGGTGGGGCTTTTGCAAATTCAACCAATGTTTCGCCTTGGCCCTGTAGCATTGTTGCTCCAGCTTCACGCTTTGATGCAAGCAATGGATACATCCAACTTGAATCAACCTGCGGGATTTTGCTTACATCGACATTTGATCCACCCATAGTTTTACCTTCCGAAAGACCCTGCTGGCGTGTAGTAGTATCCGCCTTGTTTTCCAAGACCAGCGAATCCGCCTAGACCTGTTGGAGCTTGATACGAAAGTTGACTTGTTGGGACATTGTATGCAGTGGATGCCTGTTCTGCTCCACCATAGAATCCAGCGCGGTTCAACCCTCCACCAGAACCCGTCTTACCATATGCGCCAATAGCAGATGATGCTACATTTCCAGCAGCACTAACCAATGCTCTATTAATTGCATTCTGCGCTTCTGCATTTTGTTGCGCTCCTTGCGCCAGCATTTGATTATATGCTTGCTGTGATTGCATTTGTGTATTCTGCAATCCTGCAAGATTAGCAAATTGTTGATTAAAAGCATCAGCGGAAGATTGCCCGAATCCAGCAACACTTCCAAACATTCCTTGTTTATATGCTTCTTGGGCGGCAAGGTTCTGGGCCTCCATTGCTTGTTTGGCGGCAACCGATGTCTCAGGGGAAATCCCGCCAACAGGTTCTGCTGTTTGGGCCAAAAATGCTTGCCTTTGAGCGGCAAGATTTTCTTCATACGCTTGCCGAGCAGCCAACGCACGATCATACATTGCTGCACGGCCAATACTGGAATCAGCAAGCCCAGTCTCGTATTGTGTCGGAAGCCCCTGTGTCCGCATATACTCGCGCATATACTGGTCAACACTCTCCTTGCTGGTCAAATCCTCCATCTGCTTTGCTCTAGCCTCTCGCATTGCGGCAGCTTCTGGATTTGTAATGCGTTCCAGTTCTTTTTGCCTTAAAGTGTTTTGCAATCCAAGTGATGCAGCCCGACGAGATTGGGCCAAAGCATCATATTGTTGTGGTTTCGGAGCCATTCCAGCATATTGCCTCAACATTTCAGCTTGATTCGCCATCTGTTGCTGTTGAGCCTGTTGCATCATCATAGCAATAGCAACATCACGCGATGGATCGCGTCTCGACATATATTTACTTGGATCAACAGTTTTTCCGCCCATTTTAAGTCAATGAATCGTAACTATAAATCTCTCTGTTCATCTTGGTCAATCCCAATTTACTCATAATATCATTAGTAAACTTTGGTCTATCTCCAATAAGCGGGACTCCAATGTATCCAAGACCGCCAGAAAGTTGAGCGTGAGCGCGCCAATCGCTCATTACCTGAATCACATCCTGCGGCCTAGTATGATTCGGGTGAAAAGCTGGATAGACAACAGGAAGGTAAACATGGTCAGAATAGCCAAACAACTCACCATTCCGATAGTGAGCGTAAACATTGATGTTAGGATGTTCGACAATTTTGTGGTCAAACGATTCAGCGAAGTCTTGTAAATTTCCAAATTCAAATGAGTCTTTAGGAACGAGTCGATAGTCGATTCTGGTTTTCATATTTATTAATTGAATCCCGCCTTGGGATTGTTCCCTGCAATTTCATTAGGGATATAATCTTTAAATCGGTTTGCTTGTTGTGCAATGATTTTTTTGCGATCTGCATAGTTTCCACAAGCGGCACATGGCAAGCATCCAGCTTGAGGAGAGAACAAAGGAACAGATGAATACAATGGAACAACGGGATCATCCTTGAATGGCGAGATGTATCGGAATGGAAAGTCTGTTACTTCTTTTGTGGCTGTTGTGATAGATGGCATATATCAACAAGGGTTCTGTGCGAGGTATTGTTGCGCGGCTTGGTTTGCCGCATTCTGAGCAAGGATTCCAGCTTGGTTCTTTGCATCAATTTGAGAGATGCCAGACAAGTAGCTTGCCGATGCAGTAGCGGAAATAGATTTTGTGGGATCAATCGTGCAAGCAAGCGTGACAGTCCTAAATTCTTTAGCCCACCATGATTTTTGCGTGGTGTCTGGTTGCTCATACGGGCTAGGAAGTAAGTCAATTTCAATACTAGTTCCATCTTGTGCGGTAACACATGATTTAGTCTCTGGAGATTGAGGAACACCAGTGCTGCGCTCGCTCCATGGATCAATGAATATCCGCAATGATTCAATGCCCATCTCTCCGCACCACTCGATTAGTACAGAGAATGCCTTGTCGATGTCGTTTGTAAGGGTGGACTCGCAGGTAACAGTTGATGGTCTACGCTGACTATTTTCTGTGATGAGCCTGCGATATTGTGTGTTTAGGAATCCAAGTTTGGCAATCTCGTTAGCGTAATCGCTGTTCACCCATTGGTAATCTGAAGTCACCGCAAGCAATCGAGTATCAAGAATATTTTGGTAGAAGCCTTTTGATCCGCGATACGAAACTCGCGTATCCACAGTTCCTCCAATTTCGCAAGCCTCAATTTCACCATACTGGAATTGCTTGAAATCAAGCTCATCTCCTAGAAGCCCAGTCTCCATCTGCGAATAGATGCGATTTACTTTTTCTATAATCCCGCCATCGACATCAATATCAAAATATGTATCTGCACGATTCGGCATGAATGATTCCCATAGATGATTGTAAGAACCATCATTTGTTGCGGCATAATCAACAGAGAAATGGAAACAGCGAGGCGCGCCATCTACAACGCCAGAAATCCACTCTACGGGCCTTGTTCCAGTCCATACACCGCACCATGCAGGAATGCGTTGTGCAGACCATTCAGCGGCGGCTGCGTAATCAAGAACCATCGTTGCTGAATTGCATGGCTCCAAATAAGGAACCGAATATAGCAAATAGTTCTCAAACGACATCGCGCAAATCTTCGATGTATCACCAGCCATGTAGGCTTTAACTCGTGCCATCTCAATATCACGATACAGAGACTGAGATGTAATGTAAGCAGATGCCGCAATGTCAGCAGAAATCAATCCACCTTGCGAATACCACCAGAGTTGACCAGCTTGGAATGAGATTGATTTTCCAGCAACGCAACCAATCGTCGGATACAATGTAGTTTGGAAATTTGCAGTGCTTACCCATTGAGTTCGATCATAGATTCCACTTGAAAGCGAATATGTCGCACGATCAGTAAAAACGATTAACTTTGTGTCGTTGTTCTGACCAATATAGTTCGTCATTCCAGTAACAATGCGAGCGAACGCAAAGTCTCCTCGGCCAGTTCCAGTCAGTCGTTCCGTGAATGATATTGGATCGCCTAAATCAGATGCTAGAACGATATTCTTTGATGCAACCCAAAGTCGATTTCCGCTAAATGCCATCCAATATCCAATCGGAATTGAAGTTGTTTGGATTCCTGTTGTATTCGATCCATCCCAATAGGCAGGAGCAGAGATGCCATCTTGGATTACAACGATACGATGAGATGGAGTTACTGTGACATCGCCACCAGTTGAAACTTGCGCGGTTTGCGTTGCTAGAGTGAAAACGAACTGATCAACACTTGGGTCTAGCTTGATATTTTTGAGTCGATAATCTTCCCAGTTTTTCGGCTGTTTTAGAGGAAATGGCGAGTAGTAAACATTACCATTTACGGCAAACACAACGAACGGCAATTCATCAGCAACAGATGTTGTGCCATCTGGATTGTAGATTTGTGCTGGAATTGTTTTTGTAACTCCGTTTTGAACGATTGTATCAGATGCGTTCGCTTGCTTGTTTGATGAGAAAAAGATTCCGCCTTGAAAATTGCCCGGAGGCAGCGAGAGACGCATTGAGTATCCCGGCCTAGTCTGAACAACTCCACCACGCACAGCACAATTTACTGCCCACTTAATCTGGTTATCTGGCAATGCCCACGGATTCCTTACTGAGTTGACACCAAGAATCCAACCAGAAGAAACCTTTACTTCTCTTCCTGAAGTTATCTGTGCGCTTTTCATTAGAACATTACTGGGTCAGTCGTATCGCCATAAACTAGCCCATTGATCTGTGGGACTGACATTGCATGACCATCAATGCTCTCTTGCTGATTCTTGAGATATGAAAAAGCAATCTGCCAGTAGCGAGCCGATTGATCAGCGAAATCTTTATCTTCCAAATCACAAGCGTGAACAGCAGTGATGATTGCTCGCTCTTGCTCTAGCGGAATGAAGTCGTATATGCTGGTAATGCTTGGAGTCTGGATGCGATAAGAAATCCTAGCCCATGCACAAGGCTTGCCAATGCGAATCCTGCGGTATTGAGGATTGACTTCAGATGGATGATATTGACCAATCAGAGTCATGTCATTGCTACGGCCATAATCGTAAGCGTAAAGCGACACATATCCTTCAGTAATCGGCTTGTCGATTTGAGAAACAGACTTCACAAATGTTGGCAATGTTACAGAGTCAACAAAGAATGTTGATTCTACAGTCTCGCCAGTTGTCGTGTATGTCTTGCGTCCAGTAGTTGACGATGTGTTTTTGGCGTGTGCAAGCGTGTCGTAAAGCTCAAACGAATTGTTATCTAGCCTACGAGCGTAGTATGTCGTTCCAGCAGTCAATCCAGTTGGCAATACATCGCCTTCTTTGGCGCGAGGAACAACGGCATCACCAGTATTGAAGTGAGCTTGGTCAGCATCAATGCTCGTAGATGGGGAGACATTGAATGTGCGAATAATGTCTACACTTAACTGACCAATCCCCGGAGTCGTTAAAACTTGTAATGTAGAACCGAGATAAACCTTGAACGATTTTCCTTCTAACTTGATTGTATAATCAGTAGAGGCAAGAAGTGGAGATGGAAGCGTATTTGTTGTAGAGAATCGCACAATCTCGTCTTCGTTCAGATACTCAATCTCGCTTGGGATAATAAAATTTCCAAATGGCAAAGAACGGAATGATTTTCTTAATGCGTAATATGTCTGACCAGCACCGAACGACTGAACTGCAATAAGACCAGTCGTTCCCCCAGCATTGGCATTAACTAGGCTATTGTAAATCTTTCCAGTAGCATTGTTGATCTTATTGAGATAAAATGGAGTTACACCATTATCAATTGAAGGATTGGTCGAGGGCAGAAGATAATCAGTTCCAAAATAAATTTGCTGACCAGTTGCAAGATTCGTGAAGTCGCCTTCCCAGTTATTGTTGAATGTCACGCTGAATGCACGAGACAAAGATACATAGAATGTTCCAGTTCCAGATGAAGTAATATTTACATCACTAAAGTCAGTATTTTTAACAGTAAATGTTCCAGAAGACAAAGGAACTTCTGCCCTGTATGCAGTTCCAGAAACAAGCGGAGATGGAAGTGATCCAGTAGAGGTAAAGCTAACAAAAACTCCAGTTGATGGAGTAATCACAACGATTGGCGTTGTTGTGTATCCACTTCCAGCAGTAACCGCTTTTACTTCTGTTACATTTCCAGATGTTGATGTTATTCCAGCATTTGAAGCCGTTCCATTTGGAGCAGAAACCGCTGCAAATGTAAATGTTGTTGCAGTAGCATCTGGAATATATGATGTAGGACTTGCTCCAAGTGTTGGAGATACGCTTGTTGTTGTTATTGTAAATTTAAATGTAGTTGCATCATAAACTTCAACAACAAATGGAGTGTCTGCATACTGGAATGGAGTTACATCGCTAAATCTTACAACATCACCAGTTGAGTAATTGTGATTAGTTGAAGTAACAACAGTAACAACATCTCCACCACTAACCCTTGTCATTGATGAGACATTTTTGCTAGTAACTGGAACTGATGTGATCGCATTTTCTCCGTTTAGATATGTTGAAAGTGAGCCAGTTACATTAGATATTTCTATTGTCTGCCCAACATCATATCCATGAGGAGAAGCCGTCGTTACAGTCGCAACTCCAGAAGAAACAGATATTTGATTTACATTTAAAATAGAACTATTTACTTGAGCAGTCGCTACAGCACCAGAACCTCCACCTCCAGTAATTCTAACCTGTGGAGTAGTCTCATATCCATATCCTCCAGATACTTTATTGAAATGAGATACAAATGACTTTGTAATTGTAGCTACAGCAGTTGCTTGAGAACCAGATATTTTTTGAGATGTAATAGATACTCCATCAGCAGGGCTTCCAAGAAGAGATGAAACTGTATATGTGAATGTTTTTGCGCCAGCATTTACAGCTATAATAGTTTTCTCCCCATTAAATCCACTAGGGCTTGCTCCACTAATTATTACTTTATCTCCAGCGGCATATCCATGAGTTTCATTTGTAGTAGCCGTTGCTACAGTTCCAGTATATGCGGTAGATATAATTGTTCCTGTTGCTGGACTTGCTGTTATGGTTGAAAGAGTTGTGTATGTGAATGTGCTGGAATTTACTACATTTATTGTAAATTCTCCATTATATTCAGACTGATTAGCTCCGCTAATTGTAATAACTTGACCATTTCCATATCCATGAGCTGAAATAACACAGGTTGCAGTAGTTCCAGAACCTGTAAGATTTCCAGCAGAAACTGTTTTGTTTGCACCAACTTTTGTTATTGATGTTACTGTCAAAAGCTGTTGAACAGGTTGTTCAATAGTGACTGTTGGGGCTTCAGTGTATCCAAGACCCGGATCAGTAATAACAACATTTAGAACTTTATTGTTTACAGTATCTCTAATGGAATATCCTGTTGCTTGTTTTTGAAGCCCATAGAAAGGGCTAGATTCTGGCAATATAGGTGGACTTGAAAATGTTACTTGCGGATCACTAACATATCCACTTCCTTGAGAAATAACCCTAACCGATGTTACTGATCCAATCGTTACGGCTTGGAAGTTGGCTCCAGTTCCAGATGGTGTATCTATATTTAATCCAGATGCGCTTATTTGTTGTGTTGTTCCAGTTATTGATGTTGCTGGAATCAATTTAACAAGAGAATTTGTTCCGCTTCCAGAGTCTTTAAGAACAATTGGATTTACAAGATTTGTTGGGGTTGAAGCAACTGCATCAGATTGATTCTCGTGTAGAGAAACAGTGAACGGATCAATGATATTTACAAAATAATTTTGATTCGCAATGAGAGGCTTGGGAAGATTTCCAGATGCAGTAAATGCTTGGACTTGATCTCCGTCATTGTAGTAGTGACGAACAGCGAATGTCAGCGTTGTCTGGGGGTCGATGTTCTTACGAATATCTACATTGAGAGATGCTGTGCTTCCAGTCGTATAAACTGGATTGATATTCTTTTTAGCATCATCCGAAGTTTCAAATACAGTCAAATGCGTTGAATCAACAGCATTGACATAATATGTTTGATTTGAATTAAGCGGAGGAGGAAGTGATTGGCCAGCAGGGAATGTGATTTGATTTGCAGTCTCAAGCGTAAATTCTGGAACTTGAGAAAGTTCAAGTGCAGTTACCACTTGTGATTCACGGCTATCTTTAAATTCAAGATTGCCAGCACCAACAATACTCTGAAGATTGATTGGATAATTTAATGCTTGGGCATTAAGCGGATCATTGAAAAGCTGGACTGTATATGCATCAATAACTCCAATGTAGTATGTCTGGCCATTCTCCAATGCTACAGGGATAGTTCCAGCACTTGTAACGCCCATTCCTTGCCCAGAAGACAATCCATGGGCAGTTGCGCTAGTGAACAGATTGATTGGCGTAATAGCAACGCTACGGGTCTTTACAGTAGCATCATCTGGAGTAATCGTTCCATACGCAAAATCAGACTGAGAGTGAATCGGCACAAGCAAGCCATCAACACCAGTTCCATTCGCAAGTTGCGAGCGAAGCGTTCGATTGTTCTGATCGTTTCCAAGAACGCGAATTGTCTTGCCGACATCATTCTCCAACTCCGCAACAGCAACAAGCTGTGAGGGCTGGATGATGTCCATGAGTGTCGCAACATATCCGCGATCATCCCATGCCCACTCAACGGAATTAAACATTCCGCCTTTGTTTACATGGTATTGAAATAGACGATTGCGGAAGTATGTCGGGGAGCCATCAATGTTGACTGCAAGAGGAACATCAATATTGCGAGGAAGCGTGATAGAACAACGATCCCATCCTGTGCATACATCAACATCAGCAACAGAATGAGTCCAGTGACCAGACTCCATCAAGGTCGCTACTGCCTGCTGAATTTTACGAAATATCTTACTGTTGTCAGTAGTCCCTAAAATCTCAGCGCACTCATCGAAAATCTGCGATACAAACATGGCGCGACATTATCGCATCGAACCTTCTGCCGCAAGTGATTTAAGAAACTCTTCGTCTTCAGCGGTTGCAACAGCCTCTGGAGCCATTTCTTCGGCAACAGCGGCGGCTTCACCGCTTTTTTGAGCATCAACTTCAGCCTTGAGAGTTTCAAGACCAGATTGAAGTTGGCTAACAAGGGTGTAGATAGAATCAAACGCATCAGATGGCATTTGAACCATAACTTTTCCACCAGTGGGAGCAGCCATGTCAGGAGTTGGTGCGGCCATTTCCCCCGGCATCGCTTCTGGTGTTGGTGTAGGAGCCTCGGTTGGAGGCATTGTTTTATCTTGTGCCATAAAATTAATCTTCGTATTCTTCTTCGGTTTCGTCTTCTTCGCCCTCTGCTTCTTTCAAGCCTTTTTCGATAGCGTCCTCATCGTCCTCTTCTTCCTCCATCATTGGCTCCATCTTGGATTTGCCATTGGATTTGATGCCATGAATTTCGAGTTCTACGCAATAGCATTTCTTCTCTTCGCCATCGCGCATCACAGTCTCTTTCTTCTCCATGACTTTTTTGAAGTGAATGACAGCAGTTCCTTCTTTAGGGAAATCCATTAACTCTTTAGCATTGCTAAAATAGAGAGAAGGATAGTGAACAGAAGATGGTTCACGCTCAATTTCAATAGCCATCGCTGGCTTCATTTCTTCGCCAAGGTCAACAAAACCTTCTGGCAAACTTACTTTTTTAGATGTGTATGGCATATGATTTTATTATTGAATAAATAGAAACAAGTAAAGAGTTTTATTTCACTTGCCAATCACGAATGCAAATATTTTTTGGCAAATTACCTTTTATAATGTTATTTGATGCAAGATCATTTGGATTTGCGCTAGAACCAAATGGCTTGCTTGTATCCCTATTTTTAAATTTCGATCCAGCCATGTAGAAATATTTGATTACTCCAGACCTTGATCCAAGCCAAATAGCAGGAAATACAAGTTGATTCAATTTTGATTTCAAAGAACCATCGTATTTGAATGTATTGTTGATGATTTTATTGAAACTCGGAGTCTGATGGCGAATCGTTCCGCCTTCTCCTAGATTCCTATAAAGATAGATTCCTCCGAAATCAAGAAAATGAAAGGTATTGTTCTGAATTATATTGTGTGCAGAACCATCAACAGCAATAGCTTCTCTTTTGGTTTTTGTTTTGATGATGTTTTTTTGAATCGTATTGTTCGCTGATTCACAACACAAATAGATTGAAACAGACTCGGTGTGACCAGTTAATTCGCTATTCTGTAGAGTAATATTCGTGCAGCCGGGAGCTACATAGAACGGAGTCCTAACATTTGCTTCTATTTTAAGATTATCAAAAACGATATTCTTCGGAGCTACCGATTGGGCATACTCGGTATGGTTTTCATTCTTGGAAGATTCCCTGACAAGCTCTCCCTCACCATTTATTCCAAGCCCAATTATTCTAACAGAACCTTTGATTACAAAATTTCTGATTATAATGTTCTCTGGAACAAGCCAGTTTTTGTTTTGACCTTGAACAGACTTTACAAGCAAACAATCATTACCTTCTAATACTTGGCCTTCGCCATCTATTGTTTGATTGTTTTTAGAATTACCTTCTATAATTAATGTTCTCAACATAAAGCTATTTATGCTTTAATGTTTGCGCTCATGGTTATTTTTTTAGAATTTAAGTGTGCAGTAGTTAATATTATTTAAAATATATAAGAAAACCATCCATGAATGGTTCTATTTAAATCTGTAGCAGGAGTAAATACAACTTCTGCTCTGTCATTTGTTGCATCACCTACCACAATTGCATTTTCTCCAGTATCTTGTGTTCCTGCTCCGTATAATAAAAGAGGTGTAATATCGCTTGGTATTGGAAGTGGTATTCCGACTCTTGTAATTGTTGCAGCATTGATAGGATCAACTTGCATAGAAAAAAATACTAAAATTCTATTACTTAATACATGATATGAAGTTATAAGATTAAATGCTGCTGAAGCATTAGCTATAATTACAACCGCAGGAGAATATGAACCTCCATCTGGGTAGTTTCCATTTGATAATACATAGCTTGAACCTCTACCTTGTTGAATTCTGTTTCCAGAAACTGTATTTCTAATAGCTTGTGTATTTAAAAATATTCCATAAAAATGCGTTGTTTCGCTAATAACATTGCCAATAATAGAATTATCCGTTGAATTATCATCCAACCAAATTGCAGGAGGAGTTCCAGAGCCATATGCAACATTATTAAAAGAATTGGATGATATAACTCCTTTTGATCCACCAATTGTTCCTCCTGAAGATATTTCGCTCCAAAGATGAACAGCAGAACCAGAAGTATTTGATACAGTATTACCTGTTATTGTAAAATTTATTGAATCAGAAATAGAAATTCCTTTTCTTGCAGATCTTACTACATTTCCAATTATAGTAATACCATCTACAATAGCATTTCTTCCAAGAACCCATATTCCATCATAATAAATATTTTCTACGATATTTCCAACTACTGTTATCCATTTTGCATCCATTACTTGCGATCCAAATGTTAATCCAGTAAGCATTATCCCCCATCTGGCCCACCCATTTCCGTTTATTTGATTATTTGCTATCCTACAACGATAAGCGTCAATGTCATACTCAACCCAAACATCAATTACTCCATCAGCAAATCCTGTTGTGGATGATCCCGGTTGTGTGCAAGATATTAAATTTCCTTCAATTTTAATTTCTTTACAACCAATAGCTGCAACCGCGCCACCTGTTGTCTTAAATTCGCAATCCTCAACAACTAAATTATTGCTGCGACGGAACAATATTGATCTCATGGAGGAAACGCCAGACGGAATGGTTGTCCATGATGAAGTGTCTATTTCAATTCCTTGTATTTCTATATCTTGTTTGTCTTCAGATAAAAGAAGACCAACATGAACATCATAATTAAATCCAGAAGAAGGGCCAGATTTTAATACTCCATTTCCTGTTATTTTTATTTTAGATTGTAATACAATTCTTGAATTACACAGATAATTGCCTTTTGGAATAAATACTTCTCCACCTTGACTTGCAAAATTAATAGCAGCTTGAATCGCAGCAGTATCATCTGTAACCCCATCACCGACCGCACCGAAATCTTTTACATTGACCACATCAGCAAACCTATTTGCCAATGTCCTTGCCGTAGTCGATCCAGTTGCCGTGACGCTGGAACTATTCATTGCCCCTACAAAGCTATTTGCCGTGACTACTCCAGCGTTACTCACAGTCATCTGGTCTACGCCTCCTACCCCGATGATTGCCTGTGTTCCGTCTACTGATGCTTTAATGTTTGCGCTCATAGTTTATTTTTTATTTTGCAGTCCAACCTGTGTTTCCTGCTCCGCCAGATGTTTTAATGTATAATGTTGTTGCCGCGCCTCCTGATGTGTTTAAATAAACACTACCAACAAATGCAGATACAACACCTTCTGGTGAACCTGTGCCTGATGTAAATGATGCTCCTGTATTTAATGTGACGGCTTTTGTCCAAACATTATTCCATCTATTTGCACCTCCACCAAGTTCAAATGTCAAATCTGTATTTGGAAAAACAGATTTTGTTTTTACTCCTAATGTTTCTATTCCAAGAGTTGTAAAATCATCTGCACCTAAATACAAAATATTTAATTCATTTGCGCCAGCACTATCAAATGCTCTGATTGCAGAATTGTTTGGTATTGAAATTGCTGCAAAAGTATATGATCCCTTACCCAAATCAAGACCATACACAACACCAGTTTGGTAACAACCAAAAGCGACATCTGTTACTTGTCCAGTACTTACACTTTTCTCTACAACAAAACCAGCTTTCCAGTTGACTTCAGTATATGGATTAATTCCAAAAGCAACATCGGCAGCTTGACCGTTTCTGCAAGTTGCCATAAATCCCATAGAAAACCGATTTGGATTGAATGCTCTTGGTGATGGTGCTGGAACATTATGATAATATACAACTTCCGATTCTATTCCTATACAAAAAGAACTATTAGGTATTTGTGTTCCATTTCCAGACTGAGCATATGCTATAATTCCATATACTTCTCCATTCAAATTGGATGTGCAATTTATTCCAGCAAATCTTCCGCCCTCAACAAATGATCCATTTCCACCAACATTATCAATAGCTTCAGCATATATGCCTTGAACTCTTGATGTTGCTCCAGTGTTTTGTTTAAATCCAACGGTATATAAAGCGGGGTTTTGATATAAGCCACTTGGCCCAGCATTTGAATATTTAACAAATGTTGCCGCAGAAGAAGTGTCTGTTGATGAATTTTTATAAGCGGAAATTGCAGTTTTATTTGTAGGTGCTTGATAAAAAAAACCCGGCGTATTAGCTGGAATGTTGCCAAATCCAGTTATAGCCAATTCTCCGTTTGAACCTACACTCAATACATCCTGCGTAGTTGCTCCAGCATTGCCTCGTGCCAGCTTAATCGTGCCGTCTGGTGACGATGGCACTGCCAGCGTGAAGTTCTGCGTTGCTGTAGGTGATTGTCCGATCTGGACTGCGTTTGCTTTGATGAGACTCATACTTGTGGATGATTTTCTACTGCTTCTCTACGAGCGTCAAACTCCAACGCTTGTTGTTCTTTGATTTGCTGATTTATATGAGAAATCAATGGTGCAGAGATTCGGTAAGGTAGTTCGATGATTGCTGCGTTAAGGACTTGTAGTTGTTGTTCGTTGAATTCAATTTTCATTTGTTTATTTATGCGTTGTAATATGGAATTTTAATTTGTGTAGTTCCAGAAAACCCAACAATAAATCCAGAAGGAGCGGCAGGAAGTGTTAAAGAACCTGCTGTAGCAGTTGTAGCAGTTTGTCCAGAAATGTTTACTGATCCAATACTGGTAGCTTGCGCTGGGCCAGACATTGTTAAATTTCTTCCAAGGATTTCGCCATTTATGCCAACTGAAAAAAGTTGAGATGTATTGTTTGAATTGATAGCGTTTATAAAAAATCCAGATGGACTTGTATTTGTATTTCTTTGCAACAATAAAACACTTCCAGAGTTTTGTAGTTGAGTAGCTTGAATTAAATTATCAGAATATCTAATTGGAGGAGTTCCAAATACAGCAGCATTTTCTAATCCGTTTGTTGTTTCAACCGATAAACCAACAACGCATTGCCTCAATGCTATTCCCGTTTTGTAAAATACAGTATTTGTTGCAGAATTATCAAGTTTTATTCCAAATGTTGCCGTTTCTGTTCCTGATCCGTTAATAGAAATTCCAAATTGAGTTCCATTTGGTGTATTGACACCTAAATTTATTTCTAACCCCCATATATTTCCAGACGATCCAGCGTCAGCTTGCGCGACGAAATTTGCAGCAGATGATATGCTATATAAAGGATCGCTTCCTTTTAATTTTGCTCCAGAAAATATTCCTATTCTGCCAATTTGATCTGATATACTACCATCAAAAACTTCAATAGCCAATCCTGAGCTTGCATCTCCAGCCCTTGTCCTTGTGCTTGATCGTGATTGAGCAAATAAACCAACTGGAATTATTTCTCCATTCGTTAAACAAGAAGGAAATTTACCGGCATTACTTGTAGTTCCTCCAGCACCAGCAGGCCCAATAAAATTTGCTCCAGAGCTAATATCATATAAAATTGACTTTGCTGCTGTTGTTCCAAATGTAGGATTTGTAGAAATGTAGTATGTTCCTGTTGGAAATAAAATTGTTCCACCTGTAATTGGAATTGCAGTTATTGCAGCTTGAATCGCAATAGTATCATCCGTAACTCCATCACCAACTGCACCGAAATCTTTAACATTCACAACATCAGCAAAGCGATTAGCCAACGAACGAGCAGTTGTGCTACCTGTAGCGGTTGCTGTAAGCGAACTGCCATTCCCATTCAGTCCAATAAAATTACCAGAGATGTCGCCTCCAGTTACATTGCCAAATAGTCCAGATGTTCCGTTGAGAATTAGTGACATAATATTATACGATTGTGTAGGTACTGCCAGATGGGATTGTCAATACTACTCCAGAGTTTACTGTGATTGGCCCTGCTGACATTGCGTTCTTGCCAGAAGTAATAGTGTAATTATCCGTCATTGCAATATCATTTTCAAAGAAAACACGATTAGTTCCACCACCAACAGGTTGATCTCCGATCCCAGACCATGTTGTGTTGTTGTATCCTTCAAATTGGTTGCGATCCGTGTTGAATCGAACAAGACCTGTTTGACCCGTTGGACGAGTTGCAGTTGTTCCTACTGGAAGTTTGATCCAATTGAATGTTTTTTGGCCTGTAATCGTTTGGTTTGTTGACAAGAAAACAACATCAGTCCAAGGCAAAAGTGCTGGAGCATAAACATCAAAAAAACGAATAATATAACACAGTAATCCTTCGCCTTGAAGTCTTGGAAAACCATCAATTGTGGCTGGATCAGCACTTGGATCACAAGGGATGTTCCAAACTACCCTGCCATTTACAACAGTTTTAGTAATCGTTCCGTAAAGAGCGTAAACAAGGTTATCAATCAGTGATGGAACAGATTCTGGGGAAATCGTAGGATATGGAACCTCTGGGCAGCAAGTGCTGACATAGGTAGAATTATTGCAATTGCAGGACATAATTTCTTTGATTTAATTGTTTGAAATTACTTTGTCAAAACATATCAAGAAATCTGTTCCATTTCTTCGTAACTCTCCGCCAGAAGCGTCCCCATGTCCTCGACGGCATCCTCTTCAAGATCGGGGAACCTTGCATGAAGTAGTTCATGGCACAAAACATTCAACATTGACCTTTCGCATTTTGGGTTAATAAAAATAGTCCGACTTGCATAGTCGCAAATTCCATCATTATCGACTCCGTTTGTCTTTCCTGCATGACCCAATCGTATCTTCCATGACTTTCCGTTGATTGTCTTTTTGATTATTTTCTTTTTCATGGAATTTGTAGTGAGGAATCCTCATTATGCGATCTCTTTTAATCAAGAACTTCTTCTCTGTAACA
>Ga0315901_10002854_pt1 | contig 23160 bp, 10 predicted proteins | sample LakEriMetagenome_10_FD_203761 | JGI IMG/M metagenome (GOLD analysis project Ga0315901, IMG submission 203761) | Freshwater fungal communities from buoy surface, Lake Erie, Ohio, United States - Buoy 2 MA116 | ecosystem: Environmental > Aquatic > Freshwater > Lake | place: USA: Lake Erie, Ohio... | reverse complement strand
ACACGATTTCTTCTTCTTTTTTTGAGATTATTGTTGATTTTATTTTGCCGTTCCTACGAGTTTGTTTCATTTGTTCTGATATAACATTTTTATCTAAAATACCATTATCCCAATTGGATCTCATAATATTTTTACTCATATCACGATATTCTTTTTTCTTCATATGGTTTTCATTTCCCATATATTTGCCGGATCTATTATCTGACATTTTCTTTAAACTTTCTTTAGTATGTTTTTTACCATAAAAAGGATTACCTTTACCTTCTTGTAACTTTAAAGAACATGGTTTGCATAAATAACCGCCATTTAATGCATTGATGTAATTTCTACACGCAATTGTTCTTTCTTTTGATTTGGTTTCAATATCTTCTTTACATTTAGGGCATTTACGAGTTATATAATAATTTTCCCCATCAAATTTAATATCTAACTTTTGACATCTATCTCGTTTTCTAATTATCCCCTCCTCATTTAACACCTTTAGTATTGTAGGTTTGGATAGTCCAACAATTTTAACAATTTCTAAACTACTTTTACCCTTCTTATATTCGCTAATAATCTTTTTTCTAATGTTTGCGTCCATATCAATATAAATATGTCCGTTCTATCAAAAGGTAACCAATATAAAATAAAAAACCCCAACTAATTGTCGGGGTTTTTTTAAAAATAATACTAAAACTTAACTAACCTTTTTTATCTTTGTTAACTTACCTTCAAAAATATGACTTCCGACTTTGAAAGTAAAGTTATCCTTAGTTCTTTGTGTTGATTCTATCAAAAGTCCATTCTCTCGTAATACTTCCTCAACTGTTTCTCTTACTATAGATGCAATTTCTGATTTATCAAATACAGGTTTTTCAACATGTTTTGGTAAAGATCCTCCTGATTTTTTTGTCTCAGCAACGTTTTGTTTTTCATTTCCCATTAATCTTGACGCTTTTTTAACCAAGTCATCTGACAAGGTAGGTCCTGTAGGTTGCGGCTGATTAATTGGATGTTCAATCATTAGTCTTTTTATTTCATCAGGAAGTTTTGAATTTTTAATTTTTTCTTCTGTAATATGACTTGTACTTACAGGTTTTTGTATTTGCTGCTCACCAATAAATTCTGATGGTACATTATAAGAACCTTGTACGGGTTCAAAACTTTGTAACTCAGGTGTTGATATTACATCTTGTGTGGTATTTCTTGGAATTTCTTTATGTTTATCCATTATTTTTTTGGATATCATTAATTTTTGTATTAAATCATTTTCTGTTCTCATACTAGTTGGTTGTCAAATTTTGCATTTATTAATACTGATGTCATACTCTTATCTCCATTAAAATTGTAATTCGGTCTTGGTTGATCAAACTTTTCATCTGATGGCCTAAACATAGTAATTTTATCTAATCTAAACAAGCGCCATCCGGGTAAAGGTTGTTCTCCTTTATATGCTGTATGAGAGGAACCTTCCTCGTCCCATGCTCTAAGAACCAAGTTTCCAGCTTTACTATATCCCAAACATACTGGTTCTATTTGTCTAAGACCCTTTCCTCCCGGATCATCTCCAATATAATAAATTATGCACTTATTACGTTTGGATATTGCATCCCTTACCGCACCCAAAGATGCTATCTCTAAAATAAGACCTTTAAGTGAGTTGTAAAGTTTCATTAAACTGATGGTGTCGTATAGGGTTTGTTTTTTTGATATTCATTAATTTTTATCTGCTCTTTTCTTTCTGAGATATCTCTTGATGAACCTCCGTTTTCTGATGGATCTAAAAAAACACCAGTTCCTTTACCAAACAAATCGCCATCTGAAAGTGCATCTTTGTTAGTTGATGTGTATTCATTTGCAGATTGTTTGTAATCGTTAATTTTAATTGAATTTTTTCTTTGTGTCTCACCAACTTGTCCTAGTTCGTTAAGTGGTTGCTCAAGATTGTTGATTGGAATGTAAGTTGCCATGTTAAATTATTTTTTTCATTATTTCGTTTATCCTTTTCAGGGATTCTGTTATTTGTGCGTTGTATTGATCAACAGGTTTATTGTGAGATTTGCTTGGTCTATTCATAGAACTCATATCATTTTTTGTATGTTTTCTATTAAATTGATTTTCAAATCCCGCATTTTGTTTATTCTTCTTTATTGTATAAATATCATCTCGCATAAATCTTAGAGTTTCATTTACCCAATTTTTCATATAATCTCCGCCATTAAGTATGTAAGATTTCTCTTGAACGTCTCCTTTGTAGGTATCAAAAAAATTTTTAATCCTTTTTAACTGTTGATACGTCATTTCTTTGGCATTTTGCAATTCATTATTTCTTTTAAAACCCACATCATTTGACTCAGCGCTAACGGAATTCAAAGAATTTTTCATATGTTCTCTGATTTCGTCCGGTATTTTAACTTTTTTGTTATAAAGGTCTTTATTCACTTTTTAACATTTTAATAAGTTGGTTAATTGAAATGCCTTCTTTTTCAGCTATTTTTTTAATGGCGTCCAAATTATTTTTTAAAATTTTGGAAATAGGATGATCTTTTTTTATAACGTCAGCATCATCAGATGATGATTTTTTTGATAAAATGTCTTCAAGCATTTTTCTCATCGCCATTCTTTCCATTTCAGATAACGTTAGTTTCCCAACAAATCCTTTTTTGTTTTTGTATCTTGATTTTTTATCTCTTTTACCAGTTGGATCTTTTCCAAATTGTTTTGTTCTTTGTTTGGCTTCATCAGGTTCCATACCCATTTTTTTTACCAATGTGTGATAAGTTTCTTTTCCGTCTTTATCTTTTGTTTCTTCATAACCAAATGCGTCAGAATAATTAACTTCACTAACAACTGGTTCCTCTTCTTTTGATTCACCATAATAAACACGATATCCTCTTGTTATGGGGTTATTTGTTTGTCTTGTTGCAACAATCTGCTGATCCATTGTTCTTTTAGGGTGCATAGACAAATTTAAAATTGGCGTACTTGAAGTTGATAAACTTCCATCAGGATCAATCAATTCATCAAGCTCCTTTTCAACTTCATCTGTTGATTTTGGTTTTTTCTTTTTTGATAAAATTTGAGATATTAATTTTTTTATTTTAGGACTATCTTTTTTATCAAAATCTTTTTTTCTGTCTTTTTTTCTCGACTCAGTTAAAGTTTGTTCAACAGAAAAATATAATGATATTTTATCCCCCCTATCTTTAAGGAAGAAATAATACGGCGTACTATAATATTCTTGATTATAATTTATCATCGTTTTTTACAATAAATACTATGATATTGTGTATTTATTTATAAAAAAATAGAATGGCTCAACAAAACATTAATCAATATACATATAAGAAATTTTATGTTAGCCCCAATTTTTTGAGTTTAACCGATATATCATTAGCGTCAGACGAAATTGATTATAATCAGGAGGTTGTATTTTCGCCGTATTTGATAGCTCAAACTTATGGAAATCGTTTGCCATTTTATTTTGATTTAGATTCAACAGGTACAACTCAGCAACTGATTTTAGATTATGGTAGTTATAACACCGATAATATAATTGTTTCTGAAAATTATTATAATCCTGATAATTTAGATTTAAGCTGTTTTTCATCACAAACTTCTTGTGATATCGGACTTACTGGTATTGATAATGGTCTTGTTACAGGAATGACAGGTCAGTCAATAACATTTACAAACGGACTTTTAGGTGACCTACAAAAATTTGATAGATTAAGTTTTGATAGACGTTTAAAATTATTTCAAGTTACCGGTTATACAAACCAAAACATTCAGTTTTCAGGAATTTCAGGTCAAACTTTATATGAAATAGTTTCAAAAACAGGTGCAACCGAAGGATATTATCAAGAATTATACGGAGGATTTTATCAAGGTTTTTATAAACTTTTTGGTTATGACTACGATATATTTCCAAGTAGAACAAACAAGGGTTGGGCAGTTGAAATGGTTTTAAAACCAAGGTTATTTAACGAATATTCCCCCTCTTCAGGTCAAACTACATTAAACCAAATTTATCCTCAAAATAAAAATACATTTTTTTATTTTGGTACTAGGGCTGAAAATAAATTTGGTCATCATGCAGATGGTCACCCAAATTCAGATAGCGGTTATACAAGGGTAACAGAAGGACTTCAAACTTGTTTAAAAACTTGTGCTTGTTCAGATACAGGCACAACAAATTCAAGATGCGTTGATGTGTATGAGCCGTCAGGAGAAACTATTGTGCATAATGTTAATTGCGACTGCGGATGTAATAATGTAACAATTGAGGGGTCTCCTGATAAGGATCCGATATTTGATTCAATGTCAAATGCTATTTCTTTTAAATTGTGCGGAGATGACCCTACTAATCCAAAAATTGGTGTAAGAATTTTAAGATTTACCGGTGATTGCCAAACAACAGGTTCTTGTGAAACATCAGGGCTTACTTATGTAACAGGTTATACAATAGATGAACATTGCTCCGAAGATGGAATTTATGATTATTGTTTAACCAAAAATTCTGCATATACAACATCAGAACATTGGTTTTTGGTTGATATTGTTTGGGAACGTTACACTTATTTAGATAATTGCGATTTATATTACAGAGGCGGTTTAGGTGACATTACAAAATTAGTTTACATTGATTCGTTAGCAAATAATTCTGTAAATTTAATTAAACCTCCGATTACTCATGAAAATATAACACCTGACCAAATTGAGATTGTTAGATTAAACGACAAATGGTTACAAGATAAACATTATCGTAATGGTAAATTAAAAATTTACGTTAATGGTAAGATATTTTATCAGGTTGAAAATGTTGAGGAGATTATACCACGAGGACTTGACACTTATAAAGAAAGGCAAGTTGGGGTTCCTTTTAATATATCTTGGGGTGGGGGTACATTAGGACTACGTGAAAATCTAACTTTCTCGGCTTGCCCAACAGGAACAACAAATGTTTATATTCAAGATCCTGAATTATTTCCAAATAACGTATTAAGTGCAACTTCCTTATCATCACTTACAACAAACATACTAATTGAACCTAATTTTGCCGGAACTTTCGAGGGGGGTATTTCTCAATTTAGGATGTATGTTTCCCCTTTATCTGCTCCTGAAGTAAAACACAATTTTGATATTTTACAATCAAAATTTAATTTATTTAATCCTGATTGTCCAAACTGCGGATCGACTTGTTTAGAAAATGATTTTGTTTACAGTATTTTACCAACACCAACACCATCAAATACTCCAACGGTTACGCCTACTACAACTATAACAAAAACTCCTACTGTAACCCCAAATCCTACAATTACTCCAACAACAACTCAAACTATTCCATCAACACCAACTGCAACACCATCTGTTACTCCAAGTATAACAATAACAAGAACTCCTGCCAAAACTCCATTTGCGACACAAACTCCAACAAGAACTGTTACACCTACAAATACAGAAACTCCAACTCAAACTGTAACGCCAACATCCACAATTACCCCTACTGTAACTACAACAAATACGAGAACTCAAACTCCTACTCCAACTATAACTCCGACTGAAACTGTTACACCAACACCAACTGTTACCTCAACTAAAACAAATACTCCAACAAGAACAGTTACACCAACAAATACTGTAACTCCGACAACTACAAAAACTGTTACTCCTACAAATACAATAACGCCTACTACAACAATTACTCAAACTCCAACAAGAACTCCCGCCAAAACTCCATTTGCGACACAAACTCCTACTCGTACATCAACTCCTACAAATACAATAACTCCTACAAGTACAATAACTCCAACAAATACAAAAACTCCAACTGTTACACCAACAAATACAAGAACGCAAACTCCTACTTCTACTGTTACACCAACAAATACAAGAACTCAAACTCCTACTATAACTGATACTCCAACAAATACCCCAACAAAAACTGTTACTCCTACAAATACTATAACTCCGACAACTACAAAAACTGTTACTCCTACAAATACTGTAACTCCAAATCCTGCAACACCAACCGTAACTCCTACACCAACTAGAACTCCGGCAAAAACTCCATTTCCAACTCAAACTCCTACAAACACAACAACACCAACAAACACAACAACACCAACAAATACTATTACTACAACTCCAACTAAAACTACTACTCAAACGCCAACAAATACAAGAACGCAAACTCCTACTTCTACGCAAACCCCTACCGTTACAATAACTCCAACTAATACGCAAACAAGAACCCAAACTCCTACAATTACAAATACGCAAACGCCAACTAACACTACAACACCAACACCGACAAGAACTGTAACACCAACAAACACTATTACACCTACAAATACTGTTACTATAACACCAACTAGAACTCCGGCAAAAGCTCCATTTCCAACTCAAACTCCTACTCGTACATCAACTCCTACAAATACAATAACGCCTACCGTTACAATAACTCCAACAAATACAAAAACTCCAACTGTTACACCAACAAATACTAGAACGCAAACTCCAACGCAAACAACAACTGCTACTCAAACAACAACTGTAACTCCAACTATAACTGATACTCCGACAAATACACCAACAAGAACTGTAACACCTACAAATACTATAACTCCGACAACTACAAAAACTGTTACTCCTACAAATACTGTAACTCCAAATCCTGCGACACCAACAGTAACTCCAACGCAAACAAGAACTCCTGCCAAAACTCCATTTCCAACTCAAACTCCAACAAGAACTGTCACTCCAACAATTACAGATACTCCAACAAATACACCAACAAGAACTGTAACGCCTACAAATACTGTAACTCCGACAACTACAAAAACTCCAACTGTTACACCAACAAATACAAGAACACAAACCCCAACAACAACTCAAACTCCAACAAACACACCAACAGTTACCTCAACAGTTACCACTTCAATAACTCCAACTCAAACAAAAACACCAACAAAAACTCCGACCGTTACTCCTACAAATACAAGAACTCAAACCCCGACAAATACTGTAACATCTACAAGTAGCGTAACCCCAACATCAACAAAAACGCCAACTGTTACCCCTACAAATACAAGAACTCAAACTCCGACTTCTACCATAACTGCAACTCCAACAAGAACGCAAACCCCTACCGTTACAATAACTCCAACTAATACGCAAACAAGAACTGTAACACCTACAAATACTGTAACACCTACTACGACAATTACTCCAACACCAACAAATACTGTAACACCTACTACGACAATTACTCCGACTCCAACAAGAACTCCGGCAAAAACTCCATTCCCTACTCAAACACCAACAAGAACTGTAACACCTACAAATACTGTAACTCCGACATCAACAATCACATCTACTCCAACTAAAACAATTACTCAAACCCCGACAAACACAAGAACGCAAACGCCAACCTCAACTCAAACTCCAACCACAACATTAACATTAACAAATACATCAACACCAACAAGAACAGTTACTCAAACTCCATCAAACACAATAACTCAAACACCAACAAGAACAGTTACTCCGACTAATACTGTAACGCCAACATCATCTATAACAGTAACTCCAACTAGAACTCCGGCAAAAACTCCATTTGCAACACAAACTCCTACAAAAACGCCAACCCCGACAAACAGTGTTACACCTACAAATACAGTTACACCTACTATCACAAGAACTGTTACTCCGACAAGAACTGTTACTCCGACAAATTCTATAACGCCAACAAATACCCCAACTAATACATTAACCCCGACAAACACTCCAACTACAACTTTAACCCCAACTGTAACCCCAAGTCAAAGGTCTTCAATATTGGCAGATGTATTGTGTAACTGTAGTGGAAATACAGATAGAAATATTTATGTGTTCTATGACGGTTCAGGATCATATACAGATAGTTTATTACAAGATGTTTCATTAAGTGTGAGAATGTGGTATAGTGGATTGACCTCAACAAGTGGATGGACAGGTAATTTATATGAAATGATATTGTGGGATGAAAGGTGGGTATCTTGGCCGATTTATCCGATTATTGGTACTTTATCAGGTGCAACGATCGGTGCTAACTACATAGATAACGGTTCGTTATTATATAGTGGTATAACAAACGATACAGCAGTTAAACAAGCAATTAACAACGGGTGGGACTTTAACAACCCTGGCAACCCAGATCCATATGGTTCATCAGGTGTTCCGTTTAATCACGTCGCATTAATTGATTTTAGCACAGCGGCCAACTTTACACCTGAAACAGATAGTTTTGTTGCTATTTGTGTAATTAACGAATCTTCGCCTGTTTATACGCAAACCGGATCAACATTAACTACCGGTAATACAACTCAATTACCATCTCAGTTTTATATTAATAATTCAGGAGTTCAAAAAGATTATAACAATTATTTAACTGCTTGGTCTTACTTTACAAATTCATTAGGTAAAAAAGTTAATAATTTATTATTTGTTAATCCTAATGGTAATTTAGTGGAAGGATTCCAAACTGTGGAAGCTCAATCATTCCAGTTTATTTTGGAAGCGTTAGCATTAATTGAAGGACAAACAAGGACTGCGTCATATTTTTCACAATACAACTTTAACGGTGGGGTATGGCCAAATATCAATTCTGAATTAGGAACTGATTGGACTTTTGTAACATTACAAACTCAAAATCCATTTACCGGTTATACGTCATTAACGGGTTATACGTCTTTAAATTCATTGAACAAAAATGGAGCTGGACTTAGAAACTTTGATTGGGCTGCCGACCCCACTGTAACTGATTTTAGTGCATCTACAATTCAGAATTCATTTAACAAGTTTTTCAGCGGAGATAGTAGAGATTGTTACTATACTGACTCCAACTTATCGGGACTTACAATCGGTCAGGTAGTCAAATTATCAGGAGAGACAGGATGCTGGCAGTATTTAGGTGTTCAAGAAACTGCGGTTACTAAAACACCACTCGCGTGGACAGGTTCCACATATACAAATTGCACGACTTGCACATAATTCAAATGGGACAAACAATAGTAATTTCAAGTAACAATTTTAGTGGGGATCAAGCGAATATTATTTTCACCCCTAGTAATTCATCAGAATCTTATGGATTAGGAATACAAACATTACCTTATACATTTGATACCAGTATTATAGATAATAACTTAAATGCAACTGGAACTTATTCTATTAATTTAATTAATTCTAGTTGCTCTTATATTCTAGTAGTAAATTGATAATCAAAAAAAAAATCTAAGTAAATAGAAAAATTTTTTATTCGTATTTCTCAATATCTAATTATCTTTAAAACTACCTTTTTGTGTATTTATCGATATGTGTAAATTAATAGTTAATGGTCTATCTTATGATTGCGGGCCTTATACTATAATAATATGTGATAGCAATGGAAATAACTGTTTCATAGTTATTATTACTCCTAATCCAGGAGGAGGGGGGACTATAACCTATCCTGACGGAACCACTGATACTTATGATAACGATGATATCGTTATAGATCTACCGGATTTATTTGATAACGAAGATGAGATAATCATTAAAATTATAAATGATGATGATGAAGAAGTTACTACCAATACTGGTTTAGGGCCTAATACAATAATAACTAAATTAACTCCAACCCCCACCCCTACTCCGACTGTAACTCCTACATTCACGCCCACAGTTACACAAACAGTTCCATTAACACCAACTCCAACGGTAACCAAAACGCCAACCACAACACCTACACCGACAGTTACAAATCCAATACCAAATTTGGCGTTCAGTTCATGTTGTACAAACGATGTTTTTTCATTAAAAGAAGAAACACAATTTATTACAACATTAGATCCGTCAAAAACGTATTATATAGTAACAACAGAATTTACAGGTTGTGTAACAATAATAAGTCAAAGACCTAACACATTTTACGAATTTATTTCCATAAGTTCAAGCTATAACGATTGTATTGATTGTTTAAATGCAACAACAGGTAATAATTTTTGTCCAACGCCAACACCAACGCCAACTATGACAATAACCCCTACAAGACCTATTAGGTCTTTTAAGGATTGTTGTGATAACATATATTTTGGTTTAACTGAGGAGTCAGAATTACTTTACTCCTTAGATCTTACAAAATCTTATTACATAGTAACTGACGGATATTCAGGTTGTACTACGGTGGTTTTACAAACAGCATCAACTGTTTATAATTTCATATCAATCTCGTCTCCATATGTAGATTGTGATACTTGTAGGGTCGCAGAGTTTGGAATTGTTTGTCCTACACCCACTCCAACAGTAACTCCGACAAATACAGTTACACCGACAGTCACTCCGACAAATACTGTAACTCCAACAATTACGCCAACCGTAACACCAACTTTTGTTCCAAGTTTTTGTTATCAGTTAAGTTCATGTACAACAAATGATGTATATAGTGGTTGTAGCACAACTGCGATTACAACAAATGTAGTTTATAATTTAAATATTAATGTCTCTGCAGGAACAAGAAACACAAAAGTTCAAACAGGATCGGGATTTAATAACACCACATTCGGAGTTGATTATCAATCTGATGGAAAAATTTTGGTATCAGGAAATTTTTCTCAATATAATAACCAACCCACAACATATGAAATTATAAGGTTAAATTCTAATGGGCAAATAGATAATACATTTTCATATGGGGGAATTTCTTATATCTATATAAATGAAGTATTAGAGCAGCCCGATGGAAAGATATTAGTTGGTTTAGGTCAATTAAATGGTTCGTCAGGGAATTTGGTTCAGAGATTAAATACTGATGGAACAGTTGATGGTGGGTTTATTAACCCCACATTTACAACCGGAGGTGCTGTTACGAAATTAAAATTACAACCTGATAACAAAATTTTAGTTGCTGGAACATTTGAAAGTCCAAACGGTTTAGGTTTTAACAAACTTGTCAGATTAGACACTGATGGTTCTATTGATCCAACTTTTGGAAACGGAGGATTTTTACCAAATTTAGGTTCAGAGGGAGTTTACGATATTGACATACAAAGTGACGGGTCAATTATCTGTGTGGGTTCATTTACAGAGTACGATGTAATTCCTTCAAATAGAATTGTTTCATTAGAACCTGATGGCGATTATAATCCTTTGTTTAATTATGGAACGGGTTTTAACGGAAATGTTTTTTCTGTTACAGTTTTAAATGATGATTCAATTTTATTAGGTGGTGAATTTACAGAATATAGTGGTTTTCAGTCAAATAGAATTATAAAATTAACATCTACAGGTAATGTTGATACTTCATTTAACGTTGGGTCAGGTTTTAATAGTGGGGTTGTATATGATATAGAAAAAGATGGATTTGGAAACTTTATAATTGTTGGAAGTTTTACGCAATATAAAAATACGGTAGTTAATGGAATTGTAAAAGTTGATATTAATGGAAATATTGTATCAGGTTTTCAGACTGGTATCGGTTTTAATAATGATGTTTATAAAATATCACTTAAAGATGATTTTTCTGAGTTTTCAGTTGTAGGTCCTTTTACTACATATAAAGGTTGTATTAATAACCGTTTTGTTTCTATAATAAATTCAGGTACAAATGTTACTGACTGTTTTAGAGTTATAAGTAGCGGATCTTGCAATTGTTGCGACAATAAAATTACATCAATTAGTGTTCCTCATATAAATTGTAATGATTGTTTAGGTATTACTCCAACTCCTACTGTAACTCCTACATTTACTCCAACAAACACGGTTACTCCGACAAACACTCCGTCATTTACTCCTACTAAAACTGTAACTAGAACTAATAACCCAACAAGGACACCGACTAAAACACCAACGGCCACACCAACACAAACAAAAAATGTGTTAGTTTTTAGTTCTTGCTGTGGAGAAAATATTTTTATATTTACCGATGCAAATATAACAATTGGATTAACTGTCGGTAAAACATACTACGTTGAAACGTTACAATCTAATGGTTATACAGGATGTACAACATTAACATACGGTCTACCAAAAAATAATTATACTTTTCCCCAACTTATAGATGAACAAATAGATTGTAATACATGTATAACAAATAATCAAGGTGGAGTATGTCCGACACCAAGTCCAACACCAACAAATACTGTAACACCTACAACAACTACGTTACCTTATGCTTTTTCATCGTGCTGCGGAAATGAAATTATACAATTAATTGACGAACCAGATTATGCTGAATCGATATATGATGCATCAATTTTAAATGGATATACATACATTTTGGTTACAAATGTATTTTCAGGTTGTGTTTCTGTGGTAAGAGCGGTTCCTACCTCATTTTATGACTTTGAAAGTATAACAACAATTAATGGTGATTGTCAAGTATGTTTAGGAGGTCCAATATGTCCTACACCAAGTCCAACTCCTACAAATACAGTAACACCAACAAATACTGTAACTCCAACTATTACTCCTACAAATACGGTAACTCCAACTATAACTCCGACTAATACGGCAACACCTACCATTACATCTACTAACACGCCAACCGAAACACCAACAAATACAGTTACTCCAACTAATACGCCTACAAATACTATAACACCAACCGTTACAAAAACTCCATTTGCGTCGCCAAATTCGACAAGAACTCCAACGACAACTCCAACTACAACTCCAACCAATACCGCAACACCTACCGTTACACCAACAGAAACGCCAACAAATACTGTTACTCCAACAAATACAATTTCATTAACACCAACCAATACAGTAACTCCGACCAATACATCATCAATACCTGCAACACCAACACCTACTACAACTAACACACAGACAACCACAGTAACACCAACTGTTACTGTTACTAAGACTGTAACATCAACACCGTCAGAAACTCCAACAAACACTCCTACACCAACAAGGACATATACACCAGCGGTTACACCTACTAATACAAGGACATCAACTCCAACTCAAACACCTACTAATACTGTAACACCGACAAATACCGTAACACAAACTGTCACACCAACTAATACCTTAACACCAACAAGTACATTAACTAATACTCCAACAAATACAGTAACACCAACAAATACTGTAACATCAACAGTTACTAAAACCATAACGCCTACTATCACTCCTACAGTTACTCCGACAAGAACAGTTACACCTACAAGAACTCCTGATGGAACGCCATTAGCGACAGAAACGCCAACTAAAACCCAAACTCCAACAAATACTGAAACACCGACAAATACTCCAACTAACACATTAACCCCAACTAATACAGTTACACCAACTCCAACAAGAACAACAACTGAAACGCCAACAAACACACCGACTAATACATCAACAATTACATTAACACCAACAAGTTCATTAACGAGTACTCCTACAGTTACACCTACAAGAACAGTTACACCTACAAGAACTCCTGACGGGACGCCATTATCAACTGAAACTCCTACTAAAACACCTACAAACACCCCAACAAATACTGTAACGCCAACAAATACTAGAACCGAAACTCCTACGAATACTGTAACACCAACCGTTACTGCAACTCTAACTCCTACAATTACTGAATCACCAACTAATACTCCAACAAATACTGTAACACCAACTACGACTGTAAGTATTTCTTTAAGTCCGACTAATACTTCTACAAATACAGCAACTCCAACTCTAACACCTACTGTTACCCCAACAGTTACACCTACAAGAACAGTTACACCTACAAGAACTCCTGATGGAACGCCATTAGCGACAGAAACGCCAACTAAAACCCAAACTCCAACAAATACTGAAACGCCAACTAATACGCCTACAAATACAGTAACACCAACAAATACTGTAACTCCTACAAATACAAGAACTCAAACACCTACAAGTACAGAAACGCCAACTAATACGCCTACAAATACATTAACCCCTACAACAACAATTACCGCAACTCAGACAGTTACACCTACAAGAACAGTTACACCTACAAGAACTCCTGATGGAACGCCATTAGCGACAGAAACGCCAACTAAAACCCAAACTCCAACAAATACTGAAACGCCAACAAATACTCCAACTAGTACTGAAACTCCAACAAATACTCCTACTAGTACCGTAACACCAACAAATACTATAACGCCAACAAATACAAGAACTCAAACTCCTACAAATACATTAACTCCAACAACAACAATTACCGCAACACAAACAGTTACTCCGACAAGAACAGTTACACCTACAAGAACTCCTGACGGGACGCCATTATCAACTGAAACTCCTACTAAAACACCTACAAACACCCCAACAAATACTGTAACGCCAACAAATACTAGAACCGAAACTCCTACGAATACTGTAACACCAACCGTTACTGCAACTCTAACTCCTACAATTACTGAATCACCAACTAATACTCCAACAAATACTGTAACACCAACTACGACTGTAAGTATTTCTTTAAGTCCGACTAATACTTCTACAAATACAGCAACTCCAACTCTAACACCTACTGTTACCCCAACAGTTACACCTACAAGAACAGTTACACCTACAAGAACTCCTGATGGAACGCCATTAGCGACAGAAACGCCAACTAAAACCCAAACTCCAACAAATACTGAAACGCCAACTAATACGCCTACAAATACAGTAACACCAACAAATACTGTAACTCCTACAAATACAAGAACTCAAACACCTACCTCAACGCCAACAGTTACTCCGACAGTAACACCAACAGTTACTCAAACACCATCCTCAATTTCTAATTGTATTGATTGTGAAATGTCAGGAATAACTTACACTTCAGGATCAACACCTACAGCTACTACAACGCCAACAGTTACTCCGACAGTAACACCAACAAATACTGTAACACAAACTCCGACAAATACTCCAACTAATACAGTTACACCAACTCCAACAAGAACAACAACTGAAACGACAACAGTTACTCCGACTAATACATCTAGTGATACTCAAACACCTACCTCAACGCCAACAGTTACTCCGACAGTAACACCAACAGTTACTCAAACACCATCCTCAATTTCTAATTGTATTGATTGTGAAATGTCAGGAATAACTTACACTTCAGGATCAACACCTACAGCTACTACAACGCCAACAGTTACTCCGACAGTAACACCAACAAATACTGTAACACAAACTCCGACAAATACTCCAACGCCAACAGTTACTCCGACTAATACATCTAGTAATACTCAAACACCTACCCCAACGCCAACAAATACTATAACGCCAACAAATACAAGCACAGTTACTTCAACAAATACTCCAACAAATACAGAAGGATTAACTCCTACTCCAACGCCAACAAATACTATAACGCCAACAAATAAAAGCACAGTTACTTCAACAAATACTCCAACAAATACAGAAGGATTAACTCCTACTCCAACGCCAACAAATACTCCAACATCAGAAACTCCTACTCCAACGCCTACAAATACTGTTACTCCAACTGTAACACCTACCAATACTTCTACTGTAACACAAACACCTACCAATACTCCAACATCAGAAACTCCTACTCCGACTAATACATCTAGTAATACTCAAACACCTACCCCAACGCCAACAGTTACTCCGACAGTAACACCAACAAATACAAGTACTCCTACTAATACTGTAACTCAAACTCCAACAAATACTGTTACACCAACTTTAACACAAACTCCGACAAATACCCCAACATCAGCACTTGTAGTCCCTGAATGCGCTGTTTTACTACAATGGGAATCTAACGACATTTATTATTACGATGTTAATACAAACAATAAAATCTCACTTAATTTTTACACAGGCTCCACAGGTTTAGATATCGCTCATACTCAAAATAAGTTTTGGAATTACGATAGTTCATTTTTATATGAATACAATATTACGTTAAATCCTTGGAGTTACTCTTTCAATAGAAGTATTAGTACCTCTTTATCTTTGGGTAATGGTTTATGTTCTAAAGACAATACAGGTACAAGACTAATCTCTTCATTATACAGAATTTCAGGTAATGGTGAAAGAATAGTGGAATTAGAAATTACCGGATCATCCGCGAATATTATTTATCAATTTGATATGTTACCTGATCGTTTTGTTGCGGGTGATATAGTTTATACAACAACAGGTAAATTGTTGGTAACCAATTTAGAATATACATTAAGTTTCCAAGGTAACTATATAACTCAATATGATTACGCGACAGGAACAATGGAGATTGATGTTCTCATATCTCCAACCATAGATAATCCATATGGATTGTTTGAAGATAATGGTGTCATATACATCGGAGATTTTGACGGTGATATCTATTCTATAGACACCAACTATCCATACACACTTACTAGTATTAATAATAGTGGAGTTGCGATCGCTGGAGCTTCTCAAGTACCGAGTTGTATCAATACTCATTTAAATCCTCAAACAACACTAACACCAACACCAACACCAACATTAACACCAACATTAACACCGACTCAAACTGTAACTCCAACTGTTACTACAACCGTAACTCCGACAAATACTATAACAGTAACTCAAACTGTAACACCAACATTAACCACAACTGTAACACCGACCAATACACAAACTCCAACAAATACAACAACTCCAACACCAAGTATTACAGAGTATCCACCAGTTGTTGCATATTTTAGCTCCTGTTGTTCTAATTTTGAATTCAGAGTATTTTCAATTCCATTTATTGAAGCACCGGTTGTCGGAAATGTTTATTATGTAGAAGCGTTAGGTTTTAGTGGATGTGCAACAGCTATAAACTCAAGTTTAACTTCTAATTCATACCAATATCAGACACTAACATTATCTACAGTTTGTGAAACCTGTACGACTACATATATTTGTCCAACACCAACACCAACTCCAACCGCCACATCAACACCAACGCCAACTGTAACACCTACTCAAACATTAACGCCAACTTTAACGGTAACATCAACACAAACTCAAACTCCTACAAATACTGTAACGCCAACACCTACTAAAACGTCTATAGTGTGTAATTGTTTTACCTTTTTCAATACAGGAATAACAGGATCTATCAGTGTATCATATTACGATTGCGATCTTAATTTACAAAATATCTCAATTCCATATGGAAGTTATTCGGCGGTATGTGTAAGTAATAGTGCATATACCGCATCAACATCTGTTGTTTATTTCAACGGAAATTGTTCTTCAGGGTGTCCAACAATAAATAGAAATGAGTGTGACGTATTCGTATTAGATTGGAATAACAGGTTAATATATAATTTTGATCCATCTAATGATACGGCAATACCGTTACCTATTGATCTTCAGTCAAGTCAAATAGGACATGATATAGCAACTTTTGGAAATTATCTTTGGATATTAGCTCGTTATTTAAGCGGTAGTACCACTATAACAAGAATTAAAGAATATACATTTGTAAATAGTCCGTTTAGTGCAACCTTTTCTAGATTTATTGATCTACCTAGTCAGACGGTTTTTGTTAATAGTCAACATCAGGGGTTAGCGGCAATAAATAGCACGACTTTATTAACATCATCGGGATCAAGTCAAAATCTAATTGTGTCAGTTGATATAACAAACCCAATTGCGGTTTTAACTCCTTTATTTAATTTGCCACCGACAAGATCATTAAGGGGTGATTTAATCTATACTAATACCTCAAAAATAATCGCCCATATTTATGACGTACCAATACCACCTTTAAGTGCGTCATCATATTATATGCAATTTGATTTTTTTGGTAACTTAGAAGTAGAAATACCCGTCGGAAATGTGTTTCAAGGATGGTCTTTTTATTCTTATAATAATGAATTATACTCTGCAATATGTTCATTAACGTCACGGACACGAAGGAAATATAACTTAACATCACCATATTCTTTCACATCCGAACCAAATATGCCGATTGTAAATGCAGGAATGGCTCAGCCGCCATCTTGTATTAATATAAATTTTATACCGGTAACACCAACACCGACACCTACTCAAACTGTTACTCCGACAATAACACCAACAAATACTGTAACGCCGACAAATATTATTGAAAAATCATTTAGCGGATGTCCATGTAGTAATGGAGTACCACCTGGTACATTCAACTTCACAGGTTTCGGTATGACATTGAACACCATTTACAGTTTAGATCCAAATGGTGTATATTATTTTAATGCTTCAGGGGTTGATGGTTGTTTTGTAATAGTTAATCAACCGGCACAATACTATCCTATAAGTTTAAAGTCAGCAAGAATTGATTATGTTGATTGTCCAACGTGTTGCAACGACGTTCCAACACCTACTCCTACCGCGACACCTACGACAACACCAACCAATACTCAAACAACTACCGTTACAAGTTCCCTAACTCCTACAGTCACGGAAACTGTTACGCCAACTGTTACTGAAACACCAACATATACTCCATCACAAACAGTTACGATAACACCTACAAGCACGATTACACCTTCTCCAACAAACGAATGCTGTGGTTGTGATACAATAAATGATGCGATATTACCTGGCGGTGAAAACATATACTTACAAGTTGGAAACGGATTGTATTTGAAATTTTTAGAACAATCACCTTTAATATCTCCATCACCAACACCTACAAACACACAAACACCATCTTTCACGCCTAGCCAAACAACAACTTATACGCCAAGTCAGACATTTACACCGACAAGAACAATAACACCAAGTCCTACATTAACAGTTAGTCCAACTACACCATTTAATGGAGAAGCAACTTTATTTTTAACGGGATGTACCACATATCAACAACTTGTGGTTAAATTAACAGGATTAACTATAAATCAATATAATCTATTATCATTACCATCAACAATTTACATTCCACAGTTGGATTGTTGTTTTGTGTTTGTTTCATTTGTAAACGCAACCCCTGATTATGTTCTACCTTCAAGTGTCGTGTATAGTGGTTGTACGGAATGCATAACCGTTCAGTCACCAACCTGTATAATACCAAGTGGTTGTAGATGTATAAACTTTGTTAATAATACTAATCAAACTTTTGGACTTGTTTATATTCCGTGCGATGATCCAAACTTCGCTACCTTTACCACAATACCGCCATTAATTATAGGACAGCCTCTACCTGGATTCTGCTACTTACAAATACTATCAGTCACACTTCCAAATATACCTTATTTTATAGGAACAACAACTTGTTCAACGGATACAGATTGTATAAGTGGTTTTTAAAAAACAAAAATAAATGATATTTATACATAAATAAAAATGAGTCAGTGTCTAACAGGTAAAACCATAGGTGAATTATCTACATTAAGTGGATTATCAGGAAATACTTTGTTTATTGTTGAACAAGATGGTATAACTTATCACATACCATTTTCAGCTTTTGGTATTAATGCTAATAGTTGTATAACTGAAACATTAACCTATGCTCAGATGACAGGAAAAACATCTACAAATTCTTTAAAACCTGGATGTTTTTATATGATAACAGATGCTGATCCGACATTATATGGTGGAACCAATATAATAATTCAAGCGTTTTCAACGAATGAACTTGTATTACAGGGACATGGAATATTTTATACTCCACCTTATGATCAGAATGTTTCGGGATTTGGTATATGGACAACAGTAGGAACATATAGTGCAGGAACAAAAGTAATATGGGGTGGATATGTGTGGGAAAATTTAACAGGAAGCGTTGGAACATCAACCGATATATATAATTTGGATAATACAAATTGGTCGGCTAAAACTTATAATCCAGTTGATTATAACGTGTCAGTTGATATTATTCATTATGATTATGATAATAATACTATCATTTATAGGAAGGATAGATCAAATAATGAGGTTTCGGTTTCTAAAAATATCATAGATGATTTTGTAACAAATCTAGGTTTACATCCTATAAAATCTTTTCAGTGGGGTAATCCATTAGACATAAATTCATTTGGTGTATCAAACAATCATATTATAGATTCTTTATTTGAATGTATAAATTTCAGAGGAACATTTTTATATCTTAATACATTAAAAAATGTATCAGTTATTAAAAATAATACTTGGGATAATAATAGTTCATTCCAACTCAACACCTTGGATTATAGTGGTATATTTGACAACACCTTGGATAATAATAGTGGTATATTTTACAACATCTTGAATGATAGTAGCACAATCCAATTTAACAACTTGGATAATGATAGCCAAATCTCTAACAACACCTTGGATAGTGGTAGCGGCATCTATTACAACACCTTGGATGATAGTGCAATTGTTAGAAACGCCTTGGATAGTGGTTTAATCTCTATCAACAACTTGGATAGTAGTACCATCACTGATAATATATTAACTAAAGGTGGAGCTATCGGATCGTTAGAAATAGGAAGTAATCAATTAATTTTTTCTTATATTATTTTTAATGTTTTACAAAATGGTAGTTATATTGGTGATAACACATTATCAGGTAACAGTGGCTCTAATTGCGGATACCAATACAACACCTTGATGAATTTAAGTGGTTTCTTTAATAATCTTACTTTATCTGGTAGTTCATACGAATACAACACCTTGATGAATGAAAGTAGTTTCAGTGGTAATATCATTAACAATAGTAGATTTGAATACAACACCTTATCTGATAGTAGTTTTCGTGCGACTCCTAATTTTGCCAATCAATTGGTTCTCAAAATTATATCACAAATAGATATCAAAAATTGCGATGTGTTTCCTAACACTGGACAAAGTTTAGAGCCTGATATATACAATCTTAATTGTTCAAAGACAATATTTAAAAACTTAGCAGGAACGCCAAAATTAAGTTATTATAACGCATCCGACACTCAAATAATAAAAAATGTAATTATATAATACGTACCAATATGAGACCGATTTTACCTTTTAGAAACAGAGCAACCATACAAGATGGATTGAAAATTAATTTAGGACAAGAAAAAGTCTTAAAGACAATACCGGCAAGGAATATAACCGCAAATGAAATTGAAATTAAATATATTGTAGATTTTTATGATCAAAAAAAAGTTGTTGCATATACAAACTCAATATTAGGTGAAATTGTTTTATGGGAAGGTGATAATTATACACAAATAGGACAATGGACAGATCAAGATGTTCAAAATAGAATATTTGAAATATTAAATATAAATAACTAAAAATTGAAATGAGCTCAAAATTAGTCTTAACCTTTGATACTGGAACAACCGAAAATATATTAAATAATCAATATACAGGTGCAACATTTGGTTTCAAGCAAGGTGTTGGTTCTACAAATTTTATTTTAGAACAAATATCAGGAGGTACGGTTACAGGCGAAACTATATTTGATGCAGGATTAAGTGCCGTTACATTTACAGGTGACAGTATATTAGTTACAGGATTAACTGCAAATACAATAACAACTGATCAGTTAAGTGCCGTTACATTTACAGGAGATAGTATTCTTGTAACAGGATTAACGGCAAATACAATTAATACTTATGAATTGTCGGCAACATCATTTACTGGTGATAGTATTCTAATTACAGGAATAACTGCGAATACAATAACAACTGATCAGTTAAGTGCAGTTACATTCACTGGAGATAGTATTCTTGTAACAGGAATAACCGCCAATACAATAACAACTGATCAGTTATCAGCAACAACATTTACAGGAGATAGTATTCTTGTAACAGGATTAACTGCTAATACAATAACAACTGATCAGTTAAGTGCCGTTACATTTACAGGAGATAGTATATTAGTTACAGGATTAACCGCAAATACAATTAATACTTATGAATTGTCGGCAACATCATTAAGTGCTGATACAATATTAGTTACCGGACTTACCGCAGATACAATTTACACATCAGGATTAACTGCTGATACAATATTAGTTACCGGACTTACCGCAGATACAATCTACACATCAGGTTTAACCGCTGATACAATATCTGCCACAACATATTTAAACTTACCTGATTCTGTTACCGGCAATTTCTTATCACTTAGTGGAGGTACGGTTACAGGCGAAACTATATTTGATGCAGGATTAAGTGCCGTTACATTTACAGGTGACAGTATTCTTGTAACAGGAATAACTGCCAATACAATAACAACTGATCAGTTAAGTGCAGTTACATTCACTGGAGATAGTATTCTTGTAACAGGAATAACCGCCAATACAATAACAACTGATCAGTTATCAGCAACAACATTTACAGGAGATAGTATTCTTGTAACAGGATTAACCGCAGATACAATTTACACATCAGGATTAACTGCTGATACAATATCTGCAATTACAGGAATATTTTCGGCAATTACCGCAGATACAATTTACACATCAGGTTTAACTGCTGACACAATATCAGCTATTACAGGAATATTTTCGGCAATTACCGCAGATACAATTTATACGTCAGGATTAACTGCAGATACAATATCCGCTATTACTGGAATATTTTCGGCAATTACCGCAGATACAATTTACACATCAGGTTTAACTGCTGACACAATATCCGCAATTACTGGAATATTTTCGGCAATTACCGCAGATACAATTTACACTTCAGGATTAACTGCTGATACAATATCTGCCACAACATATTTAAACTTACCTGATTCTGTTACCGGCAATTTCTTATCACTTAGTGGAGGTATGGTTACAGGCGAAACTATATTTGATGCAGGATTAAGTGCCGTTACATTTACAGGTGACAGTATATTAGTTACAGGATTAACTGCAAATACAATAACAACTGATCAGTTATCAGCAACAACATTTACAGGTGACAGTATTCTTGTAACAGGATTAACTGCAAATACAATAACAACTGATCAGTTATCAGCAACAACATTTACAGGAGATAGTATTCTTGTAACAGGATTAACCGCAGATACAATTTACACATCAGGATTAACTGCTGATACAATATCTGCAATTACAGGAATATTTTCGGCAATTACCGCAGATACAATTTACACATCAGGTTTAACTGCTGACACAATATCAGCTATTACAGGAATATTTTCGGCAATTACCGCAGATACAATTTACACTTCAGGATTAACTGCTGATACAATATCTGCCACAACATATTTAAACTTACCTGATTCTGTTACCGG
>Ga0315901_10002853_pt1 | contig 23163 bp, 45 predicted proteins | sample LakEriMetagenome_10_FD_203761 | JGI IMG/M metagenome (GOLD analysis project Ga0315901, IMG submission 203761) | Freshwater fungal communities from buoy surface, Lake Erie, Ohio, United States - Buoy 2 MA116 | ecosystem: Environmental > Aquatic > Freshwater > Lake | place: USA: Lake Erie, Ohio... | reverse complement strand
TAGATGCCGATATGGCATTATATGCCGACAAAAAGGCATTGGTACTCGCCATTACTAAGATGGTGGAGGAACAGAGTAATGACCATTGCCTTTATGAGTACATAGACCACGAGGTGAAGTTCTCCAAGCCGGTGGTGGTGATGGGACTAGAGAACTACCTATCTGAGGTACGTCTTTAAAAACAATGCTCCTCATTATCAGATACTTAGAGAAATGTGGTAAAAATATTTCTCTAGGATTTGGATATATGGAATATATTCCCTATATTAGTAGTGTAGAAAAGAGATAAACCATAACCCCTAAACGATATGAAATCTAAGAAAATCAGAATCCAACTTTCAGGCCAGACCTTCGAACTTCCCTCTAACTCCCTACGAGTAGACAAGTGGGACAACACCCAATATATCTACATGAGTGCCAAGAACACCGCGAGTGTGATTAAGCAGTTCGTGAAGAAGAACTTTCCCGGTGTGAAAGTGTGGGCAACCTCTGATGTATATAGTGGAGGTTCTTCCGTGAGAGTAAATGTGTGTAACTCTGATGGTTCTCCACTTTCCCTCCCTATCTACTCCCAAATCCATTCTTTCGGTACATCCTTCAAAGCCGGTAGGTACGATGGTATGACAGATTGTTACGAGTATTCTGATGTGGAGGTAAGAACCGATAGTGGTACACAACTGAAGTACTTCCCCTCTTATATCTTTATAGAGAATAAGGCAACTTGGGGTTCGGTAGAATACTGGGTGAACGAGATTAAGAACGAGGGTAGAACCTTGGAACAAGAACTCACCTATATGAATAAGAGTGTGGTAAGTAAAGTAATTCAGGCACTATCCCTATAATCAATATAAGATATGACGAAGTATAAAAACATCCTAATAGAATCTACTCCTACGGAGTCTTTCCCTACCTTGGTAACTATGACCAAGACCCCTAAGAATAAGAATCAATTTTTAGGTAAGAAATATATAACTTTAGAAAAGGCTATTCTCGCGGTAGATTCCTACCTGGCGGAAGAACTCATAAATCGCGGTACTAAGAAGGATGCGGAAACTATGAGAGAGGCCCAAGCATTTAAGGAACTATTTTGTGGATAAGTTTTATAGTTTTTCCCTTTATAGTTTTTATAGTTTTCCTATGTGGAGGGGTGTAGGGGAGCTGCCACCCTTCCGAGTTTCTTGTAAATGCTATTTTAAAAGTTCCTGTATAGGGGGCTCGGATACATTTTATTGTGCGGGCTAGCTTTTTCACTCTAGGAAAAAACATAGTAGTACCCCCCTATGGTGGTGCACAATGTGCATTAATGCAAAGTGGGTCTTGATGAGCCGATAGAGTAAATAGTACACATAGAGTGAAGGGTTGAAAATCTTATTTTAAAATTATGAAAGAAAGAACATTAACGGTAAATGATAAACAAAGGATGTGGTTAGAGTTGATTACTACCACTAACTTGTTATGGTTGAAAAGAAGATATGACCCCTTGACTATACAACGAATCATGACTATCCTATCTCTTGGTCATTATGATTACTTTGACCAAATCATGTTGAATGAGATACGAGAGGAGTGGATAAAGGATTGGAAGTATTACTCTTTAGATAATTAATAAACCTATGGTGACACATAACCTAACTTTTGGACAACGATACTATTTACAAAAGATGTCCCTATGGATACATAATACTCAAATCATGCTTTGGGGTGAAGATACTCCTATTAAGATAAATGGTAAGGAAAAGGTATTAAGTAGGTACTATTTCTATGTTAATGATATTCTTTCCCGAGAGGGAGGTGGTTGGTATACTAATGTTGAAAGAGATATGTTGAATGAGTTAAGAGAAAGATATATTAATGATTCTATGGATATACATTATGTTAATGGTATATGGCTATGAGTAGAATACATTTAAGTTTTGAACAACGACACTTCTTAGAGAAGTTAAAGGATTGGGTTTATGCAGATTATATCCGAGACCTTGAAGATGGTGATGATGGTAGATTGAAAGTAAATGGTCTTGATTCTACTATAAGAAGATATAAGATGGAGATAGAAGGTATTCTTCTATATGGATGGTATTCGGAATCTGATAAGAAATGGTTGAATGAGTTAAGAGAAAGATTTTTAAAGAAGTCTTTAGATGTACATCTTGTTGATGATATATGGATATAGTAACTATATCTCTTTATATCTGACTGGGTGTCCGAATTGTAGTGAAGGGTTGAAAACTTTATTTTAAAATTATGAAATCAATTAATTTAAGTTATAAACAAAGATACTATCTGGCAGACATGGAATACTGGCTAACCAATAAGTGGTTGGATAATATGAAAGGTGGACATGAGGGTGGGAGAATCAAAGTAGTAGGTGAAGATTTTGATTTGTATCTATATAAGAAAAGAGTAACAACGATTTTATCTGATGGATACTATTGGGATACGGACAAGGATTGGTTGAATGAGTTACGAATGAGATGGATAAGGAATTCATTAGATATAAATTTAGTAATGAGTATATAAAATATAAGTTATGAATAATAAACCTAAAAACTTAAATGAATTGGTGGAGTACATTGAACATAGCATGTCTATTGTCAAAACCGCACCACATCTACATCGTTATGTAGTAGATGGTATTAGAAACAACATTTTTTATATGACTCAAACTAAAGAGTTTTTTAGTGGGTATTATTCCAAAGAAGCATTTGAACAAGTGTTTGATTCAGGAAACCATACCAATCTATGTAAAGAACATCACTATGGATTGAAAGGGTTAGCTGAAAGAATTATTGAAATGAATTTAAGTAATGATGTTATGAAACAATTCATCAAGGATAACGCATCGTATCACTATACTACCAAGGAAGAAAATATACAGCTCAAGTTAAACAAACAATCGTATACAAAATGTAAAATTGAATTGAATACATACATGGGTTGGGTGCACTCCAAACTGAATAAATTGGAAACCAACGATGACCCTATTTCACAATACTTAAAATATAAAATTAAAACCAAATATCAACAAATAAATGTGACCCAACATTCGTGGTGGGGATAACTTAAAATTATTTTAAATTATGAAAAGAACAAAAAAATGGGAGAGTAGTTTTGAGAAACGATATTCCAATGTTATTAAAGAACTACAAGAGTTAGAGAACGAGTATAAGATGGTAAAGAGTTCGGATGAGAACTGGCCATGGTATACTTTGTATCCCGAAAATTCATTAGTTGATTTCGGCGAGAACTACCGACATTCAGTAAGGTATGTTAGAGAGAACCAATATCAAAATGATACACCCGAGCACGTTCAAGTTACTATTAACTCCGAGGTGGGTTCATTTAGTTTTGATTTTAACTCATACGATGATTTGAAAAAGTTTCGAAACTCAATCATCGAGGAGTGTGATAAGATGACTAGAGAGAATTCTCCAACAAGAATCAATACTGATGAATGTGAGGAAGATGATGAAGATTGGGAAAACAACGAAGAATCAGAATACACCATTCAATGCTCAAGAACTGCAGTTCAAACTTGGACTCATACGGTAATGGCTAGAAGTGTATGTGAAGCTTATAGAAAAGCAGAAGAAGGTGAGGGTCATGATGAGAACGATGATTTTGATGATTACGGTGAGATAGATTACGAAACAATTTAAACAAACACAATATGCCAAAATTTATTATTATTGCCGAACGATATGTGGAAGAGGCTTGGACCCTCCATGTTGAAGCTGAAACATATGAAGAAGCTTTAGAAAAAGTTGAAGATTGTCCTTGGGACGAATGTGATGGTGTAGAACACCAACAAGATGTTACCTCATATAGAGATGAGGTTGAATATCGTTACGATGGAGAACTAGATTAAGAAATGTAATTATAGAATGGCAAAGACACAATACTGGAGCCTGAATTACCGACAAGATGAATGGTTAAGAGAACTTATGATGGAATATCCTAGTTACCTTATGGATCTTGAGGTATTTGATATGATTAATGGAATCTTGAAAGAACAAATGTACGATAGAATCCAACGAGAAAAACTAAATGACTTAGGTAGAAGGTTTAAAATAATCAATAAAAAACACCAAGAGGCCTTAAAAAAATATCATATATCTTTAAAATAATTTCCTTGATTATCAAGTAGTTATAAAAAAGTTTAATAAAGTACTTGTATTTCTCAGCATTTATTTCTATATTAGTATTGTAATAAGAGATAAAAGATATGAGAAACATGAGAGAGTACTACCTTGAGAACTTCCCGACAGATGAAATGGGAATCGAAATCAATGAGAATGCAACCTTTGAAGGTTTGTTCCGAGTGTTAGATAACTACGAAGATGTCTATGAGTACATCGGAGTAGGTGATAGTGTGATTCGAGAACGAGTGTTTAGTAGACTATCCGAAATCATGGGTGTCACTTATGACGAAGTTTATTCACAATGGTTGATGGCCCCTTAATTATTAAAACATTAAAACTAAAAAGATATGAGTAAGATTAACCCCAACTTTGAATTCTTTTCTTCCCTCAGTCCGAAGGAGAAAAAATTATATGAAACTTATCAGTACCAAGCTCTGAACAATGGATACACTCCTACCGAAGCTCAACTAGAGGCTTTCAATATGATTCTAGCCATAAGAAGAGCAAAAAATAATTCCTAAAAAATTTGGAATTGTGAGCTTTTATTCGTACATTAGTAGAGTAATAAGAGATAAACCATAAACGATATGACACAACCCCACATCACCCGAACCTGGTTACACTACGGACAATCAATCGTCCTGGTCCTATTCCCCAATGGAGTAGAAAGAGTAATGCCACGAAAGGTATTTACTTCAATGATGGAAAATGGAGTTTGGACCTTAAACCATAACTAATATGAACCGTTTCAGAATAAACTACGCAGAAGAACTCAAATCAAGAATTGGATTCCCGGTTTCAGATAACTTCTCCCCAACCCTACGGGCAAAGTTGATTAGTATACATCCTTATCATGGTACTTGTACTATGGAGGTACTACCTTCTCCTTATGAACTGAATAAGGAACATAACCATAGAGTTGGTGAACAATACCTCGCTCCAGCCGAAAGAATTTGGAATGCATATAATTTCTAAAAATATTTTCCAAAATAGTAGGAATTGTGAAAAACATTTCGTATATTTGTAATGTTATAAAAGATAAAAGATAAAACTATGTTAAAGTACATCCCCCTTACTCTCGCTGTCCTTGTTGTGTTCTTGATTTCCGTAGAACCAATCATCATGACAATATGTGGTCTTGCCCTTCTATGGATTGCAGACCCACTAACATTAATCATTGTATGTTCGGTATTAACCACCATACTACTAATTAACTCTTATACCAAAAGGGTATAAGACCAAGCCGTGATTGAGATACTACTCTAACGGTGTATAATACCAAGATGAAGTTGAAGCCAGCAAATAATAAAACCGATTGCGTGACAGTTCCCCATTTGGGGAGCAAAGAAAGCCGGATACTTCATCTCCCTTATTTTTTGAGGCCATTCTCTCCTATCCCAAGTATCCGTCAGGATCACCTACCACACACTTTTATCTCTCTCATATCGGTCTCAAGTGTGGTAGGTTTATTTTTTATCTTTTTTATCAAAGCGTTTGGAAATGTGAAAAACATTTCGTATATTAGTAGAGTAATGAGAAAGAAACTTAAAATATAAAAGATATGGCCAGATACCACAACACCGAAAAGAAATCATGCAACTGTTATCGTTGTAATAAAAAAAGTGTGAGAACCTACAACTTCACCCTTGGTAAGTGGGCAAGACAATTTAAATGTTCTTGTGGTTCTGAAAGTTTCAGTTGGTCAAACTTCTAATTTGGAATTGTGAAAAATAATTTGTATATTTGTGACTATTAAAAATCAATAAGATATGGACTTAATGACATTTGCATTATCAATCGTAACCTTGACCTTTTGTGTAATGGTACTCATGGATGGAATTAAAGGATTGCGTAATAAACGATAAACAAAAACAATATGGAACTAGTAATTAGTATATTTGTATGTGTATTGGTTTCAGTATTCATTGGTATCCAATGGGTCAATGGAATTGATTACATGAGTAAGAATCATCCCGATTACAAAGGTGAAGACCTTTTTGATGAAGATTTAAGTGAACCTACTGAAAAACCAACTAAAAAGAAATGAGAACACTTACTAAAATAGGGGAGACTCGTATTGTACAATTTACCGAACAAGTACATGAAAGAGGAAGGGCATTAGAAGATAGAGTTGAAAAATACTTAACATCTATGGGAATTGTATATAAACGATTTTCTTCTGGTATTGATTTCATCATCAATGGTACATTTCACATGGATTGTATTGCACAAGGAATAAGTGGTTCGATTGGGGATAAGCTTCCACATAAATGTTGGAAATATATTCGTAAGTATGGATTAACAAATATCTATATTCTACATCCTTATTCACCTATACACATGAGTGTTGGTGAACATCTTGAAGATTTGGAAAAACAATTTGATTGTCAAATCCATATTTTAGATTGGAATGATTTTACCTACTTAATGGGAGGTGGTAAGTTTGAGAATCGTAGACCATATACATATTCTCGAGATAGTGCTAGAGTTTCCAATCATGCACCTACTAATGCAAAACTTAATCAATTTTTTAAATTTGAAAAAATATAAAAAACCAACTAAAAAGAAATAAGTTATGAAGCGAACTTATAGGTTATTAGAGATAGAAGATAAGTGGACTAATGATGGTAAACCATTTTGGAAAGTACAAAAATGTAATATATTTGGGTACTGGACTGACTATTTTGAAGAACACTCTGAAAATGGAGCTACATTTTATTCCCAATCCGTAGCTGAAAGTTGGTACAATTACCATATAGATAAAAGAAATAAAGTTAAATTAAAAGTTTTAGCACAAAAAACAGTTTAAATCATATGAAAAAATTTATCAACCTCGTAAAATGGAACTTTCTTCCAATAGTATTCGTATTTGGATTCACCATGGCCATCTCTTCTCCTCATTTACCATACTGGTTAAACCTATTGATTGGTATTATCATATCATTTTCAACTGGTCTCGCTACATTAAAGTTTAAAGAAAGTAAAGAAGATAAACAATGATGGTTTTGATGAACGATACTATTCAATATATGTTGAAACTCAATCCCACTTACACTACCGAAATCATAAACACTGCCCAAGATTCGGGAAATGTGTTTATGATTATGGGAAAAGATGGAAAACCGAGTGGTGCATACATTAAGGTAGATGATATTGATATGGAGAAATTCGGTAATATAAAAGATAGTATAGAATAATTAAGAACGAATGAGTACTCAAACTACAAACACAACCAATGGACTAGGATATGGGACACAATTCACACGATATGTCTTATCCCCAGCTCAACAAAAGTTTTTAGTCAAACTCCAAGATTGGATGATGACTAACAAATCATCCCTATCATCAAATACAGTTCTATCAATTGACCCACTACAAGTAATGGAGTATATAAGTTTGATAGTAAAGATACTTAAACAAGATGGGTACGATGAAGAAGATAGATTCATTATCAATCACATCCGTTACTTATATTTAAAAGATAAAGACACACTACCTTTCTAACTCAGTATGACACCAATAGAATTATTAGGATGGATATCCACCATAGTGACACTATCATCGTTTGGATTCGATGGGGTGAAGATGAGAGTAGTCAACTCCGTAGGATGTATGGGATGGGCATTGTGGGGTTATTATAACGATGAGGTATCGGTAATGACCTTGAATGGGATAATCATCCTAGTACACTTAATTAAGTTGATACGAGGACAGAGGTTGAAAGCATTGGAGATGGAGAGAAGAGAGCAACTATCAATAAAAAGGGATCCATTTAAAAATTAAAAGTTTGACCGACAAAAGCGGACGAGTATGGATATGAAACAAATTCTGATGAACTTGAATAATTTGAGTTCGGGTTATTGGGAGGATTACCTGATTACCGATGACAAGAAAAGAGCAATCATTATCCTTCGAGATTGGTGTATAGAGAAATTAAAACAACCACACCCATTCGGGACCCCACAAGAACCTATTTGGAGAAATCGGATAGATGAATTATCGGAAATATCAAGAGTACAATTCTATACCAAAGAACAACAAGTGTTTCTAAATGAAATGAGAGATAGATATATACAAGAAACACGATTAAACAAAGCAGTTAAAAAGTTAAACGATTACACTAATGGAAAGTAAATTAAGAAGAAAAAAGAAATTACCCTTATCTACCATAGTAGAAGATTACAATTCATCATCACCACAAGAAGTTTGGATTGATGGAGTGTTATACAACTTCCTATATGGATTTTTGGGTGCAGTTGTAATCGTAGCAGTTAGTTTAAGAATTGATATGGCGGTTCTTATCTCTTATATGATATTCTACTTCTTCTTGGGTAAGATTGTAAACAGACCAAAGTATGTTACTGATTTGGGTAAGTTTATAGTATTCCCAGTCCCAACCGCATTAGGTGCGTATGTTGGATATAAAATATCACCTTATCTAATAACTTTCTTACAATAACAATGGAACCTCGTAAATTAGTTATATACGATACACCCTACAAAACAATCGATGAGACAATTGATGCCATTTGGGATATAACCGAACACGAGGAAATCCAGTGTGAACAAATTGCATTTACCATGGCAACCAAAGGTCATGCAGTTGTAAAGGAAGGTGAGTTTCATGATTTAGAAATAATAGAGGAATATATGTTTCTAAATGGATTCGATGTTAAGATTATTTAAAATAAATTAGAATTCTAAATATCTATTATTAATAAAAAATCAATACAGCAATAATGAATAATATAATTTATTCCGGTGACTCTTTTGTATGGGGAGAAGGATTGGAACTTTACATAGATACTCCGTATTGGAAATCTCAACGAGAAGTTTATAATGAGTGGGTTGATGATAGTGAATCTGGAGGATTGTTGTATAAACAAACTCCTGAATCAATAAAATTTAGAGAAGAGAATAGATTTGCAGGATTAATAGAAAAAAAACTTGGTTTAAAATCAATTGTTAGAAAAGATAATGGAGGAGATTGGCATTCATCACGATTACTAATTGAAGAGAATTTAAGTTTAGATACAAAATATATTATACATTTTTTTACTTCAATTGATAGAAATTTTTTACATTCTGATATTAATTGTAATTGTGATTTTTGTAAAATAGACAGACCCAAACCATTTAATGTCTATGTTGATTACGTTCATAAAGTTATTAATAATGAACCAATAGATGAATGGACACAAAGTAGAATTGATTATTTGGAAAAATATGAAGGTATTCCTAAATTCAATTTTCAAAAAATGTTAGAGTGGGAAAAACAAGGTGATATTATAACTTATGTTGATTTTATATTTCATCCACATAGACAGAGAAATCTCGAGTACCACATAGAACAACTTAAAAAGTATCAGAAAACTGCAAAACTTTATCTGATTGATTCGTGGTGTAATTCTACATCATTTGACCATATACGCAATAATTCTTACATAGAATCATTACTCGTACCTTTAAAGGGGTATGATGGAAACTATTACAAATATTATGAAGAATGGGAATGTACCTTTCCACATAAAAGAATCGATAAGGAATTTCCAAATACTAAAAACGAACACCCAACATTAATACAGCATCAATACTTAGCAGATTCCATATTAGAGCATATTGAGAAGGATACAACTGAAATAAACCCTATACCATATATTAAAAATATCTTTTAGAAGTAGTAGGAATTCTGAATTTTTTTTCGTATATTTGTAAAACAAAATGAGAAAAACTATGGCATACATTAACATGGATATTGATTTGGATGAAATTATTGATGGATTATCCTCACATGAAAAACAAGAACTAGTAGACGAACTCTATATAGATGGATATTACCAAACTGAATTGGAAAAACAAATCTACGCTGGGTCCGATTATGATAATGTAAGTTTGAATGAGCAGTTGTTTAGAGAACAACTAGGTAAGATTAGTTCAAACTTTCTATCCTTGACAGATGAAGAACAAGAATTAATTTTAAAAATATCGAAAAGATTTTAACAAAGCATTAGGAATTCTGAAAAAAGTTTCGTATCTTTGTAAAAGTAAATTGAAAACATCAAATATTCATAAATCCTTATAGGTGATGAAAGATACTCGGGTTGGATTTTTAATGTTTTTATTAATTCGTTATACTTATTATACGAGTTAAAAAAGAGTATAAAAAGATTTAGAAGGTCTAAATCAATTTATGTAGTAAAACAAATGTTTAACAATTAAAAAAAAAGAAAAATGAAAAAAGTATTTCTATTCGCAGTACTTGCAACAGTAATGGTTGCTTGTGGTGGTAAAGGAGTTCAATCTGAAGGAACTGACTCTGTAGCAGTTGATTCAGTACAAGTTGATTCCGCAGCCGTACAAACTGAAGAAACTCTTGAAGTTGCCGGTGCAGCTGCAGGTGAAGAAGTAGCTGAGCCAGTTTCTGAGCAGTCAGTGAAGTAATTTCTAAAAATCAACCGATTTTTAGAAACCCTAACTTTAATTAAGTTGGGGTTTTTTATTTAATAAAACATTAGGAAATATGAAATCTTTTTCGTATCTTTGTATTGTTGAGTTAAGGGAGAAAGAAGTTCTCCTACCGAAATTGAAATAAAATAGTCAGGTGGCAATTGGGTGCCACAGCTACATTGGTGGCTGTATCACGCTCCCTGTAATGGGGAGTACAGGTTCGAATCCTGTCCTGACTACGCAAAAAACTTATTAGATGGAGTTTCTTTACCCCGTTAGGGATGAGTTTTACAAATCTAAACATTATCCTATGGTGTAACGGTAACACTACTGATTTTGGTTCAGTTGTTCGAGGTTCGAATCCTTGTAGGATAACATTAAAATAAAATTATGGAAACCAAATTAGATTATATATACCCATTCTATTTGTTCGATGAGGATGGTTACCCAACTGATGAGGCACTGAAGTATATTCGTAATTGGGGTAGTGAAAAGATTGATGGTGAGTTAGTATATGGTAAGTTCTTCAATACTACTGATTATACCCAACTCCTAAACTACATTAAAGAATTGTGGTATTATGATTATGGATATAAAGAAGAAGATGGTATGCTTGAATTACATACCATAGGATGGAGTGGTAATGAATCTATAATCGGTGAATTAGAAAATACAATCTTTTGGATGCTAAAGTTCAGAGCGTATTCTACTGGTGGTCATTATTACTTTAGATTGAATAAGGATAGTGAAATGGATTGGAATGTAGTAAAAGTAAAGAGTAAATACTAAATGGTGATTATGGTGTAAAGGTAGCACGAAAGTTTGTGGTTCTTTTAGTTTGGGTTCGAATCCCAGTAATCACCCACGATTTATAATCTTCCAAATCTCTTTAAAAAAAGTAGTTTTGGATAAATATAAAATTAAGGGCCTATAGCTCATTCGGTTAGAGCAACTGACTCATAATCAGTAGGTGCTTGGTTCGATTCCAAGTGGGCCCACGCTCCCAGGCGTGTTCGTTTAGTTAGCTCGGTTGGATATGTTTATTATCCAACTGACTTTCTAACTAAACTACAAGTTTGGAATTGTAAAATAAATTTCGTATATTTGTATTGTATATATTTATATACAAGTTCTTATACGAAGAAATGTCGGGGTGGTGGAATAGGTAGACACGACAGACTTAAAATCTGTTGGCCATTGGCTGTGCGGGTTCGATTCCCGCTCCTGATACTCATTATTATGATTACCCTGCTCGGTTCGTCTAGGGGTTAGGACGTATCCCTTTCACGGATAAAACACGGGTTCGATTCCCGTATCGAGTACAACTATCGTTCTTTCACATATTGTATAACTTAAAAAAAAGAAAAAATTATGGAAATAGTATATTTTGTTTTAGGAGTGGTCACAGTTCTTTTAGTATTAGGGGTTGTGGTTATTGTTAGGGTAGGTACTTTAGTAAAAGAGTTGAAAGAAGAAGTTCAATTCTTAGAAAGAAGTTCAAACGATGAGGTTAGTAATCTACATCGTAGAGTTGAGGATGTATCAGATGATGTACATCGTAGGATTGATAATGAAGTAAGAGATTTACAACTTCAATTAAAAGATGCATTAGATTTTATTGGTGATACAAAAGATATTTTGCATAGAAGAATTGATGAAGAAATACGAGAGGTACAATCTAATATAGATGAAAATGAAAAAGATGTTTTATCTTTATTAGATTCTCGTTTAGATAAATTAGAAAATAAAATTAAACAAAAAGATTTACTGAAAGGGTAAATCAATTAAATAGAACGATAGTTAAAGCTCCTAAAGCATTGCTGGCGATGCACATGACTTGTAATCATGATAACTTGGTTCGATTCCGAGTGGGAGCTCTTTTTGATGTTTTATTTGGTAAACCTATATTTATATTAAAGAATAGGTATACCAATGAGAAATAGAGAAAAATTAGAAAAAAAATGTTTAAATTGTGAAAAAGCAATTCCAAATAATAATGTTTATTGTGGTAATAAATGTCAGGGAGAGTATCAAACAAAACTTAAACTGAATGAATGGTTAAGTGGTAATAATATTATTCAAAAAGGTGGCAACTCAGTACCAGTTTGGATGAATAGATATTTAATTGATAAATCTAATCACAAGTGTTCTAAATGTGGTTGGGATGAAGTCAATAAATATACCGGTAAAAGTCCATTAGAAATAGACCATATTGATGGAGATGCATATAATAACAATATAAATAATTTAAGAGTAGTGTGTCCTAATTGTCATTCACTTACCAATACCTACAAAAATATTGGTAATCGTAAATCAAGTAGAACATATAGATAAATTAGTCAACAGTACTTACTACGCTACCCATGAGAACAGCGTCCCAGAGTAAGTCATGTTCGGGATTGAGTAGTTGCAAATACTCATTCCTATTTAGAGGAGTGGCAGAGCGGTTGAACGCGGCGGTCTTGAAAACCGTTTTACTGAAAGGTAACGGGGGTTCGAATCCCTCCTCCTCTGCAATGATATTCTATGACGAAAGAACTCGATTGAGAACTTGAAGTGAGACCAACTATGGACATAGAATGTTATTGTGAAAGTTCTACCATTGGTAGGTCTTTTCTCAAGGTTTTGTTGGTTGAACCCGAATCAACCAACACTTTTTGGTAGGTGTTGAAATTGGCAGACAAACCCTCCTGTCTCGGGGGTGGGGAGTAACTGATAAACGAAGGATAATGGGTTGACCACAATGCATGCAATGTCCTTTGGCTAAAGTCCTCGTGGTGGTTCGAATCCATCCTTACCAGCAAACATTCCTCCTTAGCTCAGCTGGTTAGAGCACATGACTGTTAATCATGGGGTCCTTGGTTCGAGCCCAAGAGGAGGAGCACAATTAAATAGCATTATGGGAAAATTAAGTGAAATACTCGATGGGTGGGGAAATCTAGTTAAATCTAATTTTGGTTTATTAGATGAAGAAACTCGTAAGTTAGCTGAATCAAGATTACTTCATTGCAATGCATGTTCTATACGAACCGATAATACTTGTGACCCTAACAAAATGATTCTTAATCAAAAAACGAATCAAATGGTAAGTGGGTGTGGGTGTAACATTGCAGCTAAAACTCTTTCTCGTCAATCTCAATGTCCAGCTGGTAAATGGTAATATAATATGGCAATGGGTAGAAGTGATATTCTCACCGAAGAATTAAAAAATCTTTTATTAGATATTGAGTATTGGTTAAAGGATATGTACCTTGAAGGTAGTAAGGTAAATAAATCTGCACTAAACGGTGCAACTCTAGAAATGCACAACGAGTGGATTAGTGGAATTAATGAGAGTTTGATATTGATATCTTCAGTATTAAAAAAAGGTTATTATACAACTGAAGAAAGGGAAGTTTTAAACCTATTAAGAAAATCTTGGATAGAGGAAAAAAACGCTAGTTATAAAGTATAATAGTTAAGGGTTATAATACTTATCTTTGTACTTATCAGTTTTAAGTATATAAGCTTTTATAACTATAAGATTTTCGAAAAAAAAATGACAGAAATTTCAAAAGTTGAAGAAAGAATTTTACATCAAATAAATAATAATGTCCCATTAATTGATGTCAAGATTGATTTAAGTAATTATATCAATCACAAACAAGTCATTGATAAGGAAAATCAATTTACCCATAAATTTCATTACGAAGATATTAAAGAACAAGATTGTATTTTAATGCAAGTTCCAAATATCAATGAATCGGGTTATTATGCAGGGGTTGTTGCATTAAAATCTTATATTGATAAATATCATTCAGATTTACGAGTATCGATTATTGACCCAGTAATTGATTATTTTTACTTAAATCCTCCCAATAAACAATCTGAATTTTTTCAATGGTTTAATACCTATGCAAATCAAGGTCAATACGAACACTTGTATACCTTTCGAGAAATGAATCATATTATTGAAGGATTCGTATTCAAATATATTGATAAGACAAATCCTGCATTTTTTGGTTTTAGTATAATTGATGGTAATATAGATGCATCGATAGCAATTGCTAAAAAGATAAAAGAAAAATATCCACATATAAAAATACTTTTTGGTGGTAATGGAATTGAAGTTTTGGATTTTGGTGTTCTTCCAAATGCAAATTACAAGACCGAAAGTTATGATTTTATAGATGTTTTTGTACGAGGAGATGGTGAGATTACATTTGTTGAGTTATTAACTTGTGATATGACAGATGAATCTTTAGCAAAAATTAATGGTGCAGTTTGGAGAGATTCTAATGGTAAATTAGTATTCAATTCACAACGAGGTACTATTGATATGGATATATTACCTTTTCCAAATTATGAATTGCTAGAAGATAATTATTATTACAAATCAGTTTATCAACATAATGTACCATTGGTATTAAGTAGAGGATGTCCATATCGTTGTACCTTTTGTTCTGTACCAGAATTCATACCAGTATTCAGATATAGAAAATTAGAAACTGTAATAGAAGAAATCGAATACTGGATTGCTAAAGGTAGAATGAATTTTTTCTGTCATGATTCGATTATCAATGGAGACCCAAAATGGTTAAAAAGATTTTGTGAAGTTATTATCGAAAAAGGTTGGCCTGATAAGGGATTTACTTTTGGTGGCAATATGAGATTACAAACTCCTATGAGAGATTTGGAAACTATGAGATTGTATCGTAGAGCCGGATTACTTAAAATGATTACCGGATTTGAATCTGCATCGGAATCAGTTTTGAAACACATGAAAAAATATCCAAATACCGATGGGGTTCGTGAAATTTTTGAAAATGTAAGAATTATAAATAAAGAATATAAATGGCCAATGCAATTTGCAATGCAATTAATCATTGGGTATTTAAATGAAACTGAAGAAGATTTTCAATTAACTGTTGATTTTATCAAAGAGTATCATGATTGTATGTCAGAAATTTTAACTTGTTCTGGATTTTTAATACATGAAACTCTTAAACAAAAATGGGTTAAGGAGGGAAACTATATTCAATACCACAACACGGTTAACTTTAATACCAACTACAACAATTCATACGAACGATTGGATAGATTGAATCGTATTGAACAAGTATTTAAAGAAATAGGAATTACTCATTCGGTTTACAATCGTGGTCTTTATTATGAACTGATTGAAAGAAATAGTGACCATCATTCTCATTCGCTTGGTGATATATATAATCTCGAGGATTGTAAAATACCTGAAAAAATAAAAGAGTTTGATAATTATGTTTTTACAAAACAAGGTGAGCATAAATATAATTTGGTAAGTAAAAAAATAATTTAAAAAACACTTGACTCGTATTGCTTTTTTTCGTATATTTGTTTTGTAAGATTGAGAGAGATAAACCTTAAACCCCTAAACAATATGGCAACTACAAAATTTGAAATCTGGTTAGAAAAAGTCAACGAACAAAGAAAACAATATTGGGATACCAAGTTTGGTTACAAACCCTACACTCCTCTTCGAGTTGATAAGGGTTCTAAATACATCCGATTATGGGATGGTTCCACTTGTTGGGGATTTGTTTCCATGAAAGATGGTGATAACAAAGGTGCACCAATTAAACCAGGAGATTTATTAAAACCCGCATCTTGGAAATCTCCGGCAAAACATTCTCGTGGTAATATCTTCGATGGTACCGATAAGTGGGAATACTTTGGTCCACAATACTTGTAATAAAATAATATGTTTAGTAATTTAGTAATTGGTATATTGTATGGAATATTAGGACAGGTTCTGTCCTTTTTCCAACTTCAAGGTAGTGTTAAATGGAATTGGTTTGAGAAGTATCCCATACTTGTTTTGTTAAGTTCACTACCATCAACTTATTTTTATATTAAATCAGTAGATAGTTTGGTTAAGTATGCTAACGGTGAACTATGGCCATCTCGATTGATTGGGTTTGGCATTGGAATCATTATCTTTACCACATTGAGTTGGGTATTGTTTAACGAGAACATATCACTCAAAACATTCGTTTGTTTGGTACTTGCTGTATCAATTATTCTAGTTCAGATTTTTTGGAAATAAAATATGGTTGATTTTATACCAAATATATATTCCCATCTAACGAGTAATAGAAATATTTTAATAATCGGAAAAGGTTGTAACATTCAAGATGCACATTTTAGTGGAATAAATTTTGAAAATAATAAAAACATATATTATTCATACACAGAAGATGACCTTGTTAAATTTAAATCATTTACATTTAGTCATATTTTTATTCATGGATTTGATTTTAGAGAATTTAATATATCATTACTTAAATCGTATGATATAAATTATCACACTTTTTGTATTGATTTATTAGGTGAAGGTTATGATATAGATACTTTACTTTTTAGTAAACGAGAGGATTTAGAAAAAAGTGGAGCAGATATAAAAATTTTAATACCATTTAGTCATTACAATAATCTTGAAGAAACATATAAAAAATTTCATTTTTTTAAATATGATTTAGGTGGTCCTCGTATATTTTGTTCTCGTTTTAATAGAACAATGATACACCAATATGAAGACCTAAATAAAGTATGTGCTGGATTAACTTGGAGAGATGATAAAAAAGATAAATTATTTATGTGTCTAAACAAAGAACCCCGCGTACATCGAGTTAAAATGGTTGATTCTTTGATTAGTAATAATTTATTGAATATAGGATATGTAACCTTTAAATCAAATCAAAACATTTATCAATACTTTAATATAGATTCAAACAAAACCATCACATATAATATTCCACAAATAACTCTTGATGATACATTATTTAGTAATAATTTTTTTGGATTACATCCACTGTTAAGTAGCAATTCTTATGTGGAAGTTGTAACCGAATCAAGACATGATTTATTACCTTTTAAAACTGAAAAATGTATCAAGCCTTTTTATAATTTACAATTTCCAATAATACTAGGCCACTACGGAATCGTAAATGATTTACGAAAAATGGATTTTGATATGTTTGATGACATTATAGACCATTCATATGATTTAATCGAACCAATTACATATCGTGGATTTGAAGGCAGTGATTTATCAAAAAAAGTATTGATAATTACACAACAAATAATAAAATTATCAAAAATAGATATACATTCATTATACCTTAAAAACAAAGAAAGATTCATATACAATCAGGAAAATCTTTTTAATAAAACAATTATTGAAAATCATATCCATAGAGATTTGGGAAAATTTATATTTGGTGATACAATTAAGGTATATGAAGCTAATAAAGATTTAATAGAAAAAATTTATATCTAATGATTTGGAATTGTAACAAATTTTTACTATCTTTGTTACATAAGATATAAACTCTAAAGATATGGAATGGTTTTATAATGAGATGGGTTCTCGTGATAAAAAGACAGGTAAATTGAAATACTACAAAGTAACAGTAAAAGATTGGAAGATTACCGATTGTACTTGCGAGGCAAGAATGTTTCGAAGATTCCAACCATGTAAACACATGAAATCAATAAACGAAAAATTAGGACATAAATTATAAACAAAAAACAAATGGCAAACGAAATGCAAACCTTTGTTACCGTTAAATCAAATGAACCACGTGTAGCAAAACGATTACAAGAAATTTTTAAATCAAGAAGAGGAACTTACGAAGTTGATGCAATTGATATCATCAACAACCTTGAAGGTACTTCTTATTGTTACAAAAATGAAAAAGAAAACTTTGATGTAGATGTTGATTTTCCATCAAATGATTTATGGGAAAGTATAATCGGGCCGAAATGGATGAATGTTGAATTTGATTATTCAGAACTACCCGAAGATTGCCATATTATTTTATCATCAGCATGGTCAGTACCTATTCCTTTCTTATTACGATTGAGAGATGAATTACAAATGATTGATGGAGATTGTTATTTGAAAGGAACATATGAAGATGAATCGTATGACCCAAGTGGTGCCTTTATCGTTGGTAAGTATGATTACGATGATATGGAAGATACTGATGAAGTATATGATTGGGATATGCACAATGAAGATGATTTTTATACAGAAAATTGGTATGCTGAATTAAATGAAATGGCAACCAATTTAGAAATTGCATATATTGAATACTTAAAAGATAGAGAAGAAAATCCACAAGAGTATGAATAAGACTTACGAAATAACAATTAAATATTTGGATGGTCAAGTTGAAAGTACCACTTTAACTACCAACGATATTATATGGAGTTTAGACCAATTCGTTAGAAATAGAAAACTATTTGAAGGGCTTAATATTGAGTTAAAAGAAAATGGCAAAGAAGAAAAATCTCTATCAAGATAAGGTTGAGTGGGATGATATGAGTTTTGGTGAAGTATCCCATCAAGTTGGGAAGAAGATGACCGAAAAAACCCATAAGAATAAAATTGATTATAAACGAAAACCCAAATATAAAACTTGGGAAACATTTGAAGATGAAGATGAATAACGAATTTAAAGAATGGTTGATGGGTATATTTGTACTTTTTTTAATTACCTTTACCGCATACTCATTTAATCGATTTATATTTCCAGTTAACTACTATAATTTCTTAGAGTGGTTTGGAATTGTTATGTTTGTGATAATGATAAAAACAGGAATTGATTCATATAACGAACGAGATTAAATGAGACACCCATCATATAAACGGCCTATTCAAAGTATAAATGATAACCTATATCAAATCCACGCTGAATATCCAATCGATAGAGTCAAAGATACACAAGGATTAAAAGATTGGTTAGGGTGTGATGTTGCATTTAAAAGTAATCAAAATGGAACATATATTTTTTGTAAAAAGATTGAAGAAGCTAATATAGTAGGATGAATTGGGTAAGTTATTATAGACAGTTGGCAAATACTGTCAAACTAAAATCAAAAGATAAATACACTCAAATAGGTGCAGTTATTGTTGGTAAAGATGGTGAGATAGTATCTACTGGTTATAATTCATTTCCACGAGGTTTGGATGATGGACTTGATTATAGACAAGATAGACCTGAGAAGTATTATTGGTTTGAACATGCCGAAAGAAATGCAATCTATAATGCAGCTCGTATTGGTGTATCTACCAAAGGAACTACGATGTATTTGAGTTGTGGTCTACCTTGTGCAGATTGTGCTAGGGGTATTATCAATTCAGGTGTGAAACGAATTTTTTGTGAAAAAGTAGATGTGACAAAGGGAGAGTTGTGGAAAGAATCCCAAGAAAGAAGTTGGGATATGTTTATGGAGACAGGAGTGAAGGTTTGTTTTTACGATGACCACCTCATTTAAGTTATTGAATAAGTAATTCTACTTATTTGATATTTATAGGTATGAAGTATATACCATTAGATAATATAGGATTACCAAAAAGAGATTCGGATGGAAACTTGACCAATATAATTGAGCCGGGAAATAATTACCCTGCTAATGAAACTGGTATTCCAAAATCCAACTTTGTTTCTACGAGATTGGATAATATTATATTACGAGGTGTGTATGAAGAAAACGAAGTAACATACCCACTTTTAGATCCTATCAAGGCTAATGTTGTACCGATACCAGAAACCAATTTTAGATTTATAATAAATTTAGGGTCACCTACTGCATACACATCACAAGGTATGTACGATGATTTAATCAAAGCATACAATGAGCGAAATCCTTGGTTTTCTATACGAACTGTACCAAATATAAATTTGGATTTATTTTTCCTTACTGAATATCACAAAAAAAATAAATTTAAAGTTACTGAGGCATATTCTGAAACCGAAATACGAACAACATTAGATACCCAAGAAGATATTCTTACATATGTAGATTGGTTGGTAAGTAAAGATGTAGGTGATATTGAATTAAAACCAATTGATGAATTGGGTTCATGGGAATATGTACCTGATGAAGATTTAGGAATCGGGTTAAAAACTTTATACGATTCAATGATTAAGAATAAAGAACCAGACCCCGAAGCAATTGGTGCACAAATAATCCGAGAAGAGTATAGTTTAGAATTGCCATCAGTATTAGAAGTTAGTGGATTCTTACAACCTATACCCGAAGAAGATGTTGTACCAAAATTAGTAGATGCTATTTTAAGTGAAAGAGTACCACCGGGTAAGCAAGAATATAAACAATTTGGACCAGTTGGATTTCAAGTATTAGGAGCAGTAATTGCTGTTGCAGCAACCCTAGCAACCTTTGGTGCTCTAGCTCCAGTAGTTGCTGCAGTGGGTACGGCGGTTGGAACCGCAGTGGGTGGAGCAGCAGTTGCAACTGCAGCATCGTTAACTCCAAAGGGATTGGAAATTTTAGATAAAGCAGTTAGAAAGGCAAGTGGTTCTTGGGTAGAATATATCTTGAAAAGATCAACTACTCGTTCTCCACTTCAAAGTAAAAATGTTGTTTTCAATAAAGAACGAGAAGATGATGAGAAAGAATGGAGAAACTTATTATTAGCTGCAAAAGGACAAATGGGTGTTACAAAATATACCGAACTTCAAGTTAAAGAAGCATTAAAAATAATCTTTGCACAATTTGGTCCAAATGTAAAACCGAATGATTTATCATATCCAATAGAAGTTGGTAATCAAATAAAAAGATTACAAGTTGTACCAAAATCAGATAGAAATGTAGACCTTATACTAAAATAGAATAAGATATGAGAACAAGAGCTTTTACAACCGTGGGGTGGGAAAAATATTTAGTTCCAACCAACCCATTCGTTCAAAACTTTTTGAATAAGAATGGAGATGATGTTCTCTGGCAAGTTGCACAAAATATACACAATGCAATTTTAGATGGGAAAGAAAATGTGGGTTTTGTAGTTCATGTCAATGCTCCTTCAGTAGTAATGATTGAACAAAAAGATTACTTAATCGTCTTGGATTATTGTAATGATTGGTTTGTGAAAAAAGAAATATACGAAAAATGTGCATTAATACAAACGTACAAATCAGATTTTAAAAACAAATCATCAAGAAAAAAATTAGATGATTCCAAAAAACAAAAAAATGTTATTTAATTAAATCAAAATTTATGGCTCCAAATATATCACCAAAACATAAAGAATTAACCGAACAAATCGCAGAACAAAAAAGACCAAAAGGTTCTATTAAATTCCAACTTCAGTTAAATGAAGAACAAAAACAAGCCAAAGAAAAGATTTTAAGTAATGCAATTACCATCCTGAGTGGTAAAGCAGGTAGTGGTAAAACACTTCTAGCATGTCAGGTTGCATTGGATATGTTGTTTAAGAAAGAAGTAAAACAAATCATCATCACAAGACCAACCGTTAGTAAGGAAGAAATTGGATTCTTACCAGGAGACCTTAGAGAAAAGATGGAACCTTGGATGCAACCAGTCTATGCAAACTTCTACCAACTTTACAACAAACAAAAAATTGATGAGATTTTAGAAAATGGGACAGTTGAAATTGTACCACTTGCATTCATGAGAGGAAGAACTTTCTTGGATTCATTTATTATTGTTGATGAAGCACAGAATTGTACTAACGAACAAATGGAAATGATTACATCTCGTTTGGGTATTAGAAGTAAGATGGTAGTATGTGGTGATACACAACAAGTAGATTTAAAATCAAAAGGAGAAAGTGGGTTTAAGTTCTTGGTATCTGCGTCTAAAAAAATCAAAGATATGGATTCTCATACTCTACTTACTAACCATAGACACCCAGTTGTGGATTCCCTATTGGAAGCGTATGACGAGTTCTATTCTATGTTACCAAATATATCAGGATCGTTTAAGAATGGTAAATAAATACCTATTTTAGGGGTTTGGTATATTTATATAAAATGAATTTAAACAAAAAAATCAATTATGAGAGCAGTTATTATAGGTACTGATTTTATGAAAGATACCGATGGTACCTTCAAAGCATTAGAAACAAATACAAATATTCAATTAGATACCCAATGGTCTCTTAATTTTGATTCAGCATCATTTGAAAATTTTGTAATTTCAAATAATTTTACAGAAGTTGTATTAATTTCAAATGAAACCAATAGGTCCGCGGAAACAGCTAACACACTTAATTATGAACTTAATGAACTTCGTAGTATAAATTCAAATCGTACTGCTAACTCATTACCAAACATACCTTTTAATTTTACTTTTAATCAGTATTTAAAATCATTTTTATCTGGAAGTAATATAGAATTAGTAACAATAAGCACAGATGCCACTTCTACTACCATTCCTTTTGTAGAAGATACAGAAGATAAACTAATCATACGATTATCATTTGATACTACTGCATTAATTGATGATAATTACGCTAGAGATAATTGGGGATTTTTAAAGTTAATGTATGATGCAGATAATAATTCTATTCCAAAATGTTATATTGATGATAATGAATTTGGTATAGATAGTATTGGTACTACATTAAGAGATAATGGAAACCATCCTAACTATTGTATTAAAAAAAGAGTAACTCCTTCTGATAATAAAATCTATCCAAAATTATATAAGATTAGTACACTTGAAGAATTAAATAGTTTAAAATCTAATTTGGAAGTTGATGAATATATCCAAGAATATATTTTCAATGATA
>Ga0315901_10002852_pt1 | contig 23165 bp, 20 predicted proteins | sample LakEriMetagenome_10_FD_203761 | JGI IMG/M metagenome (GOLD analysis project Ga0315901, IMG submission 203761) | Freshwater fungal communities from buoy surface, Lake Erie, Ohio, United States - Buoy 2 MA116 | ecosystem: Environmental > Aquatic > Freshwater > Lake | place: USA: Lake Erie, Ohio... | reverse complement strand
GGAAAAAATTATATAGGACCCGCCTTAGAGCGAAATAGAAATACTTGACCCCTAAGTCGTCTGGATGCTCTCTTCCTCTAAGAGATTGCTGAGTTCCTAACTCTGATAGTGAGTGCACGCCTCTACAGGAAATGATTCTCAGTGAAGAATTGCTCTCAAAAACTTGGATAAGTTTCCTGTCAAAGTCTAATTCCAGAATCTTCATATCGGCTTGTATACTCATCACGAATTTTCCATTCGAATTCCTGAATCCAAAATCCTCACACCTAGATTCATAAACGGGAAAGCTAGTTCGGTAAAACCTTACGCCAAGAATGTTGCTTCGAGATTGAGATTTTTCTAGGTCATTTATAAATCTAAGAATCTCGTTACTAGTATCGTCGCTACTGGCATCATCCAATATTATTAGTTCCAATAAGCAAGTAGAATTTTCAACAATGCTACTTAGATGCTTATAAACAACCGACTCCTGATTGAATACTGGCATTACGCAAGAAATCACTGGTGATAAATACGAGTCCTTAACAGTCTGTTTAACGAGCTTAAATCTGCCATCAGATAATAATAAATTCAGAACAAATCGACTAATCACAATGCGAGCGTATCAGGTCAACATAAGATAATGGCTGACGGGCCCATTTTTTCATTTATCAATGATGTCTCTTTAATTGAGATTATTGAAGAGGTATGAACCGGTCATGTAATCTTCCATCCCTTGAGTTAAGGAGCATTTTTTCTAAATATCCGGGGTGGCAAGTTACAAACAGAATTCTTAAAGAAAGAAATTAGCAGGAATGGTCTAGTCTCATATTTTTGTAGTGGCAGATTAAACAAGCGCTTCACAAGGATGACCTCTCTTACATGAACATCTTTGCGATTTCGGATCTTTCTACCATCAGGCATTCGACCTTTATATCCAGTAGATACAGACTCAGTGACAGATTTATTATGTTTTCGAATTCCAAGATGCAAATCGGGAACTAGTTTTGGAGCACCGAACCTCAGGAATAAGAGATAGTAAAATACGACATCTCCGCCAAGAATAATTTTCTCGTCTATATGCAGTTTATCCTCATTGAAAAATGCTATTACAGACGGGGCTCCAATAAAGTTTATTAATTCCGATACCATTCTGTCATCCCATCTGGGTGAATGAGGATTAAAAAAGTTGTGTATCGCAGTATTTTGAATTTGACTTGTTTGATTCATGGATTCAATAGGCGAATCCTTAAAGTGATAACAACCTAGGGCCATCCAAGTCTTTGAATTTCCCATAGTTTCCCGAACAAGACTAAGAGTATCTTGCCGAATCAAAACATCGTCCTGAAACATAATTTTCACAACCCTATTTCTTGGCAATTTGCTGAGCAAGCTGTTGAAATTAGCTGTCCAATTCCCTATTTTGTCAGAGAATTTATAAGCAGTGATATCGAGATCGAATGTTGATAAAAACGAGGTTAAATCTTGAAAACTTTCATCATTAGCACTATGAAAGCTCAAAATTACCTCAAAGTTCTGATCATCTTGAATCATCAAGGAGTGAAACAAATCGTGGAGATGTCTAATCGATTGTTCGCTGTCGTGACAAGGAATCATGATAATTAACTTGTTAATATTCATCAAGAACTGTGTAATTCATTCCAGAAGCGATTAAATTCTAACCTTGCTTTGAATAAAGCCCTTTTGTAAAGTCGCCTAAACCAGTATGTGATTTTCTGAAGAGCTGAAAAGTATTGCTCCCGAGTTTTTAACCAAAACAACCTTTTAAATACAAAGCGAGGGTTAGCAGGAAGATATTCGCGCACGCTTATAACGTTTGGACTTGAAAAATCTCCTAAAGTTTCCAAATCTGAATCTACTCTTACAATTCCTAAATCAGACCTAACAGAGGAACGGACTAAAATGGACTTAAAATTACTATACTTTTCCAATAACATGACTGAAAGCATGGTTTGATTAGTAAGATTTAGAGGGTCACCCAAGTAATCAACTTCAATATTTGCCTGACTTGAGTTTTCTAGAGAATAATCAAATTTCTGGTCAAGGCGCATAAGAAAAGGTAAAGCATCCCAGATTTGTGTCTCGTTCCTTAGATCAACGTTTGGCCATATGTTTCCTAGAGGCAATCTATTTATGGCTCTGCCAATCCCTGAATATCTCTGGTTGATGTGAAACGAGAGATCCCTCTGGTTTGCCGAAATCTCAGACCAGAGAGAAGGTCCCCCGCGAATGATGACATCTAATCCTCGCTGCCAATCATCGAGCTCGAAGTCAACCGAGGTCAAGGCCTCATGATGATATTCAATTCCCACCTTGCTGGAGTGAACAAGCGGAACTCCAAGATTTATTACATCCAAGGCGCACCCAGCCAAGCCTTCCTCATGCGATGGAAAGATTGCAAAAGCAACGTTTCTCGCAAGCTCTTTCCAATCATCTGATCCATAAGTAATTTTCTTCTCTACGAATTCAATATTTTTTGGAAACTTTAAGCACAGCTCAACTATCTTGGTACGCCAATCACTGTATCCAAGGAAGCCTACAACTCGTAGACTATAATTTGGGTGACTTGCTGAAATAAATTCGATGATTTCTTCCAAGTAATCAATGCCTTTCCGAGTGCAAATGTATCCAGGGAAAAAAAGAATCTTGTTTTTCAAGTTGTAAGATTTGTATTTTTCGGTTTGCTGCCAATAAGGATAACCACTCACAAATACTTGTTTCGGTAGTACTCCAATTTTTAAATAACTTTGAAGTACCGCCCATCCGCCAATTCCTATTATAAAATCTGCCAACTTTGTCTCACGCAAATTTGAGATATATCCATCATGAACATCTTTACTCTTCCTATTTAAACCCTTGGAGTTGCTAAAATCCCTTATAGTTCTTCTCATAAGAGCACTCTCATTAACGGCTAAAAGACAAGAAACTGACGGCTTAAGAGTCTTAACTATGGTATCAAAGTTGCCAGATATTCCGAACACAAAATCAAATCGTTTGCCTTTAAGACGTTTAATTTCATTTAGGTCTTGAAAATTAACATAGACTATTTCTTGATTGGGAAATGTCTTAAATAATTCAGTGTAAATGTGGTCTGAGTAGAGTTGGATTCCATCCTTAGGTACAAATCCATTTTCTCTTTTAAAAGGCATATATGAGAGTAAGACTGTCAACACTTCTCCCATCGCAGAATACAGAATTTCCGGCCTGAGTTTATACCAGAGATACCTATTTCCTCTTCAAAAATGAGATATCCACTGAAGTTAGTCAAGATTTTGCATACAGCGTATCCCGCTTACCATTGATCTAAAGACAAGCAAACAAACTTTACATCATATAAATCAGCACCTTGTAAGACATCTAGATAGGCTTCGATGAACAAAATATGAGTAAACAGTATGAAATACAATAGAGAGTTGCACGTTAACGCTATATCCTACCGCTATGTGTGGAATATTTGGGAAATTTGGACACCGCGTTCACCTAAATAAAGAAGAAGTCGATAAACAATTTCAACTTGTTTACACAAGAGGCCCGGATGGACGTGGGTTGAAAGAGGAAGCTCACTGCACATTAGGCCATACGCTGCTTGCTATTCAAGACCCAGGCAATGCATCGCAGCCTATGTATTCCAGAAGTAAAAATTCTTTAATAGCATTTAACGGCGAAATATATAATTTCAAGGAGTTGGCCAGTGAATTTAACTTGATGAACTTACAATCAAAGTCAGATACAGAAGTTGTTTTGGAATTATTAGAGTCGAAGGGACTGGGAGTTGTAAATAAATTTGAGGGCATGTTTGCATTCGCTTTCTATAATTTGAAAGCAAAGGAGATTACATTTTGTAGAGATCAGTATGGTGAAAAACCTTTTTACTATGCTAGCTCTGGACAGAATGTATATTTCGCCTCGAACCCCCTATCAGTTCGTAATATGCTCAAATACCCACCTAAGGTAAATACCCAAAATTTATCTCACTTTTTTCGTTACCAATATTTGCCTGAAGGTGAAACTCTGTACTCAGGAATAGAGCAAGTCATTCCTGGAACTTGCGTCACATTTGACTTGGACTTGCATAAAAGAATAGATGTATTCAAGAAGGAAAAAGAAGTCACCCACAGTACTTTCTCTAGTGTCTTTTCTTTAAGTGTAAAAAGTTGCATGATTGCGGATGTCCCAGTGGGTGTATCTCTTAGTGGAGGTGTTGACTCTACAATAACACTATGCGAAATTAAGAAGTTGAATGAAGACATCAAAACTTTTACAGTATCGTTTGATAAGCATGATCAAGACACAATATTCGCTCGTAGAGCTTCAGACTTATTCAAGTCGGAACATCACGAAGTTTCTATATCAGATACAGAACTTCCCGAATTGATTCATCATGTTTTGAGTAATCAACCTCAACCTTTTGGAGATAGTTCAATAGTGCCAGCTTACGCACTGGCAAAATATGCTAAAGAATTTGTCAAAGTTTTAATTAGCGGTGATGGCGCAGACGAAGTACTCTCGGGATATAATTATTACCGTAAATACGGAAATGAATCCCAAAAAAGCTCTAAACTATATTTTGAGTATTTAAGTTTGAAGTTTGAGATTTCGATTTTAAGGTGGCTTTATGCAAAAAAGGATTATTCGCGAGTTAACAGAGTTCGAGAATTAGACTTTATCTTGTCAAAAAAGAGTGCAATAGATCTTTGGCACGAGGACATATCCATTCTAAACGATCGAGAACTTCAGAAGATGGGATTCTCAAGTAAATGTATCAAGAAGTCCAGAAGAGAATTTAGTCAATTTTCAGGAATACAGTCAGTCATGCAGTGGGATCGGCTCACATATCTACCGGGCGATATTTTGTGGAAGAGTGATACCGCAGGAATGATGGCGTCTCTTGAAGTAAGAACTCCTTTTTTAAATTCTAACTTAGTTAATTGGGCGAGAGAAATTGATTTCACTCAGAGAATTTCCAAGCAAACTTTACTCATGAAAGAGTATGAGGGACAGATTCCAAGTGAGTTTTTCACCAGAAAAAAGCAAGGCTTTGGAGCTCCGCTAAAAAAGTGGCTTGAGATTCCTGAAGTAAATAGCCTCTTTATGGATACGGTCGGAAACAAGCAGAGCAAATTGTATAAGTACATCAATTTTAGAAAGGGCATTAAGGCATCTAGAATAAATTCTCAAACTAAATGGAACTTATTGGCACTTGGGTTATGGCTAGAAAAAAATGACTAGAAGTCAACCGATGGTTACGGTACTTCTACCATTCGTAAATGTGGATGCTTTTCTAACTGAAGCCATTGAGAGTATTCTCTGTCAAAACTACTCTGCCTTAGAACTTTTACTTTTAGACAACCAAAGAAAAAAGATTAGTAAAGTTCCCAATCTTTTAGATAGCAGAGCCAAGGTCATAAACTGTAGATCATTTAAAACGTTATCAGCTGTACTCAACGAAGGAATTCGTCTGGCTAATGGAAAGTATGTTGCGAGAATGGATGCAGATGACATCAGTGTTAATAGTAGAATAAAAAAGCAAGTTGAGTTTTTGGAAATACACAAAGATTTAGATATGGTTGGTACAGCCATACGTACAATGTCAGAATCTGGCTCACTTGGAGAACTACGTCTTCAACCAGTTACGCATGAGGATATAGTGAGAAAGTTACCTGGGAATAATCCCTTCTTTCACCCAACAGTCATGTTGCGAAAAGACTCACTTAAAAAGGTGAAAGGCCCTTACAGCCCATTCTTTAAGAGGTCACAAGATTATGAGCTGTGGACTCGTCTTCTACCTGAAGTGAGAGCTGGAAATATTGCAGAACCATTATTGTATTATCGAATTCATCAAAACCAATTTGGAAAGCGTATTGCCCACCAGTCAATCTTTTACTATCGCCTCGCGCAATTTAAATACTCTATACGTGATAGGAAAAGTGGTAAGTCTGGCACAAACTGGAGAGTATCTGTGGTTATCTTCAAGAACTTATCTGTCGCTTTTATGAAATTTAGCCTCAGCTTGTGGAAATTATGGCTGTCTAGTTTCAAAGGGAAATGGCAGTAGCTCAGTATCTAATGGGAAATAGGCCTTTGAATCAAAGCCGTATTCTCCTTGGTCAAACCACTTTAAAGGCAGCACTCTAATTTTATCTACGCCAAGATTCGCTAGCCACCAAGAGAAAGTGCTATTTGATCCAATAAATAGTTGACAATTAGAATAACTCTGCAATAAAAATAGGGGATTGCTAACCTTCGAAACAGTTGTGTAAATTGATGGAAATTGGGCACGAAGTTCTTTAGCAAGGCTTTTTGCAAATCTAGAATCGTCGGAGAGAATTGCTAAGGTTTTGTATTGCCGATTGTAATATTTTGAAAAGGCACTTATGTAGTACTCTAGACCGTAAACGCCATGCAAACGCCTTGTCTTTGAGTTCTTCGAGTAATCTCCCCTTCGGGCATGAATCACAACTTCCGAACCTTCTGCTTGATCTATCAACCCTAATTCAAGGGAGTAAGAATTAAGGAATCCTTGTATTGATTGGGTAAACTGGTGGAAGTGCTCTTTCCAGTACTGAAAGCTAGTAAAACTCCCTATATAAAGTGATCGGATTTCTGGATGAATGCTTCTATCCCAAATTAAGGCACTTTGCTTAAAAACTTTATAGGAATTATTGCGAGCATCCTGCTCGAGTGTATGAATATATCTCCTCGATATAGTTTTTGAGAATCTTCGAGAGTTGTTTGCAAAAAGAGTTTCGAAATTGCTGGCTCTACTAGCAATCTTTATTTTGGCGAGAGGTAGACTTCTAATCGTTGGCCGTTGATTTCCGGATTTGTGGGAAAGTGCAAGAAGCGTGAAGTCTAGATAAGGAACAGTCTCAGTTCTTTTACCTATCGCAAGAGCCAAGCAGTATTGAAATAACTGATTACCGATACCTCCACTGGCTACTACGATTGGAGAAATTTCATCATATAGAAAATTCTCTTTCATGGGGGTAATTATCATTTTTTCGCCTCCTGAAACAAATGCCCAACTCTGGGATAGGATACGCCAGTGGCGATACGGAAGTTCTTAACAGCCAAATTTGTCAAAAGGGCGAACTATGAGCGACAAGCAAGAGCCCATAGAGAGACCCTAGATTTTCTCCGGCACCTAACAGATTCACGAGCTGAGAATTTTCAAGATCTTTGGGTATTGAGCGAAACCAATTACAAGGCAGGTGGTTTTTTTGTCGAATTTGGAGCAACTAATGGGGTGGATACATCAAACACTTGGCTACTAGAAAAGAAATATGGTTGGAAAGGAATTCTCGCCGAGCCAAATCCTCACTATCAAGACAAACTCCTTGAAAATCGTAATTGCTTTATTGATAAGAGAGTCGTTTGGAATGAGTCTGGAAGCACTGTCGAGTTTCTCTCTATGCAAGAGCCTTACATATCCGTCACAAAGGAGGATTTAGTTTTGCAGGATAACGAGAAACTTAGGAGTGCCGTCTTGCATGAATTGAGAACTGTTTCACTTGGTGATTTGCTTCGACACTATAAAGCACCCAAAAAAATAGACTTTATAAGTATCGATGTGGAGGGTAGTGAGGAGCGAATTTTAAAAGCTTTTTTCAAAGAAGGAGAATATGAAGTTGCACTACTGTCTGTAGAGCATAACTGGTTGGACAAGAGTGGTTCATTACTGAAACTAATTCTTTCTCAAGGATATGTGAATGTTTTTGGGGAGCATAGCTCTAGAGATTATTGGTTTAGAAAAATTTAGGAAGGCTTCAACTTTTAGCGAGACTGAGATCTACTCATAATTGCAAGCATGAGTGAACTAGCAATCAGTTACTACTAGAAGTAGCTCCATAATTGAGCTTGCTTTTTGTCACAGTCTTTACTTTATGAAGTTAGAGGTTAGGTTGGGTAGCTTTTGAGCAATTCTTAAAAACAAAAAAGTGACTATTAGATTCGGAGATAATGCATCTCTGTGCAGATCACAGCTATTTGATTATGCAAGTAGGTGAAGATTACTCACTAATGTTCTATTCTGAAGCGCATATAAAGTACTTATGACATTAAAATGCACACTAAAGTTAGCTGATAGAAAAAGTCTCATTTCTGCAAATTCTAACTTGGTTAAAAGTAGCAATTCTATGAGAGAGATAAATTGTTTAATTGGTTTCTAATCCGCATTGAATATGCCCATGCATAAGAACGCTTAAGACCCCAGATTTGCAGCATACTAATATCTCGGCTCTTTTTCAGCGGGTAAAGTTTGCTCGAATGTTGTAATTTGAGAAAATTATCTGCCGAGTAGTTTTCTCTAACGGTGTTATGTGTCCCACTTTCACTATTTACAATTACTTCTTTTGATAAAGAAAATATCGGCATAATCGATGGAAATTTGGAATTCCATGCGGCTAATTCCCACAAATTGTCCCAACTGCCTCCACCTTCCTTACTGACTGACCTAGAGTATTTCCTCTTCCAAACAAGCTCAATCGCCTTTTGGAGAAGTGGATCCTTTGTAAATCCGCGGCAAGCAACTTCTATGTCTTCAAAAACCCTCTTCACAGGGTAAGTACGATATTTCAAGAATTGTTCTATAGATTGCGAAACTGTAGCCCACCCCCAGATGGTATGGATGTTCGTTAGGAAGCTTGCATTCGAATTGCCAATGATTGTGCTGCTTTTAGGCATTGGATTATGACCACAAACAGACCAGAAATTCTTGTTATCTGACGGTTGTAGAGATCGCTCACAAAAACTAAAAAAATCTGGGCTGAAGGCAATGTCATCTTCGAGAATGATCCCTGTTGGGTGCTGGGAGAAAAATCTCTTAGCAGCGAATGGAAAGTGATCACGAATTCCGAGATTTCGCGATCCAATATGAATGCAAGGTTTGTGCCTAGTGTTTTCAGCCCACTTACTAGTCGCTTGAACTACCTGGCTTTGAGTTTGAACATCATTTTGTTTCGCACCATCAATATAAACATGTATTTCTCTTGGGTGCTCTTTTTCAAGTCGCTCGAATTGTCTTGTAATCGTTAACGGTCTGTTATAAGCCATAAGTAGTACTGGCAAGCTGTGTTTATGGCTGGCGTTAGTTGCCATAGAGTACCTCTCCAAGATCTCGCCAAGTAAATTTACCGTTTAAAAGGTCCTGAGACCAACACTCATCTTTTTTCGGCAAGAGCTCTTGAATCAGAGCGGATATCTCTGCCGAATTAGAATTCTGCGGAACAACAACTCCCCACTCTGCTGGAATTACATCTTTACAAAAGCCAGTTTCGGTTGCGAGAACAGGCGTACCGCTTGCTAATGCCTCTAGGACAGGAATTGGTCCACCCTCGTTCAATGAGAGGCTTAACAGAAGCCTAGCCTGTCTCATCAATTGGGGGTTTTGTACTTTAGTGAACCTTATGATTTTAACGTTTGGCGAAAGCAAAATTTCTTTTGACAAGTATTTATCCCAATCAAAGCCATGAATTACAAAGTTCTTATCGGGGTTAGCAAGGACAACTTCTGAAATCAGTTTGGGATTTTTACGCAGTTTGCAGTCGCCAACTATGAGAATGAAATCCTGGTAGGTCTTGTCTACTAAGGGAAAATATTTTGATCGGTCTACAGCACCATAGCCCACTCGAATTTTGGCAGAGTCAAGACCATTATTTGTTAAATGACTAAACATCCTCTTGTTTTGTACAATAATACGAGAAATATTGAAAAGCTTCTGCAAAAGTTTAGGATTTATTGCTCCTTGACCATCAAAGTGTGTCAACAAAAGACGAGAATCTCGGATCAAAGAGGGGTCTGTACTACGATTTAGAGTTTCGTGATGCACGAATAGCACTTTATCTCTTGATGAACGACCAAGTTTAGCCCGTCTCCAATACCTTGAACTCAAATAATCTCTTTTACGGACAGGAATGGGATTGATTGTTATTTGTTCACCAAACGCCAATGCAGACTCTCTAGCAAAAGCTTCCAGGATCCAGCCAATATGACTGGTTAGTATTCTTACCTCAGTCAAAAGTTTTGCTCCTTAGATTTTAATATTCGCTTGATCAAGCCGTAATATTCTTCAGAGGCCTTATCGAAAGACTTCAAAGTCTTGCCAACTTCAAAGACTTTTGAGGATAATTTCGCATCAGAATTCAATCTGTCAAGATTTACATCGTCAATAGTCTCTCCAAATTTAACCACTAAGGATCTGTCAATTTCGTGAACAAGATTAGCGTTACCTACTGTGGGATAGCATATTGGAGCACTACCGTGAGCGAGTGCCTCTAAAAGGATAGATGGGTATACATCAAAGCAATCTGACATTACTGAGGTAAATTTCACTTGATGAAGGAGTAGACATACTTCAGCATGACTCAACTGCCCATGATAAGTGATTCGCTCGCTCTCTATTTTACGTTTGGCTATCTCGAACAATTCTTGCCCACCAGCTAAGTGAAGACTCAAGCCTTTACTTTTAGCGACAGTTTCTACGGCATGTTCTAGCCCCTTTCCATTCAGCCTTCCTGCAAAAAGAATCGCATCTAATCTTGTAATTTGTTCAGCATCACAATTACATCGCCCCACACCATTTTCTATTTTTGCAAAAAGATTTAGTTTATTAGCTGTCAATATTTGATGTTGTAAGCTACTGATCGATATCAGATAAACAGAGCTTAGAATTAGCCTAATTATCGAATAACGAAACAAGTAAAACTTCGAATGAGATCCATTTTGAAGTCTTAGTTTTACGGGCGGGAAATTTACTCCCAATGCAAAAGGGCTCAAATCTACATTCTCTAGATTAAGGTCTTTTGGGAAAAGCTTTCTGGGTACTAGAACACCAAAGTCATGTAATGTAAAGAGAGCAGGAATCTTTAAAATGCGACAAACTAGAAAAGATGTCAAAGGAAAGACATTTCCAATCTGATGTACCCAAATTAGTTGAGGTTTGAATCTCTTGATTTGTTGCGTAATCCATATAATTGGAAAGGGAGAGAACAGTTCACGAATAGTCTTTGCCTTGATTCCTTTTTTAGGGAAATCCCCAAATCGCTTACTATGTAAAAATCTCCTTATTTTGATATTTTCATAAGAGTTCTGGGGCTTTAGGTCAGCATCAACACAGACGCTGGTCCAGAATTCTATTTCAAAATCTCGCTGAGCCGCCATAGCATATTGAAATCCGACCAAATTGGCGCCAGCATTAGACATCGGATCTAAGTCTGTAAGAATTGCAATTCTTTCTTGTTTCACAAGCAGAGCCTATTACCCTGTAATCGAATTTACATTAATATTGATGTGTGAGAATTCTGCACGTAATTACAACAATCGATGTTGGGGGAGCTGAGGTCCAATTACTCTCTCTCGCACAAAAACAAGCGGAAGAAGGAAATTTAGTTTCGATCATGCCAGTAAAGGGTAAATTGGAGCTAGCCGAGAGATTTGCTGATATTGGTGTTGAGGTAAGCCTCTCTGTGGTTGACAAGAATCCGTTACTTCAGCTGTTCTTGCTTCGAAAATACCTGAAAAATAATATCTTTGACATCGTCCACGCACACTTACCCCGAGCTCAGTTATTGGCAGCTTATGCTAAAAGGGTTGACAATACGCTGATTATAACAAGGCATGACGCGATGCCATTCTTTGTAAACGCACCAATCTGGCTATCATTATTTCTTTGGAGACGTGTTCAGAAAAGAACACAGAAAATAATCACTATTTCAAGCGCAATTAGGAAAAAGATGGTAGAACGTTTTGAACTTAGGACAGAAGCAGAAGCGCTAGTTGTGTATTATGGAATCTCAGAGTCAAGAGCACCATCAGTTCATAAGAATTTAGACTTACCACCAACTTTTCTTAACAAATCAAATCGAACAATGTTTGTATTTGGGACCATTGCAAGACTTATAGACGAAAAGAATATACAAGCTTTGATACGAGGATTTGCATTAGTGCGCATAAAGTGTCCTGAGTCCTCATTGATAATAGTTGGATATGGACCTCTTCTTGAGAGCTTACGTAATTTGGCCGAAGATCTTGGTATCTCCAAATACGTGTATTTTACCGGAAAGCAAATAAATGCAATTGACTTCCTTTCCAAAATGGACACATTTGTCTTACCAAGCAGAACTGAGGGATTTGGTCTAGTTTTACTGGAGGCGATGAGTACGAATCTCCCAATAATCGCCTCAAGAGTTGACGGAATTCCTGAGGTATTAGGAGATAACTGCGGATTACTTTTTGATCCAAAAGACATTGATGGGCTTGCGCGCCTTATGCTCTCAACTACCGATCCCGCCATTAATCTATCTTTAAGGTCCGCTAGTGCGAAGCGAATTAAGCAATTTTCAATCGCAGAATCTGAGCGTAAAATTAGAGATATTTATACAAATGCATTGACAGAATTCAAGCTAGACCACTGATAGTGTGAGCAGATGTGTGGAATCGTAGGAATTTTTGGGCCTAAAGCGTCAGAGATAAGTTTACGCAGAAGTGTTGATTTGTTAATAAATCGAGGACCAGACTTCCAATCGATTGTTAAACCAAATAGCTATTTAAGTTTAGGGGCAGCAAGACTCGCTATGACGGATCCTCTGCCACGGAGCAATCAACCATTTGAAAAATATGAGAATTGGATTGTCTTCAATGGTGAAGTTTATAACCACAATGAATTGAGGGAGTGGCTGAAGAGTACTCATGGAGTTACTTTCGAAACGACGTCAGATACAGAAGTTCTACTTGAAATTCTCAGAATATATGGGACAGAAGGATGTAAGTATCTAAATGGGATGTTTGCATTTGCTTATTTTGATAAAAGTAAACGAAAATTAATTCTTGGTAGAGATCGGCTAGGGAAAAAACCCCTCTTCTATTCTGTTAAAGGCAAAGACTTCTATTGGGCTTCAACTATCGAAGCGCTTGGAGACATAGTCAATGAGTATAAAATTAGCTCAGATGCAATTTTAAGCTATTTGGCTTTTGGGTACACGATCGATCCTTCGACTATATATCAAGATATTAAAGCCGTGAAGCCTGGCCACTGCTTTGAGGTGCAAGCAGGAATTATTCTAAAAGAGATAAAGAGTCCGATATACGAATTGAAGCTCGGAGGGGAAAGTGGCCTCCTGAATGTGAGTGAAGTGATTAAATCATCTGTATATGACCGCATTGAAGGTCATGATGATATTGCAATCTCTCTATCTGGAGGTCTTGACTCATCAATTATCGCTCAGGTATCTGGCCAATCAAATCGGAAAGTTGTTGCTTACTCTCTCAGGTGGAGTGACTCCGATAAAACCAGGTATAACACTGACTTTGAAAGAGCTCAAATGATAGCAAAGAGTTTGAATTTGAAATTTGTCGGAGTAGATTTTTCAAGTGGTGATGGAAGCTTAGAAGCTAACCTAAAGGACTTTGTGAGGTTCATGGGAGAGCCAAATTCCAATCCAACGGGTGTTTCTATAGTACCTTTTTATCGAAAAATATCCCAAGATGGTTTTCGGCTTATCCTAACAGGCGATGGGTCAGATGAAATATTCGGTGGGTATCCAAGATATGAAAGCCCGATACTCGGAAATAGATTTCGGTTTCTGGGCGATCGAAGCGTGGCCTCTCTAATCAATAGCGACTCCAACTTAGGAAAAATCGGACTTCGCTTTGCTAACCCTTGCTCCCCAGGCTTGTGGGCAAATTTCCACTGGAATTTCAAGCCCAACGATATAACGAAACTAATGAAGGCAGGCGCAAGCAATACGAGCAGAGAGATTGTAGGCCGTTTATTCTCCTTAATTTCTAATTTGGACCTCCTTGAGTCAACCTGTGGGAGTCGTGACGCAATCAAGAGGGTTATGGAGCGCGATAGCTCGATTTGGCTTAGTAATGAATCAAATAGAAAGTTGGATCGTATTGCGATGGCTTTTTCAATTGAGGCGCGAAGCCCTTTTCAAGACGAAAGAGTAATTAAGGTAGCAAGCCAAGTTATGCGAGAGAAAAAGTTTAAATCGCATAACAAGGACTACCTGAGGGGATTATTTCCCGAAGTAGTTTCTTCTGGGGTGCGCGATGATAAAGCAGGTTTCATTAGCCCAGTAGGACATTGGCTTAGGGCTAACCCAAATATTTTGAATACTGGTCTTGATGCAGTCGTAGATTCGGGATTCTTTAACTCTTATGAAATTGCACAGCGACGTAATGACCAGTTTTCTCACGATTTTGTCCAAATTCGCCAACTTTGGTCGTTAGTGGTGCTTGGTTACTGGTTCCTTAATAGTTGGGGACAATGAATAAATTAGTGATCTTCAATCTACGGACAGATGCAAACAGTTCAGTATTAGCTGCGTCTATCGATTGGATTGAAGAATTTAGAAATCACTTCTCGGTAACTGATGTTATAAGCACCCATGTAGGCAAGACTACTGAAGTTAAAAATGTGAGACTTTTGGAGATAGGCGGAGGAAGCCAGTGGGCAAGAATTGTTGCTGTTTTGAGACTTACTAGATTTGCTCTGTATTTAATACCGAGAAGAAAGAATTACCTCATTTTCCACCATATGTCTCCGAGAACTGCAGTCTTTCCAGGGATACTTTTTAAAGCTTTTCGCATTCCGCAAGCACTCTGGTATTCCCATTCCTCGAAACCGTATTCTCTTATGATATCCGCCCGCATTGTTGATTTTATTTTTTCATCGGAGAAAAACTCACTGCCTGTGCAATCTTCCAACGCACACTATGTAGGCCACGGTATCTCTTTGAAACGATTTGGAGTGAGTCAACCAGTTACCAATAGAAAAAACGCGGTACTCTTCATTGGCAGGATTAGTCCAATCAAAAACCTCTTTGACCTAATTGATGAAGTAAGTTTGCTGGACTCGAAAATTCCCATAAAACTGATTGGTCCACAATTTGATTCGAAATATGCAAAAGAATTATTTCGTTATGCTACGGAAAAGGGAATTTCATTGTCAATCGATGATTCTGTAACTTATGACAAGGTTCCGTTTATTATGAGCCAATATAAGTACTTTTATTCTGGCATGAAATTATCTGTAGATAAGAGTTCGTTGGAGGCAGCTATTAGCGGTTGCTTTGTATTGACGACAGATCTTGGAACACAGAAACTTTCAGGGATGAGAAAACTTTGGGAGATTAATACGCCAAGAGATTTAGATTCAATACATAAGCAGATTCAGTTCCTAGAAACCATAAGCGCTAGAGAACTTAATGATTTCCAGGGATTTGTCAGAAACGAGGCAATAATCCGAAACAGTTTAGAAAAAACTATCTTAAAAATGGCTTCTCTCATGAAATCTAAACTATGAAGATTTGCTTTTTCCTAACCTCAAGATACCCGACCAGTAAAGCGTATGGCGTGACGACTGGTGAAAGTGCTAGAGCTTTGCGCGAATTGGGGCATAAAATTCTAATCATTGCCCCTTCCCCCTCAACAAGCAGTAAAGGGTCTGACGATTATGAAAATGAAGTTTTTCAAATTTACTCAAAAAAACTGTTCTTACTTCGTGAGAAGTTAGATAATTTCAAATACTTAGGACCGATAAACTTTATAATTACTTCGAAATGTTATTCACTAAAAGCTAAAAGTAGTTTGAAAGAGTTTACTCCAGATGTAGTTTGGGTTCGAGATGCACTATCTTCCCTTACCCTCTTGAGTAAATTCCAGAATTCGCCACTGATAGTAGAAGTTCATCAACCGCCCAGCATCCTTACTAGAATTGCAATAAATAGGCTAGCCAAAAAACGCACTACTGTATTGTTAGTGATTCAAGAGTCATATAGAGCCAAACTCCAAAAGCTCTTCCCAAAATGTAAAGTTATTTATGCTCCAATGGGCGTTAATAATGAGTTTTTAAGGGTAGGCGAAATAAAGCTGAAGAATGTTTCTCATATGCAACAAGTCAACCCACTAAGAGTGTGCTATGTAGGTAGAATGTACAGCTCTGGAGTTAACAATGGCTTAAATCAGTTATTAGAAAGTTGGAGCCAGATTCCAGGGGCAATAGCAAAATTGACATTAGTGGGATTATCGCAGCAAGAGATAAAACTTCTCAAAGTGGTTCGGCAAGTAGAGAATTTAGATTTTATTGAGTCAATTAAACATACAGATGTACCAAAATTACTCCAAGAATTTGATTGTGGCATAATTCCTTATCCGTCCAGTGATTACAATAATTCAAGGTTTCCCATAAAACTAGTCGAATATTCTGCGGCTGGTCTAAATGTCGCCTTAACTCGGATCAAGTCGCACATAGACATTTTGGATGAACAAATCGGCTATTTTTATGAGGTAGAGAATCCTTATGATTTGCTAAGGTGTATTTCCGAAATTAAACTAAATCGTGACGTTGCTATATCTAAAGCAAAAAATGGGTTTCAGTGGGCCCAGAGATATACTTACAAGGCTAGAGTTAAGCCTATAATCGAATCTGTGAAAGGGTTGCACTTTTGAAGCCGCCTATTTTAACAAAGTTTAAATCTGGAGTCTTCTATGAAGCGTCACAATTACTTGATAGAAGAGATCGAAGGAAAGTCATAATTGTAATACTGCTTCAGATCACATTTGGTTTCTTGGATTTATTAGGTGTAATGCTCATTGGTATCATAGGGGCCTTAGCCATAACAGGCGTCAGTTCGGGGCAAACCGGAAACAGGGTTTCGGCTTTCATTAATTTTGTGGGTTTAGAAAATACAAGTTTGCAATATCAAGTGGGATTATTGGGAATTATTGCTGCTTGCTTACTAATTGGAAAGACGCTTTTTTCTATTTATTTCTCACGAAAGGTACTTTTCTTCTTGAGTCGTAGGGGGGCGGCAGTATCTGCAAGGATGGTAAGAAAATTGCTCAGGCAATCACTCTTAAAAATTCAAAGTAGATCCTTACAAACGAGTCTGTACGCGATGACAAGCGGAATTACTCTTATGACGGTTGGAGTTTTGGGCGTTTTTGTGACACTTGTTTCTGACTTATCACTCCTAATTGTCCTGATGACAGGATTATTCATAGTTGATAGCGCTATGGCATTAGGAACTTTGTTGGCATTTACAACTATCGCATATTTGCTTTGGAGTTTAATGCACAAACGCGCAAGGGAGTTAGGCTTGAATACCGCAGAAGTTTCTGTTAGAAATTCAGAATCTATCTTTGAAGTCCTGATGGCATTTCGAGAGGCCTCTGTTCGAGACAGAAGGGGTTTCTATGCGAAGAGAATTGGTGATCAACGGTTAACGCTGGCTAATCTTCAGGCTGAAATGACATTTATGCCAAGTATCAGCAAGTATGTCGTCGAGATAACTGTAGTTATCGCTGCGGTTTTAATCTCTGCTTTTCAATTTTGGGTCAATGATGCTAGTCGCGCAGTGGCAGTTCTCTCTATTTTTCTTGCAGCAACGACGAGAATTGCCCCAGCGATTCTTCGCGTGCAACAGAATGCTATCTCCATGAAGTCAACTATTGCGTCTGCGCAACCAACACTAGAACTTCTTCGAGAACTTGGCTGGGAAGAAGACACCTTTGATGAGTGGAAAGAGCCGGACTTCAAATACGATGGATTTAGCCCAAACATTCAGGTATCAAATGTTAAGTTTAAGTATCCAGATAACGGAAAATCTGTAATTAGAGATGTCAGTTTGAGAATTAATCCTGGAGAATTTGTAGGGTTTGTTGGCTCCTCAGGAGCTGGAAAAACTACCCTAATTGACTTGATTTTGGGCTTATTGAAGCCAAGTTCTGGTCAAGTTTTGGTATCTGGATTGAATCCAGAAGATGCGATACGTGAATTCCCGGGTGCAATTTCCTACATTCCACAAGATGTAGTGATCGTTAACGGCTCGATTCGAAGAAATGTATCGCTGGGTTATGAAGAGGGGCAGATACCCGATCAACTAATTTGGGATGCACTAAAGATTGCTCAACTCGATGATTTTATCAAGTCTTTGCCTGAGAGTTTAGATGCGGAAGTTGGCGATCGGGGAACAAAGCTGAGTGGAGGACAACGCCAGAGAATAGGGATAGCCCGGGCTATGATTACAAAACCAAAGTTACTGGTTCTAGATGAAGCAACAAGTGCAATGGATGGTGAATTAGAATTTAACATCGGTGAAGCTATACAGGGCATGAGAGGGCAAGTCACAATAATCATGATTGCTCACAGATTATCCACAATTCGAAACTGCGATAAAATATTTCATCTCTCTGGGGGCACAGTTACTGATTCAGGAACCTTTCAGGATCTAAAACAGCGCGTTCCTGAATTTGCAAAACAAGCTAACTTAATGGGGCTATAAATGACAGCAAGAATTCTAGTAACGGGGGCAGCCGGCTTTATTGGGAGTTTTGTTTCTCGCGAATTAGTCTCAAGAGGTTATGAAGTAGTGGGCATTGATTCAATCAGCGATTATTACAGCACTCAACTTAAAGAACTTAGATTAGAGTCTTTGCAAGATCTGGGTAGATTCGTTTTTGCAAAGATTGATATTTCGTCTAAATCTGCAGTTAGTGGACTGTTTCAAAACTTTAAATTTGATGGAGTTATTCATTTGGCCGCACAAGCCGGGGTAAGACTTCCACTCGGGGATGCTTATAGATATGTAGATAGTAATATTCTGGGATTTCATAACATATTCAGCAATACACTAGAGTCAGAAGTAAGGAATTTTCTATATGCTTCTTCTTCGAGTGTGTATGGCGACGAGTCCCCCATTCCTTATACTGAAACATCGAAACTTCTTTCGCCTAAGAGCTTCTATGGAGCAACCAAGCTGACAAATGAATTAGAAGCCAAACATCTTGGATTTGGGCACAACACTTCAATTCGAGGAGTTAGATTCTTTACTGTTTATGGACCTTGGGGTAGACCAGACATGGCCTACTTTAGATTAATGGCTGCTGCGCTAGGACACCATGAATTTACTCTCTATGGCGACGGAAGGGTGCAACGAGACTTCACTTTCATTGATGATGTGTGTCAGACAACAGTAGATTTATATGAGAACTTGAATAGCGCAACAAACAAAGTTAATGACATAGTAAACATAGGCGGACAAAGACCTCTTTCAATGAATTTTCTCATCGATGAAGTAATAAGAGTTTCTGGCCACAGAATCCAAATAGGGATTGATGTGGCAAATATTAGTGACTCAATGACAACCATGGCAGATAATTCTTATCTTACGAACTTGATTGGCAAAAGGAGTTTTACTCCTTTAGAACAAGGAATCAGTCAATTCTATAGCTGGATGTCTCAGCCTCACGTAGAAAAGTACGTTGAGGATTGGATAAAGAGCTCAATTTGAAAAGGGCTCTAATTACAACGGGCATCTTTCCACCTGACATCGGTGGCCCGGCAACTTATATCCCTAATTTCGCCTCTTACCTTGATAAAAACGGAATACAGGTTCAAGTTATCACCCTATCTTCAGAAAAAGAGACTAGTAAAACAGACTACTCCTACTCAGTTGTTAGAATAAAGAGAAATATAATGCGTTTCAAGCGAATCCTAATTACTATAAAGGAAATATCCGATTTATTAAGAAAGACAGATTATTTATTCTGTAATGGACTTTATTATGAAACTGCAATAGCAATTCGCATTACTAGATTTTTCGGCAATAGTGTAGTAAAAATCGTGGGTGATCCGGTCTGGGAGAGAGAAGAGAATCGAATCCAACGAGATAAAAAAAAGAGATTATTCTTCTCAGTTTTATATAAGACTTTTGGTAAATTTGAGAGGTTATTCCTTGTATGGTCACTGAAACAATTTAGAATTATTACATGTCCCGGACGAGAGCTTGGACACACAATAACTGAGTGGGATTCAAGCTTCAAGCCTCTAGTTATAGAGAATGGTGTTCAGATTTCTGATTTGATAATCTGTGAGTCTAAGAAATTCGATCTTATTTCTGTATCAAGACTTGTTCCATGGAAGAATGTTGGTAAAGTAATTAGCTTGGCCAAGACGTTAGATTGTTCTCTAGTAATTATAGGAGACGGCCCAATTAAATCGGAGCTAGAAGATTTTGCTTCGGGCAACTCTAAAATTGTTTTTCTCGGAGCTCGTGATTCTGCGTTCGTTCGAAGGACGCTAGTCGAGTCCAAAGTGTTTTGCCAATTAAGTGACTACGAGGGTTTGTCATTTTCCTTACTACAAGCCATGTCACTCGGACTTCCATGTGTGCTGTCAAAAATACCAGCCAATCAAGCAGTCTTTGAAAGTGACCCAAGTGCAGCTATATATTTTTCAGGTACAGATGAACCTGAAATTATTGATCAAATTAAAAGCTTGATGAGTTCAGAATTAGTCCGTCAAGAATTTGGAGCTAAGTGTAGAAAAATTACAGTGAGACACTTCAATGAAGATACGCAGCTGCAAAAAATGAGGACATTATTGGTTGACTATGAATAATGTCTTATTTGTTGATTTTAAGGGTTTGATATCAGCGGGTGGTTTGGATGTTATACGAAGGCATGAAGAATATGCTAAGTCGCTTAGAAATTTAAACGAGGATTGCGGACTAGTAGTTCTAACAAGGCATTCTACGGGGAATCTGGCACAGAGCAACTTCATTGAGTTTGTATATACTCGTAGTCTACTTAGTTTTATTCGTTCAGGAAAGAAATTACTAAAAAATTCCAACATTAAGTTATTAGTTTGCGGCGATCCGTGGGGTAGTTTTTTGTTAGCAAATACTATACAGAGATTGGGTGGTACAAATCTTCCAATTCAAGTCCAGGTACATGCCGACGTCGGAGATCACTCTTGGAAGAGAGTAGGTTTTAGAAACCGATTTAAGTCTTTTCTTGTTCCCTTTGCGTTACGAAAGTCATCGCAAGTTAGATGTGTGTCAAAACAACAATTACTTAATCTTGTCCGATTAAATAAGGACCGCACCTTTAACTCAGTTATAGTTCCAGTTCCTCTTTCGATTGAAGCGAATTTATTGGAAAATCAAAAGTTATCCCCACAATTTACTCTCGCACTCGTGGGCAGAATTGATTACGATAGAGGTTTAGAAGAATTCCTGGAGATAGCAAGAATCTCGGCTGAGCGCTTACCTAGAGTAAATATCTATGTGGTTGGATCTGGCCCAAAAGAAATATGGCTCCGAAGGTCTATCGAGGAATTAGGCTTAAACGATAGAGTTAAATTCCTTGGACAATTGAACCAAAATAGGATTCAGGGATTATGGAAGGAAGTCGGGGTTCTTTTATCCTTAGCCCCAATGGAGTCCTACGGCAGATCAGTGCGTGAAGCACTAATCCATCGGGTTCCAGTTATCGCCAAGAGAACTTCGGGTTTAAAGGAGCTTGATGACATCTTTCTTGGGAAAGGTCTCTTCTATTCTGAAGATTTTGAGACGGAAGAATTAGTTGCGTTGATTCAGCATACATTTTACTTACTCGTTCCCACAGAGTCAGTGGAAGTGATTCTACTGGAGGCCAGAAATGCTGCTAACTTACTGGCGAAGTCTTGGCAAGCTTTGATGTTTTCTTAGAATTCAAACTCATTACAATTTCGAAAAACATCAAATATAGATGTCTCACTACATTGTCATGATTCGCTAATCTTGTAATTTGACTGTAGCAATGAAGCGCATTGTTGGCTTTATTGGCGTGGACGTAATGGAAGAAGCACCATTGGCTTCAATGATTAAATCTGGTGTAAGCGGTTTAGAGATTTCCATTTCAGATAAGAGTTATGAGAAAACACAGCGACTTGCCAAGCAATTTGGTTGCAATGTTTTAACTCCAAGTCAGCTTGCATCTACCACTTATAACATAATTCTAGTTATCAAACCGCACCCTTATATCATTAATCATATTTGATAGGTACAAGTATTTCTATCGACCAGAGGGTAAGTTGTTTCGTTGTAGGAATAAGACTTTCGTCGAAAGAAGGGTGTTAAGAGGAGAGAATTGTAGTGCTTCGCGTCATGCCTAACATCCCCATGTCTGTTGGAGTTGAGTCTTCTGTGAATTCTGCTGACAATTATGCAAAAAACTCTGACGTAAGCGCTTTGCGAGAGTTGCTTTTTTCGCAGGAACCTGGGTAATCCAAGTTAGATTCCAAGATACTTGAGATTCATACGTTCGCAACGGCGCCAGAGATGCTCAATCACGATGGATTATCACTCGCCAAACTTCGCGAAGGTGTCACCAGTCTACATGGAAGGATTTTTGTAGCCCTGCAGGTGTTTGAGAGCGGTGATTTGGAGACAATAATCAGGAAAGTGATGCGCGCAGCATGAGATAGATCGCGGAAACTCTCTTAAATTTCAGATAACCTTAGGTAACACTAAAAGGAGTTGAGAGCATGGGTTCAGTAGTCAAAAAGCGCCGCAAGCGCATGGCTAAGAAGAAGCATAAGAAGCTTCTAAAGAAGACTCGTATTCAGCGTAGAAATAAGAAGTAATTTAGATCTTTACTAGGACGAGCCTCTTATCAAATGAGGTAATCGCATAGCGGATCTTATTTATTGTCACTATGGCGCTATCTTTAACACTGTTAAGGATGGCGCCATTAGTTATTTTTGGCGTTGAGCTATAAGAGCCAAGAGAACAGAGTCTCTTTTGACATCCAAACAAAAGCCCTTTGGCATCAATTAGTAGTGGAGTGCCAGGAGTTCCATGGGCTTGTGTTCCAACGCGGGTAGGAGACTCATCCTCATCAATGAGTGTAAAACTCACCTCATCAGGGTTTGGTAGACGAAGACCGCTAGCACTTAACCAAGCAGCAGCAACCCGATTGCCATAGCTAGCGATAGAGACGTCATAACCTGCAACAGCTACGCCATTTTCTGGGCCATCTAAAGTGCTATATCGCCAATCTTCAGGAAATATTGAATTTCGTTTAGCCAATCTAACTTCACCTTGGGTAGCAAAATTAGACGAGGAAAGAGTTAGAACTGAGTCATATAGAAGATATACGCTCTTACCGCTAGATGTAGCGCTAAGAGAGAAACCAACATCTCCTGTTGTTCTATTATCACTTGTGCGATCTCCATCAACAATTTCATATATCCAACCAGATTTACTTAAAGCAGCTCCTAGTAATATTCCTTGAGATTCATCGCGATAGAAGACTTGAAGACCAGCTGGTGTAACAGCGCAGGCATTAGCGATACTTACATCACTTGCAGTTTTGCGCCTTGAGCTCTCTTTATAATCTTG
>Ga0315901_10002850_pt1 | contig 23178 bp, 34 predicted proteins | sample LakEriMetagenome_10_FD_203761 | JGI IMG/M metagenome (GOLD analysis project Ga0315901, IMG submission 203761) | Freshwater fungal communities from buoy surface, Lake Erie, Ohio, United States - Buoy 2 MA116 | ecosystem: Environmental > Aquatic > Freshwater > Lake | place: USA: Lake Erie, Ohio... | reverse complement strand
GAGACTGATGAGCAAGCCATGGATCGTATCCGTGAGCGTTTTGACATCCTGCATGAGATGACCAAGGCCTGTGTCGGCGGCGACATCCGTGCCATGATCGTGTCGGGCCCTCCTGGCGTTGGCAAGAGCTTTGGTGTGGAGCAAGAGATTGACAAGGCTACTTTGTTTGACAAGCTGGCTGGCAAACGTCTTAAGGCCGAGGTTGTTAAAGGCTCAGCCAGTCCTATCGGCCTGTACAAAACTCTGTACAAATACTCAGATGCCAATTGTGTGTTGGTGTTTGATGACTGTGACAGCATCTTGCTGGACGACGTTGCTCTTAACTTGCTGAAGGGTGCTCTGGACTCCGGCAAGAAGCGTAAGATTTCCTGGTTGAGCGAGAGCCGTGTATTGAGCCATGAGGGTATTCCAGACAGTTTTGAGTTCAAGGGTTCGGTAATTTTTATTACCAACTTGAAGTTTGACACCATGCGTTCGCAGAAATTGCGGGACCACTTGGATGCACTGCAAAGCCGATGCCACTACTTGGACTTGACACTTGACACCATGCGTGACAAGGTCCTGCGTATCAAGCAGATTGCCAAGGATGGTATATTGTTTGCAGACTACGATTTTGAAGAGTGTGTGCATGACGACATTATCAACTTCATGGACGAGAATCAGAATCGTTTGCGTGAGATGAGTTTGCGTATGGCGTTGAAGATTGCCGACTTGCGCAAGATGTCAGTGTTGAACTGGAAGCGTCTTGCAGAGACCACTTGCATGAAGGCAGCCTAACATGTATGAAATATGGGATGGCGACCTGTATTTGTACTCGGTGGATACCGAGTACGAAGCAGATGAACAGCGTGAAGCAGGCTTCACAGTCAAATGTCTAGAGTATTACGGAGCATGATATGAGTTGGGTACTGATTTTGTTTGTGCATGCTGGCATGCTGAGTGAAAAGGATAGCATGGCTATCACTACTGTTTCGGGCTTTAAGTCCGAAACAGTGTGCATGACAGCTGGTAAACAGAGTGAGGCTCTGGTCAAACGCACAACCAAAGAAGTGCGGTTTGTTTGTGTCAAACAAGACTGACATGGATAGTGATAAGGCTTTCTTTGGCACCATACTGGCATTGATTATTTTTGCAATAGCGATGGTTTAGTTTTCCTGGGCATACAAACGGTTGGCTCCGGCCCAGGCTTTACACAGGGACTTCGGTCCCTGTTTTTTTGACTTTTTCTAGCGGTAAGTATATACTGTTACAATGCCGCAACATCTGCTGATACATCTAAGCCACGGACTAGAACTAAAATTCCAAATACGATCAACCCCGCTTGCTGAGTTATGGGTTGAACGTATGCAAGCCCGCGGCAGTTATCCCTTGGATCATCCAGATAGATTTTACGGCTTTGGCTCCAAATTGGAAGAGCGTATTCGCGCCGAAATCATGATCCAACAATGTATCACGACAATCAACCAACATAAAGCCATTATTGAACGTGGGTTTGATTGGAGCCAGGACTGTCTCAATTACTTGCACAACATTTTTGAACGCTACCATGGACTGCTAGATCAACAGACATCAGAATACTGGCAACAGGCACCAGTTGCTGTGAGACAGGCACTGTCAGAATTGAACCTGGCAGTACATAGATGTGAGACTGTGCTTGAAGGTGTGAAACCAAGATTTGTTTGCACTTGGTTTGGTATGCCCAAGACAAAGAAACTTGATCCTGTGCAGTTGGCGCAATGGGGCGAAACGCAAATACAATTTGGAACTGTGTATCTCAATTATTGTGAAATTGGAAAAACAGTTGAGGACCTAGCACACGACAATGATGAGTATATAGGTGAGGATGCATTCCGACCTTTTGGTCACTACAGTGCCGATTTTCATGTGGTATTTTTCAATCACGATTTAAGCTTCAAAGAGCCAGGTATGCAACAGTACATTGATCAACACCAAGATTTTTTTCTTGCCCATGGCATCACAAGTGTGTATAATGCAATAGCACAACCCTTGCGTTTTCCTGTGGCAGATTTGCAGTATGCCGGACAACCACAACAACTCATACAAGAAATAGCACGCCAACAACGTGTGCTTGAAGTTGATATACAATGAAACGATGCACCATACAAATTCGAGATGAAGTTAACATCAAGTTAGAAGGCCTAGACCTTGACATGCGTCGCCGCTTGGTCACAGCATTCAAGTATGATGTGCCTTATGCTAGATATCTACCCGCAGTGAGACTGGGCAGGTGGGATGGAAAAGTCAGCTACTTCCAATTGGGTGGATCAACCTACACCAATCTCTTGCCAGAGATCTTGCCCATACTGGAACAGTATAACTGGGATGTTGAGCTAGACGATCAACGCGACTACTCAACTACATTTGAGTTTGATCAAGTTACAGAACAAACATTTGCACACAAGACTTGGCCCAAAGGACATCCTGCAGAAGGTGAACCTATCATGTTGCGTGATTATCAGGTAGAGATTGTGAACAACTTCTTGACCAACCCACAATGCATACAGGAAGTGGCCACAGGCGCAGGCAAGACTATAATGACAGCTACCTTGAGTGCCGCAGTAGAGCCACACGGTCGAAGTATTGTAATTGTGCCTAACAAGAGTCTTGTTACACAAACAGAAAAAGACTATCGCAATGTTGGCTTGGATGTGGGTGTTTACTTTGGCGACAGAAAAGAACATGGACGCACACATACCATCTGCACTTGGCAAAGTCTAAATGTTTTGTTAAAGAATACCAAGGCTGGAGTAGGTGAAGTGACCATACAAGACTTTATTGAGGATGTGGTGTGTGTGATGGTAGACGAAGTACACATGGCCAAAGCAGATGCACTCAAAACCCTGCTCACAAGCGTGATGGCAAGAGTGCCAATTCGCTGGGGTTTGACTGGAACCATCCCCAAAGAAAAGTTTGAAAGCCAAGCCTTGTTGGTGAGCCTGGGACCAGTGATAGGCCGTCTCAGTGCCAATGAGCTGCAACAACAAGGGGTGTTAGCGCAGTGTCATGTGAACATTGTGCAGTTGCAGGACCATGTGGAGTACTCCAACTACCAAAGCGAGCTTAAATACCTGTTGGAAGAGTCAGGCAGACTAGATGCCATGAGTGAACTCATACGCCATGTAAATGAAACAGGCAACACCCTAGTACTGGTGGATCGCACCGAATGCGGCCGACAGTTGGTTGAACGACTGGGCGAACGTGCTGTGTTTGTGTCAGGTGCAACCAAAGCAAAAGATAGACAAGATGAATATGACGAAGTGGCGGACAGCACTGATAAGATTATTGTGGCTACCTATGGTGTTGCCGCTGTGGGTATTAATATCCCTAGGATTTTTAATTTGGTTCTTGTGGAACCCGGGAAAAGTTTTGTCCGCGTTATCCAAAGCATTGGACGCGGGATAAGAAAAGCAGAAGACAAAGAGCATGTTCAAATCTGGGACATAACTTCAACCTGTAAATTTGCCAAACGTCATTTGACCAAGCGCAAACAATTCTACAGAGAAGCCAACTATCCGTTTACTCAAGAAAAACTTGAGTGGATGAAGATCAAATGAGCCTGGACTTTTTTAAAGATGATGGTGTCTTCCTACCCATGTTAAATGATACTGGTAGGAATAGTTTTTACAAACAAGCAATAGATCAGGCAGCACCTGGCAAGGTAGTTTGTGACATTGGTGCAGGTACTGGCCTTCTTAGTGTATTAGCTGCTCAAGCTGGTGCAAAAAAAGTCATTGCAGTTGAAAGAAATGAAGCTAGGTACCAGTATCTGTGTGCTAATTTATCTAGAGCTGGTTATAGTAATACCATTGAAGCCGTGTACGGAGATTTTGTTTTATTAGATATTCCTGCTGATGTCTATGTCAGCGAAACAATTAACACACAAATTTTTGGTGAAGATATTGTACAGTTGAGTAACCATGCAACAAAACATTGTGGTGAATTTATACCTGGCGGATTTAAAATTTGGGCCGAAGTATACGAAGACCATCCTGTGTTTGTATTGGATCTTAGCCACAGTGAAGCATATGAATTTTCCCCAACAATTTCAATAGATAAAAATTTTGTTGACAGTGTCAATGCAGATTTTTTTCAACAATACAGTTTACAAGATACTGTATTCAGAGCTAATCAACTCAATCGTTTGTTCACCATGCTAGACAGATTTACAGATTTGAAGCTTAAAAAACTTCACGCTACTAATGCTGTTGAAGTTAATTTGTCTCGGCACATTAACGAGGCTGGAATCTCAATTACAGTGCCTAGCAAATTTGTTAATTCAATGATAGTTCTACGATGGCAAGCGTTTTACAAAGACGTTGTGCTTAATGATAATAAGTGTTGGTTTGGAAACGTTGCTAAAAACATTCGTCAACAATTTAGTACAGGGGAAGACATTGTTTTTACCTATGTGCCAACAATTCGCAACTGGAAAGTGAGTTATTGATGGGAAGAGTATATCAACACATTGGCACATATTTAGAGCCCACTGCCAACAGCGTGTTTGTTGAAATAGGTTCAGACCGAGGCGAAGGCAGCACACAATGGCTTGACGCCATGGCCGCAGATCATAACAAAAAACTCATTACTGTAGACGTCAGTAGCAAGGCCAAAAGTCGTTGGGAAACTACATTTGTCAACACAGAGTTTGTGGTACAGCCTGGCGCCGATTGGGCTAAAAATTTTGCTCAAAGTCACACAGACATTGATGTACTGTACCTAGACAATTTTGATTACATTTGGGATATAAACGATGTGCGCCCGGCCATTCAATTACAAATGGCTGAATACGCTGAACGTGGTGTTGCAATGACCAATCAAGCCTGCCAGATTGAACACCTAGCTCAGTTAATGCTATTGTATCGCTGCCTGGCACCAAAAGCAGTTGTGGCATTTGATGACACCTACTGTTACAACGACTGTTGGATTGGCAAATGCGGCCCTGCTGTGGTGTACCTGCTGGCACAGGGCTGGCAAGTGGTGCACCAGACTTTGGACTGTGGTGTAATTTTGAAAAGACTTGACAGCAGTAAACAAAAAGTGTAAACTACAACAATATGAGAATATTAACTTTAGACAATCAGTACTACGACCTAGATCATCTTCCAGAAGAAGTTGATGACATGCGGTTTGCTATTTTAGACAACAGCAATCCAGCAGACCCAGACTATCACTTTATTCCTTTGATATTCTTAGAAAGTTTTAATGCACCTGCCTTGGTACTGCGCATAGGTGAGTACACGTTGAGAATGCCCATGGACTGGCAAATCCTAATAGGTGAGCCAGACATGGGAGACCTTGAAGTGTTGCCGTTAACGTCGATTAATGACCGTGGATTTAAAGTGTTCCAATTCAATCCGCTGACCAGTTTTAGGCCCAGCTTTCCTGATATTGAAATACTAGATGTGTACCACGAAGTGTCATGGTATGCACCCAAACTTAAAAATGGTCAGATGTTGGCTGTGCCGCTAAACGATGATGAAGAACCTGACTGTGTGTACTTTGTTAAAGACGTCAGTCGCAACTGCGAGATTGTGGACTATAACAAGGCCTGGTAAATGCCCTACACTGAACCTGAACTATTTGAAATCATCAATAGACTGGCCAGAGTGTATCTGGAAAGTTATCCTGACGATCGTGAAGGCCTAGAGCGTTTTCTGCGTTGGGCACACCTACAATACGGCTACCAATATGGGAACCCTTAAACCGGGTGCTACTTACATTTACGAACGCAACGGTAATGAAGTGTATGCTCGTGAGGTTGGTGCTAATCCTGCTGACCGTGTGCTGGTTGGATATGGATACGATCCTGTGACTGGACATCAAATATCCTACGATAAACAAACCTCAGACGGCCGACCCTTGCTTGATCATCTAATGGAAGACAAGATGTGGGGCGAAATTCGGCGTGAGGCTCGTAACAATCCCACTTTACAAGACGCACTAGAACGTGCTATAATGATCTATAAATTGACCAAGACTGATGAGCGATAAACTGACCATTGCCAATGAGATGAAGATGTTTGACCGCAAGGTTAGATCATTCTACGACGATCTCACCGCAGAAGAGCGGAAAAAGTTTTCCAACTATCTCATGATACGCTGGGGTTCGGCAGTGGAAGGCTCAAGAGAACTTCAAGAGTTTTATGTGATTGCCACCAATGAGAGATTGAACAAACACTTTTTTGATGTAAGCAAACATCCCAAGCTACAATGGCTCATGGCCACAACAGTGAGTCCTGATATGGGTACGCCAAGACATCCTTGGATTGCGCCCAAGAAAAAAGAGCCTGGCGCTAGTGCACGCCGCAAAGCATTACAAGCCATATACCCTACTTACAAAGATGACGAGATAGATGTCATGATGCAGATTGTGTCAGACAAAGAAATCAAACAGTATCAACGAGATCTTGGCGAAGAATAAATGATACAACAGTTGGTTGTAAACGGATGCAGCTATATGCATTCTTATGCATTGGGTAACGGTCATCAAGATCTAGCACAGCGGCTAGGAATTGCACAAGCTGCTAGCATTGCTGTCAGTGGCAGTGCTAACAGTAGAATACTGCGCACCACTCTTAAGCACAGTTACACAGCACCACCAACCTTGTATGTGTTGGGCATGACATTTCTCAGCAGATTAGAAATACCCATCTGCGAACCAGAAAATGATTTTGAAGGACGATGGGTAAATCCACAAAATCAAGAGTTTGCCCACAGATGGCAAACAGGTTGGAACCAAAAAGAGTCCGAGCAGTTTGTAGATACCAAACTCAAGACTGAAGTTTACAGCATTTTGGATCGTGCCGAAGATCTCATGTACCGTATGCTCAGCACAATTGACAGTTTGAAAATTAGAGGACATCGAGTGTTGATGTTTCAACAAGCCGATAATTTATACACAGATTTGTTAAATGACCCTAGATTAGCATTATTTGATCAGCCTGAAATTGTGGGCGGGTTTGCCTGGCGTGCCACCGCTTGGCAAGCTGATCAAGAAGTACTGCCAAAAGATTATGGCCCCAAAGCACCATACGTGCCACCAGACATGACACATCCAGCTGTTGGACATCATCAAAAACTAAACGAATATTTGACAAACTACATTCAAGAGCGTAAACTACTAGCATGAGTTTTGTGTGCGATTATTGTAAAAAAGAGTTTGTTAAAGAAACTAGTATTGCGGTTCACATGTGTGAACCCAAACGACGACGCACTCAAAAAGATGAAGCAGGTGTAAGACTTGGATTCCAGGGATTTATACGTTTTTATGAAGTGCACCAAGGATCAGCAAAACTGAAAACTTATGATGACTTTTGCGATTCAAGTTATTACAATGCATTTGTAAAGTTTGGTCGCTATTGTGTAAACACAAAGGTTATTGCTCCGGCAAGATTCATGGATTGGTTATTGAAGCAAAACAAAAAAATTGATCATTGGTGCAGTGATGCAATCTACACTGAATACTTGACCTGGTACTTGCCAGTAGAAGCAGTGGATGACGCATTGGCCCGAGCAATTGAGTTTGGATTAGATTGGGCTGAAAATCACCAAGCACAACCACAAGACTGTTTGCGGTACGGAAATGCCAATGCAATGTGTTATGCAATAACGTCTGGGCGTATAAGTCCCTGGATCATTTATAATGCAGAGTCAGGACAACAGTTCTTGGGTGAACTCTCTCCTGATCAGATCAGCATGGTATGGCCTTACATTGACTCAGATGTATGGCAAAAGAAGTTTCACAACTACCCAGCGGATCAAGAATACGCAAAAGACATATTGAACAAGGCAGGTTGGTAACATGGAAGCAGTGATATTTTTAACACTCATACTCTTGCAGATCAAACACTGGTACATTGACTTTGTGGATCAGAGCATGGCAGAAGTCAATCACAAAGGCCAATACGGACACTGGCTGGGCATGCGGCACAGTCTCAAACAGGGCATTGGCACAGCCCTATGTGTTGGGTGTGTGTTAGGCCCTGTATACTGGGCCGCCAGCATAATGATGGGTGTGATAGATGCTGTGCTACATTATCACATTGACTGGGCCAAGATGAACTGGGGCAATAGAGACCTTCAGAATCCCAGCTTCTGGGCACACTTGGGTCTAGATCAGATGGCACATCAGTTGACTTACATTGGCCTTGTGGCTATAATTGCATTATGATTAGAAATATTAGCGGCAGCAAATACATTCAAGTGTCTGGTGGCATGAACACCAATCCATACATCAGTCCGGGTGCCAGCGGTGCAGGCATGGTACGATGGAGCGCCAGCATGAACTGTTTGGAAGTAAACGATGGCAATTCGTGGCAGCCAATTCACTCAGCACATCCTATGATTTCACTCTCATCAGACGCCGAAACCCTGTTAGATTGGGCCAACAGCAAGCGACAAGAAGAACTGCGCATTGCGCACTTGGCAGCACAACACCCCACAGTAGCAGATGCTCTAGCGGCAGTGCAGCTGGCCAAGGAGAAACTGCAAGTTGTAACTGCACTTTGTGAAACTGATTCAAAATGAGCGCAGACATTGACATTGATGTGCCGGACAGATCGGCTGTGTTGAAACTGATCCAACACATACCAGCCAGGCAAGTGCACCAAGGGCAGGTGCGCCGACACAATTCGGGCATCTATGTCACAGACATTCCACAAGACATTGCTAATGGCTGTGCAGCCATAGATTACGAATCAGCAGAACAACGTGGATATTTTAAAATAGATCTGTTGAACATGACAGTGTACAAATTGGTCCGTGATCCTGCGCATTATCGGCAGATGCTTGACGCTACCCCGCCATGGTCAAGACTGTGGCAAGATCAAGCTTGGGCTTCTCGACTGGTGCACATTGGAAACTACACTGATTTGCTACGCACCATGAAGCCTGATTCAATACCTAGAATGGCTGCGTTTATCAGTATCATACGTCCGGGCAAAGCACACTTGCAAAATCGCTCTTGGGCCGAAGTGTTTGCGTCAGTATGGGATGGTGATGACAGTAGGGGCTATACTTTTAAAAAGTCACATGCAGTAAGTTATGCAGCCTTGGTAGCTCTGCACATGAACTTAATCCATACGTCTAACCAGGGTAATTGATTTGCGTTTGCCTTTTTTGCGGGCTATGTCCTGTAAACTGCAAATTGGGCCATGTAAGATTTCAAGATCTTTGTTGCTGAATGTGCGCAAAGTCCAACGGAATTTGTCCCAATCTGCTCGCAAGAAAATGTTGATGGGTATGCTACGATTGCTTTCCCACCACCAAGTACCAGCCAGTTCTAAAAATTCCAGTTTGTCATCTTGATTAATGATGGCACCAAAATCGTAGATAGTTGTAATTGTTTCGTCGCGATTTTGCACTATTCCCACATACTCTGCGTTGGCGTACACGCAGAGGGTGATAAAGGGATATTTTTCCGCCAGCTTATCGAAGATTGTATTGCCCATAAATACTTGTTGAGGCTCCTATGTATTCAACCACTGCGTACTTATATCAACAAATAACCCGGGTACTTTTGATAGACACCAGCGGTGGGTATTTCACAGCGAGGTATGATCCAGTGTACGCAAAAACTTTAACCATAAACAAGGGCGTGGACAACGTCCTATTGTTTGAATTTATCAATCAAGAAGAAAAACCTGTAAACATCACAGGATCAACATTTGTGTTTCGTTTGTTGAATCAAACTGGCGACCGACTGTTGCTAGAAAAAGAAATGACTACATTGAGTGCACCCTTGGGGCGTGTCAAAGTGGTTTTAGACACACAAGATACTATTAATTTTGTGGCACAGCCTGCCAGCTACAGCATACAGCGTACTTCGGGTGATTACGTGCAGGCAGTGTATGTCAACGCAAACTCACAGGCCCGAGCCAACTGTGACATTGCTGACAGCGTGTTTCCTACTTTTGTACCCAGTGCAGAACTGACCATACCCACAATTTATGGCAAAGCACAGCAACTGACACCAGGACCAACCAACTGGCCTGACTGGGCATTGCAGCCGCCGCCAGTCAACACCACACAGCTTACAGAATTTTACAGCAGTTTTATTGAAACCAATGGCACAGCACTGACCACGGTGAAAATGGATCTAGATCACTACACCGGAACAATCAAATTTGAAGCTGCACAAAACTATCAATCTGTTTGGTACAACGCATCATCTTCCTATGATTTCTTTGACGAAACCAGCACTCAATATTTTAATATAGTGGGATATCATCCCTTGCTACGTGCAGCCTTTAACAACAGCCAGGGATTTGGCGCACAGGCCACTGCACAAGTTTCGCCCGAAGGAGTGGTAACTGGGATCAGTTTGACCAATCCAGGTCAGGGCTATGCGGCTGCGCCCAAGATTCAAATACTGGGCAACGGCAGTGGTGCCGAAGCAGTGGCCACCATTGGTGCTGATGGCCAAGTGTCAACCATTGTGTTGACTAATGGTGGTTCGGGATATTTGCCAATTCAATATCAAGGCACACAGCAAGCCACAATCATGATCACCACCGGCTACATTACTAATCTCCAATATCGTTGATTGTTGCTGGCATTTATGCTACAATCAATAGATGCTTGATATCCTTGCTTACCTACCTGCTAAAAGAAAGCCCAGCCCACAGGGCTGGTTGAGTTTCAATGCAGTGTGTTGCACTCACAACGGCAACAGTGCAGACAAACGTGGACGTGGCGGTATCAAGGCAACTGAACAGGGCTGGAGTTATCACTGCTTCAACTGTAGTTACACCGCTAGTTTTGTTCTGGGACGCACAGTTAGTTTCAAAGCCAAAAGATTATTGTCATGGATGGGCGTGCCAGACAATGAAATTGAAATGCTCAATCTTGAAAGTCTGCGCCATCGTAGCATACACGGCATACTGGAAGATCGTCAACACACATTCAACGTATTAAGTAGTATTGAGTTTGAAGAAGCAGATGATTTTCCTCCGTTTTGCGAAGTAGTTACTCCAGAGTTTCCGGCATATTGGGATTACATTCGTCGGCGTGGAGTGCCAGAAGACTTTCCCATAATGACTGCAATCAAGACTGATGGTATTCATTGGGTAAGACCGTTTGTACTAGTTCCGTTCACATATGACAACAAGGTGATTGGTTGGACTGCTAGATTCATGGATGACAAACAGCCCAAGTACATCAATCACTCACAGCCGGGCTATGTGTTTGGCACTGACTTGCAACATGCAGATTGGCAACATGTGCTTGTGATGGAAGGTATCTTTGATGCACTGTCAATTGGCGGGCTTGCTGTGATGCACAATACCATCAGTGATGCACAAGCAAGATTGATTCGCAGTCTTGGACGTGAGGTTACAGTGGTGCCAGACCAAGATGTCGCAGGTATAGAACTGATTGACCGTGCTGTGGAACTGGGGTGGGCAGTGAGCATACCTGATTGGCCCGAAGGTTGCAAAGATGTCAACGACGCTGTGATAAAACTAGGTCGACTAGGAGCCTTGCTAACTATTATGGCCGCGAGAGAAACCAGCCGAATCAAAATAGAGATAAGGAAACGTCAACTTGTCAAAAAAATACAATAGACTTTGGGTGTTTGGCGACAGTTACAGTACACCAGATGTTTGCGTTTCCCCACAAGAAAGTTTTTGGGGGTTAACTGCTTCTACGCTGGGTGTTGATACTGTGATTAATTGTAGCAGACCTAAAATAAGTTTTGATAGTGTGTGTCAAATGTTAATAGGTGAACAACAAAGATACAACTTTGATCAAGACTTTTTTGTCATTGGCCTGCCGCCCTTGGAAAGGATCACTGTATTCGACGATTACAAAGACACGGCACTAGTAAGTTCCGTATTTGATACAAAAACGTGGCAGGCACAGCCCAGTAATGTCGCAAGCCATCATGGATTGGTAAATTTACAGTACAAAGAACTTGATCGATTGTCAGTGTTGATCAGTGATCGTAGTTGGATTGAAACCCAAGTTTTGCGACAGATATTTTTAATAACTCAGTGGTTGGATTCCTGTAACGCTAACTACATTGTTGTAAATCTCAGTAAAAATTTAAATCCAAACAATCACTGGGGACCAAGTCAATACATACTAGATTATTGTGTAGCTCATAACAGGTGTAAATTATTTGATGGCTCTATGTATGACGTTAATTTAAACATTAACCAGCCAGCAGACTATGACAATTTTGGATGGCACGGGCATCACGGACCTGCCGGCAATCGACATTTTTTTGAAACAAGCATAAAGGACAAACTTTGTTAAAAGAATACGGGCTTGACGTACAACGTCTATTTTTAGAAATGATGTTGGAAGATGCACAGAGCTATGTGCGTGTTCAGAACATCTACAACCCGCAGAACTTTGACAAAAGTTTGAGACCTGCGGCTGAGTTCATCAAAGAACATTCAGACAAACACAAGACTCTGCCTGATCGCACACAGATTTCAGCCACAACTGGTATCAAACTACAGGCTGTGCCAGACTTAAACGAAGGACACTTTGACTGGTTCATGGGCGAGTTTGAAGCATTTACTCGACGTCAAGAACTAGAACGTGCTATTTTGAAAGCCGCAGACTTGTTGGAAAAAGGCGAATATGATCCAGTTGAAAAACTCATCAAAGATGCAGTACAGATATCACTCACTAAGGACATGGGCACAGACTACTTTGCTGATCCTAAGAGTCGCATTGAAAAATACTTCAACTCAGGCGGACAAGTAAGCACAGGCTGGCCACAGTTGGACAGATTGCTGTATGGCGGTTTCAGTCGTGGTGAACTTAACATCTTTGCGGGTGGATCAGGCTCGGGCAAGAGCTTGGTAATGATGAACATTGCACTAAACTGGCTACAGCAAGGGCTCAGTGGCGTGTATATCACACTAGAACTGAGTGAAGAACTTACATCATTGCGTACTGATGCTATGTTGACCAATATGTCAACAAAAGATATCCGCAAGGACATAGACACTACAGAGCTCAAGGTCAAGCTGGTGTCCAAGAAGTCCGGCAACTATCAAGTGAAAGGTTTGCCTGCACAATCAAACATCAATGACATCCGTGCTTATTTGAAAGAGTATCAAATTCAAACAGGCAAGCGAGTTGACTTTGTGATGATTGACTACTTGGACTTGCTGATGCCTGTTAGTGCCAAGGTGTCACCCAATGACTTGTTTGTGAAAGACAAGTATGTGAGTGAAGAACTACGCAACTTGGCCAAAGAGCTAGGAATCCTAATGGTAACTGCAAGTCAGTTAAACAGATCCGCTGTGGAAGAAATTGAATTTGATCATTCACACATCTCGGGTGGTATTTCCAAGATCAACACAGCAGATAACGTGTTTGGCATTTTCACAAGCCGAGCAATGAAGGAACGTGGCAAGTACCAAATTCAATGCATGAAGTCACGAAGCTCGACCGGCGTTGGTCAAAAAATCGATTTGGAGTACAACATTGAAACTATGCGCATTACTGATGAAGGCGGGGACGAGGGAACAGGGTACAACCGACCACAAAGTTCCATTATGGATTCAATCAAGGCACGAAGCCAAGTCAAGGCTGCTGACACCCCAGAAGAAAACTCACCACCAAAATGGGAACGTGCAACAGGAACCCCTGCATGGGAGCAGGGGCCTAAAGTAACAGCAGATGTTCAAAGCTCAAAACTAAAACAACTGCTGGGACAGATCAAAAGTAATTAAGCACTAACGCCTTTGATAACAACAAAGTTAATCACAATGGCTTCAGACAAGGGACCAGCTGAAAAGTTAGTGATGCTAATTCTACAACTGCCCGCAGCAATTGCATCAACGTGAGTGTTGTATGCACCGGCTGTGGCACCTGAACTGATGGCAGTAACGACTACATCAGTGGCAGCAATAGTACTGTTGGTAAAAGTAAAGCTAACCTCTGCGGCCGCTGCCAGTGAAGCATTGTTCATGGTAATCTGACCAGATACTTTGTTCAGTGTAACGCCAGTGCTTTTGTTTGTGGCCTGAGTTACTGTGCCGCCAGCACCAGTGCCATATCCTATACCAGCAGTGGGGCTAATGGATTTGATAGATGATGCTGATGTAATTTCATTAGTAAAGTAGTTTAATGGACGATTTAGATCATAGACAGTAATGATTGTTCCGCTATCTGAGGTAGTAAATGCAAATTGATATGTGCCTACTGCGGCAAACGTAATGACTCCGCCAGAATAACCCTGGATACCAGTTGTTCCCAAGGTAACAGCCGCAGGCAATGTCAAAGTGTGCGCTGTGTTGGTAACATTGACAGCTACCTGTAGCATTCCTGCTGTGCCAGAAATAGGCCAGTTAGAAAATCCAAGGCTGATTGAACCGCTGGTGCTGACATACTGGTATTGACCAGCACTGTAATCCAGTGTAATTGAACCAGATGTCGCAGTGTTTTGCACATAAGTCCAACTAACGTCTTCTAATTTTACAGAGTAGATTAACCCATCATTCATGTTGTTGTCAAGCGTGGTGCCTGTGAGTGCGGCTTTGAACACTCCTTTGCTTTGCAGTTCAGTGATTTCATCAGACGCATATTGAAAATTTGTTGATGTGTTGGTGAAATTGTCTCTGAAACCTTGGGTGTTGTTGGGCACACCGGCAACTGGGTAGTTGCCGTCAATGTTATTGGGGTTAATCTGGCTGGTCATAAAATATCCTTGCGTACTATCAATATTTATTGCTAACCCAAATCCGCTAAATAATACAAAGGCCCCCAAGCGATGCAGAAAAAAACACGCAGTATTTTGGAAGAATTGGAATCACTCTATGTAGAGCGTGATCGCCGTCTTTTGATAGAAAACCGAGCCAAGACCTTGATCGAAAACGCTATACGGTTAATGGAACAAATTGACGCAGAGTACACACCTGAACAGTCTGAAAATTTGCAAAGAAAATTACTCAATGCAATCCGCCAACGTGACACCAGTAAGTTTGCTAGATCAGTCAGGAGAACTCATGCAGATTTATGAAATTACCAGTAAAAAAACAGTGACCGAAGCAGCCCCGGGCAGTGTGGGAGCCAAAGCCGGCATAGTGGGCAAAGGATTTATGGGGGCAATTACTCAGAAACTGCTGCCTGGCGCAAACCCCAATACTCCTGGCGGTGGTACAGTTGCCCCTGGGCAACGTGCCAATGCAGCATTTGATGTTAACAGTCCACAGGTTGCATTGTTGGCCACCAAGGCCGAAGCTTCTTGGTTGGAAACACTCAAAGCTGCAATGGCAGCCTCAAGGCCACCAGCACTCAATGCTTCACAGTTAAAAGCACCAGAAGTTGAACAAGACTTGGATGCCAATGTGAGTTCATTGCTGGGATTCAACATCAAGAACATAAATTCTTGGCAGGGCGAGGAAGGGGCAAAGCATAAACAGTGGATGTCAGATGCCAAAGATGCAGTTATCAAAGCCAGTATTGATCCCAATTCAACACCTGAGCAAATGAAGCAGGCTTGGTTAGAAATGGCCAGGACTATCATGAACGCTCAGATTGCAGAAGAATTTATGTCTCAGGGCCCAGCGGCAACCCCGGGGGTTCAACCACCAGTGACACTAGGGCCTCGTGGAGAAGTACTGATTGGCAAGCAGACAGCCAGGGTTAGTGACCCAGATCAACTGGAACAAATGAAAGCCATGAAAGCAGCCTTGGAGAAACTTGGCGTATGAAAACTTTGAAAACTTTACTGGAAGGTGGCAACGTTTTCAAAGACGCTCAAGGACAACCACTCACACAAAGAATTAATCAAGCCGACGTACCTGGCACCATACAGTGGGTCGAAGCCTTGACTGGTATTGACTTCAGCTCAGACGTAGATGATCAAGGCCAATCTGTGCGTTGGTTAGGCAGCACTGGTAAAAAAGCATCATCGGGAGACCTTGATTTGGCTGTGGACAGCAACCAAGTCAGCAAACAACAGTTGACCACATTGCTTACACAGTGGGCCCAACGCAACAAGCTTGATCCAAGACAGTATGTTGCTTCCAAAGGCGAAGTACACCTGCGCACCCCAATCAACGGCGATCCTTCGCAAGGATTTGTGCAGACTGATTTTATGTTTTTTCCTAACCTTGATTGGGGAACATTTTTCTATGCTGGTGGCGCCAATTCTGCTTACAAGGGCATGAACCGTAATGTGTTGATGAGTTCTATTGCCAAGCAACTGGGACTCAAAGTAGGTGCCAATGGTATGTTCAGCAGAGCCAACAATCAGTTGGTCAGCATGGATCCCAATCAAGTGGCCGAATACTTGCTGGGGCAAGGCGCCACCAAAGAAAATCTCAAAAACGTAGAAAACATATATGCAGCTTTGGCTAATGATCCTGATCGTGATGCCAAACTGGCAGACTTTAGAGAGTATCTACAGCGCGAAGGTTTGCAAGAACCCAATATGGCAGTCAAGGAACACTCAGATGTGCACTTCTTGGCCAAGCTACGAGACAGAATTGTAAACCAAGGCATGACACCGTTGATCGAGCAAGAGACTACCAATCCCTACAGGCTGTACGAAGCCGAAGCAGCCGGCGTCGGCGGCAGAGCCAAGGGCATTGAACACATTGAAGATTTAATATTTCGCAATGGTCGCAGAGGCGGAGAGCAAGCTCTAGAAATTGTAAGCCAAGCAGCCGAAGCACCACAAAAGACCACCAGCGTAAAGTGGGACGGCAAACCAGCGGTGATATTTGGACGCAAACCTGCCACTGGTGAGTTTGTGTTGACAGATGGATCCGGCTTTGAAGCCAAGGGATACGATGGTCTTGCCACTAGCCCTGAAATGATGGCTGACATTCAAAATCGTAGATCCGGCGAGCGAGGCGAACTCATACAGCTCTATGCTACATTATGGCCAGTGTTGGAAGCAGCCACACCAGAAAACTTTCGTGGTTATGTCAAAGGTGACTTGTTGTACATGGAAACTCCAGCTGTGGAGGCCGGTAACTATGTGTTCAAGCCCAACACTGTGCAGTATCGTATTCCAGCCAAATCAGCCCTAGGCCAAAAAATTGGCAACAGTCAAATTGGCATTGCCATGCACACCATGTATGCTGACCAAGGCGAAGCCAAGCAACCCTTGAGCCGCGTGAGTTTTAACGAAGTCCCTGGACTGTTGCTGATCACACCCATTTATGGCAAAAGCCTTGAGCTCAACAATGACAAAACAAAAGAAATAAAACAGATGTTGAGCACACATGGTGCTGCCATTGACATACTGTTCAACCCTGCTGAACTGCGAGCAGCACAGATCACTGACTTGGCCAAGCTGTGTGTGGACTACATCAACAAACGCATCAACCCTCAGTATGCAGGCTACACTGGCGATTTTTCTAACTTGGTAGGTGGCTTTGGGCAGTATTTGCAACAGACAGTGACACCCAAAAAGTTTGCTAACATTGTGGAATACCTCAAAAACCCCAGTACCAACCAACAAGCTTTGGCAGCGGCATTTACAATTTTTATCATGTTGCACAATCTCAAGTTGGACATTTTGAGCAGCTTGGATCTCAAGGACCCAGGACACGAAGGATGGGTCATGGCTACCCCAGCAGGCTACGGCAAAGCTGTGAATCGCTTTGATTTCACCGCTAGAAATCGTGCTCAAAATAACCCCCAACAGGCATAATTTTTACCAAAAGGCTAAATAAAAGCAGGTCCACCGAGACCACTAACTTTAAAGGAAATTTATCATGGCTTATATTACCCCCGTAAACGGTGATGCACAACCAGTATTTGCACTAGACGTACAAAACGGTCCTATCGCTGCTTCTACCAGCACCACTGGCGCTACTGCTACAGTTCAACCAGCTGGTCCCAAGCTTGACTTCGTTCGCTTTGTTGCTAACAACAGCATGGCTACTCAGTCTGGCGTTCAAGAATACGTTGCTAACGTTATTCAAGCTCTGCAACAAACTTGCACAGTGGCTATGTACCAAGTTGACACAACTGCTTTGTCAATTGCATACTACCCAACTGGCGCATTTGCTAACGCTGCTACAGCTTTGGCAGCTGCCAACATTACCTTCACTGGTTATCAGTTGGACAGCGCAACAGCTAACGGCTTCAAGTTGTCTGCTTAATTTTAGACTTGTTCTAAACAACCCTGGATGTAAAAAATCCAGGGTTTTTCTTTGTCGTTAAATATCACACGATGAAAGTAATGTGTGAAACCCTGTTTGATTGTTCAGCCACTGGTGTAACTGGTAATTTCAGGGTGTCACAAATTCCCTTTAATGATCGGCACGGACAGTTGATTCAAAATCAAAATGACTGGAATCGCAGTAGAAATCAACAGCGAAATTTAGAAACCCTGTTGCAGGTAATTGGGTTGCGCACACAACCTGAAGAACTGTCGGCTCCACAGTGTGTAGATGGTCGCTGGCAGTTTACTTTTGAAGTTGCCAATGAAGATGCGTTTCATGTTGACGGGCACAGTGATCCGCATGCAGCCTTGTATAGAGACTGTGCAGGCGTGCCCATGGTAACTAATTTAAACGAACAAACTGATATTTTGCCCATGTTGTGCACACAAGGAGCTGATCAAAATATTTGGTTCCGTGCCATAAATAATTGATCATGCCAGATACTACAGACATCGAAAAGAAAAGCCTTGAAGCACACGTTGAGTTATGTGCTGAGCGATACAAAGCACTGGAACTGCAAATCAGCACAGTGCAAAAAGACATTGACGATGTAAAAATAGTGGTCAAAGAAGTGCATGAAATTGTGCATGACATGGCTGAAAAACGCAATAATCAACTGATTTCCTGGGGCCTGGGAATCATAACATTTTTAGCTGGCATAGTTGGCTGGCTGGTCACACACTACGTACTGAAATGACCCGAGAACAAAAACTAGAACGCTGGGCTGAAAAGCAAATAATAGAATCAATCCACAATCTCATAGTTGATGACGAACATGGAGGTTGGGTGGTGTTTGGTTGTTACCACTTGACCCAAGCTGACCATAGCTATGCAGTGTACAAATACACCAGCTTGGCTGGAACTTTCCACAGCAAACGCAGTGCTATCAGTTGGTGCGTGGCTGACAAAAATCATCAACTCAACTTGGCTTTTAACATCAAAAAACTGGATGCGCAAAAGAACTTGGTGGCAGCAGACATTGAATGCAGACGCAGTGTTGCCAGTCGCAGTCGCAATCCCCTGTTTCGCGAAACTGTTAGAACCAAGATTGAACCCAAGATCATATACTACAAGAGTATTTCGGCTGAACTTGAAAAATGTATAAATTCGGCTAAATATTTACAACTTAGAGGATTCTCAAATGAAATTGCAAGAACTGGCCGCGCCTAACCCTACCAAACAAATATCTCGTGTTTTCGAGAGCTATTTTGGCAAGCGTATAACTGTGGAATCGCTTAACCGCAAACAAACATCAGCAATGCTGGTCAAGGTACAGCAACTGATCCGTGAACATCAAGGCACCAGTGCACGCCATTACAGTGAGCGCAATCCTACCTATCTCAAACTAATGATGATGGAACAGGCTTTGTCCACTCGCCTGGCAGAGATGATGCCTCAGTCACCGGCATTGGCTGCTCCAGGACAGCCAGGTGCAGTTCCTCCCAAACCAGGACAACCAGCAGCCGGTACCGCCAAGCCAGTTGACCCCAAGCTCAAAATGGCCCAAGACAAGCTCAAAAAAGGCCAAACACTTAGTTCTGACGAACAACAGTTGGTCAACGCTAATGCAGCCGCTGTGGCTGAAAATCGTTTGCGCCGCGCATACCGCATGTTGAGAGAAAGCGAAGTGCAACAAGCTCAAGTGGTGTTGGCTGCTCAAGACATGGTTGACAAAATGCAAGGCATGTTAGAAGATGTGTCTGAACTGCAATTCAAAGAACTGCCTGCCTTGGTTGACTCTATCAAGAACCAAGTAGGTATTGATCAAGCCACACAATTCAATACCGATGCATCGGCCGCACTGTCAGGATTGATGCAAAATCTACAAGGCACCAAACAACAACTAGACGCCGCACTTGGCGTAGTGACTGGTCAAACACCTCCACCTGATGCTGGCATGGCCAGTATGGGTGCTGCTTCTGCTGCTCCAGTGCCACCTGAAGGTGCTGACGTAGAAGCTGGTGCAGAAGCTGGTGCAGAAGCTGGTGCCGAAGCTGGTGCAGAAGCAGGTGCTGACGAACTAGATGCAGCCGCTGCCCAGGCTGGCTCTCTAGGCCGATCACGTAGATAATGTTAATACGCGAAGTTGCTGATAATACCGCAGGTACTCCCAGCCCTGACAAATTATTGGGTCTGGTAGATTTTCTATCTGGCCGCGCAGAAGATGAATCGGCCCGCAAAGAAATCAGTCAAGATGCGTTTTTAAATTTGGCCCAGAGCCTGGGCATCACAGTTACCAAACAAATGTTGCCTGGACTAACCAATCAACCACCACTGAGCAATGTGCTAGAACCGCTGGCACCTGACACAGATGATCCTATTGTTTATAAAGGTGGAGACCCAATTGACAAGGCTATGCCTGTAAACAAAGCTCAGGACATTGTGGCTTCAGCTGCCAAATCGGCAGCAAAACGGGACCGCGGCGTCTGATTGAGTCAACTAAAGGTTGACCAAAAACGTTAAATGTAGTATACTACTGACTTAAAGGAGTTTGCTATGAAACGACTTATCGCTACCCTGCTTATTTTGACCAGTTCTGTTGCTTTTGCGCAACACCGCAATCCTTATGGATATGCTACTGGTTCTCCCCAACAACATCATCACCATCACCATCACCATCACGGTAATGACTGGCGCTGGGTAGCACCTGCTATAATTGGTGGTGCAGTGGTGTATGCAATGACGCGACCGCCTGTAGTTGTGCAACAACCGCCTGTGGTGGTTATGCCACAGCCCGACATTGTGTACATTGACGGCATTGCATATCGCAAACAAATGGTGTTGATCAACGGGTACTATCAAGAAGTGCTGGTAAGGATCTAACATGGCTTACTCAGAAAAAGTGGTTGATCACTATGAAAATCCCAGGAACGTCGGCTCTTTTGATAAGAGTGATACTGATATTGGTACTGGTATGGTTGGTGCGCCTGCCTGCGGCGACGTCATGAAACTTCAAATCAAGGTGCAAGATGGTATCATCACGGACGCAAGATTCAAAACATACGGATGCGGCAGTGCGATTGCCTCCAGTTCTCTTGTTACCGAGTGGGTTAAAGGCCGGACGCTTGACCAAGCGGCAGCTCTTAAAAATTCAGAGATTGCTACGGAACTCTCGTTGCCACCAGTCAAAATCCATTGTTCAATCCTTGCTGAAGACGCCATCAAAGCCGCTGTAGAGGACTATCGCAAACGGCATGATCTCAATCACTGACACTGCCAGAAACAAAATACAAAAATTATTGCAATCCAAAGGCTATGCTGGCATACGTCTTGGAGTAAAGACCACTGGTTGCTCAGGCCTGGCCTATGTGTTAGAATACGTACAAGAATACAAACCTTCAGAATTTGATATTAACTATGCCCAAGCAGACTTTGTGGTACTGGTTGATAAGAAAAATGAAGTGTATCTCAGAGGTGTCACTGTAGACTATCTACGCCAGGGTCTTAATGAAGGATTTGAGTTTCGCAATCCTAACGAGCGAGACCGATGCGGCTGTGGAGAAAGTTTTAGAGTGTGACAGCTCTGGCGGTTTTTGGATGCAGTTGGACTGTGGGGCTTGGTGTATTAGAAACAGATACATTTGGGGCTCGACTGGCTAACAAATTATCTGCAACCAATTTTACTAATTTAGGTATACAAGGGTCCAGCAACAGCAGATCAGTGTTACAACTGCTTGACTATGTTAAACGTACAGATATACCTGTAGAAAATTCAATAGCAGTTTTTTTAATTACCACTCCTTCAAGAGAATGCATACTATTAGATAATTTACGTCAACCCATAGATGAAACTAAAAGTATTTTTGGTGTTGAAGACCTTGCTAGTGTTAAGGTTGTTGACTTAGGAGTCAACCAAACTGATGAAATTTCTAAAAATTATATAAAGCATTTTACGTCAATTTCTACGCTTAACTTTAATTTACATAAAAATGTGTTGAGCATGCAAGCCATATGTCGACAATACAAAATACAAGATTACTACATTGTTGGATGGAGTGATCTTGATTTAAATTTACCTGGAATTGATACTGATAAAATATATCACAAATCTTGTTTACAACTATTTAGGTATGAACTCCCAATATACTTAATGAAGAAAGCACCAAATCAATACTTGCGTGAGTGTGGCCACCCAAATGAATTAGGCCATGAACTAATTGCACAAACATTACACACCTGGATAACCAATCAAAACAATGTACAACCCAAAATTTGATTATCAACCCATCCCCAGGGTCACAATAGACGGCAAGAGATTTTATGCCACCCCAGATGGCAATAAGTTACCTAGTGTAACTACCATCCTAGATCAAACCAAAAGTGAAGAAAGCAAAGCTGCCTTGCACAATTGGCGACGAACAGTGGGCGCAGAACGAGCACAAGCTATCACTACAGAAGCAGCCAATCGCGGCACCAGAATGCACACCTATCTTGAACGGTACATTCGTGAAGGTACTATACCTGCTCGTGGATCTAATCCGTTCAGCTGGCCCAGCCATATCATGGCAGAAGAAGTCATCAACAAGGGACTAAAAAATGTAAGTGAATTTTGGGGCATCGAAGTACCCTTGTACTTTCCCGGTGTGTATGCAGGCACAACAGACGGTGCCGGCATTCATTTAAATGAAGAATCAATCCTGGATTACAAGCAAACCAACAAGCCCAAAAAGCGCGAATGGATTGATGATTACTTTGTTCAGCTGTGTGCATACGCAGAAGCCCATAACGAAATACATGGCACCCGCATCCGAAAAGGTGTAATTTTGATGTGTGTAAAACCCGACTTGGATGTAAATCACAACATTGTAGGGCAACCCAAATATCAGGAATTTGTGCTGGAAGGCGCAGAATTTGAAAAATATCGTGCCATGTGGTGGAAAAAGGTCGAACAGTACTACGTGCTAAATATGTGATAGTCGAGGATCATCACTGTGGCAATAGTACAAGTATCTAGAATAACACAACGCAAAGGGTTAGAAGTTGATCTACCCCAACCCTTGGCCGGAGCCGAATT
>Ga0315901_10002845_pt1 | contig 23203 bp, 28 predicted proteins | sample LakEriMetagenome_10_FD_203761 | JGI IMG/M metagenome (GOLD analysis project Ga0315901, IMG submission 203761) | Freshwater fungal communities from buoy surface, Lake Erie, Ohio, United States - Buoy 2 MA116 | ecosystem: Environmental > Aquatic > Freshwater > Lake | place: USA: Lake Erie, Ohio... | reverse complement strand
GACAAACGATCCCTCCTGCACGAGCGCCTGCTGCGGCGCGGTGAGGTCGGCGAGCGTTCCCGTAGAAACAATCGCGGCCTGCGCGGCAGAAGGTGTGAGCGGGAAAATTCGCATCGCTTAGTCGGCGTAGTGGAACTTGACCGTGACGGGCGACCCGCTCAGGTCGGTGCGGCGGACGCTGACCTGCTGGGAGCCGACGAGTCCGTCGATGGCGACGGCCGTGTTGTTGTTCGCTTCGATGAACGAGCCGTTGTCGATCTTCCAATCGATCTTTTGGCCGGTGTAGTTGAAGAGGGTGACCTTGGTGGCGCGGAAGGTTGGGAGAGCCACGAAATTTGCGCCGGTGGCGGATGTGGCGACCTCGGAGGTGCCGCCGTTTTTGTAGCGAATGTTGGCGTTCATGAATTATTATGGGTGGTGCTTGTCAATAGGGTGAGACGGAGTCGCGCTGGAGCGACCAGGTGAGCGGGGTGTTGTTGTTTCGCAGGAAAATGTCGTCGTGCGTTTTGACGATTTCGGCCTCGGCTTTTTGGAGCTGGAAGGCGGCTTTGTCGTATTGGCCGTCCTCTTCGAGCGTGTTGGCAAAAGCGGCGGCGCGGAGGTAGGGAGCGAAAATGGCTGGGATGCTCTGGCGCTCCCAATGCGTGGCGGAGGTCGGCAGGTTGCCGGTGGTCGCCGCGATGCAGAGGTAGCAATCGCCGGTGGTGTCGAAGTAAACGACATCGCCGGGCGAGTAGGCGGTGCCGGCCGAAAAGGCTGTGCTGGTGAGGCGCGGCTCGGGGCGGCGGAATTTCACCTGCACCTCGGCGCCGGCCGTGTAGCGGGCATCGGTGATGGTGGCCGAGTCGTCGTTGTCGGCAAACGAAAAGGTCTGCACGAGGCGGGTGGAGGAAGGGAGGAAATCGGTGATGCGGAGGATTTGGCCGATGGTGCTCTCTCCGGCGACTCGGTAGGTGATGACGCTGCCGACGGGCGTGCGGGCCTCGGTGAGCGTGGTGTCGGGCCAATCGTAGAGTCCCCACACATCCGAGAGGCCGGCCTCGATGTAGTCAGCGATGGCGGCGGCTTGGGAGCCGAGCACCGGCTGGGCGGCGTCAAGCCCCATGCGGCGGAGCACGGAATCGCGGAGGGTTTTGAACGAGGCGGTTCTCACGCCGGGCCTCCTTGCTGTTGGGCCATTTTTTCGAGGGCGGGCTGGGCTCCGACGCGGCCGATTTGGGCGTTTTGTTGCTGCTGGAGGGCGAACGAAAATGCCTGCATGCGGGCGTCGAGCATGTTTTTGAAAATCTCGTCCTGAGCGTATCGTTGCTGAACGGCGGGGTTCGCTTGGACGATCTGCTGGAGTGTTTGCAGGCGGAGCTGGGCGTTTTGGCCGTCGCTCTTGAGTTGAGGCTCGGTGCCGGCGGCGATCTTTGTGAATTGCAACTGCTCGTCTTCGATTTCCTGCTGGGAGGCGGCTTCGACATCCTTGATGAGGAATTCGGCCATGGTGGGATCGATGGCGCTAAACAGGAATTTGACGAGACCGACGCGGTCCACGACGCCCATGACATCGAGAGGGAGGAGCTCGATCATTCCCTTGATTTTGACCTGGAGGGCTTCGGAATCGAAGGTGCGGGCGTCGAAGTCGAGGCGCATGTCGAACTTGCCTTGGATCTCCTGGCGGGAGGCGCGGAAGGGCATGGGCATGCCGCCGGCGACTCGCACGAATTGCACATCGTCGAGGTATTGCTGTGCGAGTTGGAAGGTCTGAGCGAGAATGAGGGAGCAATCGGAGAGCCAGCTATCGACGAGGTCTTGCTGCGCGAGGGCGGACCGCTGCGGGGCAAGGTCGGCGCGGGGGATGCCGAAATACTCGTCAACATCGCGGCGGGTGGCGGCTTCGATTTCGATGGTGGCGTTGGTCGTGATCGGCGGCGCCATCCAAGAGAATTCGCCAGGGCGGCGCTCGGGGAGTTGCTTGGCGGGCCCGAGGACGATGTCGAGCTTGCCTCGGTTCGCGGGGACTTTGAGAACGGGCAAAATTTCTATACTGGCGCGATCATTGCGAAAATCGCGCTGGGTCTTGATTTCCTGCTGGTGGGTGCTGAGAAGCTCGGGAACGCCGCGGGACTCGACGAGCGGGCGGCTGGTGCGCTCAAGCGGGAGCTCGATGAAGGGATACTGACCGTGCTCGTAGCCCATGGCCTCGCTCTTGGCGACGCGGTCGGTGACCGAGGGCTGCATGTGGGTGCAGATGACCTCCATGGCGCCGAGGGACTCGTTCCATTTTTTCTGGTAGACGCGCCAGACTTCCACGAGGTCGCGGTCGTCACTCAGCAGGATGGTATCGGTCATCCGGTAGAGGTTGCGGGCATTGCGGCGATAGACGCCTTTGTGCTTCACCGCTTCCTCGATCCACTTGGGGTCGTAGTCCTCGGTGACCTCTCGCTCGCGGATCTCGTCCTCGCGCAAAAGCTCGCGGCAGGCGATAAATGGGGCGCGTTGGAGGTCGTAGGTTGATGGGGGGAAAACGATGTCCTCCCAAGGCTCGTAAGCCTGCCAATCGGGGAGGTTTTCAAAAATGTAGGGGGAGTCGTATTCAAAGAATCCCTGCTCGCGGAGTCGGCGGACATTGGCGGTGGTGCCTTGGCCGGGAAGGAGCATCTCCATCTCGCGGGCGACGGCCTCTTCCTGCGTGGGATCGAGGATGGCCTCGATGATCAGGGCGAGATTCGGATCGCCGGTCTCGGCGAAGGTCTGCTGGAGGCTGTCGAGGCGGAAGGTGAGGACTTCGTTGCGAGTGGTGCGGCGCCAGAAGACGCCCATGATGGCAAGGCCGTAGGTTTCGCGGATGTTTGCAGCGAGTTCGATTTCCCGCTTGGTCATGGCCGCGCAGTGGGAGTTGAGGAGCCACTTGATGACGGTCTCGACCTTGCGGCCGGCCTGCATGTCGGTGCTCTCGGTCGGGAGGATCGACATGCGGGATTTCGCGAAGGAATTTTTCATCATTCGCACCCGCTCGTTGACGATCATGTCGGCGAGGCGGATTCGGGAGTCGCTGGCGCCATCCCATGGAAAAGCGGGCTTGCCGAGGACGGAGGAAAGTTTGCGGCCGGAGTCGTCTTGGCCGGGCCAGAGGCAATATCTCAAATTGTAGTTGAGATTTTTGCGGGTCCAGTAATTGGCGGCGTCTGTTTCGGCCTGCTCGACGAGGCCGATGAGTTCGGAGACTTCGTCGGATTTCATGCGGTGGCGAGGCCGGGCGTGGTGAAAGTGGTGGAGGTGGAAACGACTCGGGTGTGCGGGTTGGCTTTGGCGAAATCGTCGCGGAATCCTTTGTCGGTCCAGCAGCCGGGGAGTTGTTGGTTCCAGAAAAGGTAGGAGTCGAAATCAATGGACATCACATGCTGGCCGATGCCGTCCACGGTGCGGCGGGCTTCGGCGAGGCGGTCGCTGGCGGCTTTGATGCGCTGCTGGCGCATCTCGGCGGTGACCATGCTGGCGAAGTGGCCGCGTTGGAGTTCCTCTTTCACGAGGGGCGCGAGATCGCCGAGATCGGCTTCGAGTTCGGATGCGTCGTCTACCACAGAGTTTTTGGTTTTTTTCTGAACTGCGGAAAATGGGAGACTCCAAGGCCCGTGGGCTCGGCGGCGGGAGTCAGGGACGCCGCCGAGCCGGGCATGCCAGAGATTAGGCTGGGTCGAATTTACCGAGGCCGAGGGGCGACTTGACGCACAAGGCGCAGATCGCATCGACGATGCCGCGGGATCCGCCGCCACGGTCTTCCAACTCTTGGAAGCGGGGCTTGCGGTTGTAGCGCAGCTCAACCATGTCCATATCGAGGACATAGCCACGGGAGAGTTGCTCGGCGGTGCTGGCGTTCTTCGCGAGGAAGAGCGATGGGATGAGTTCTAGCGTGCCGAAATCGCCCTCGAAGATATCCACCGTGCTGGTGATCTTTTTGGCTTCCGCATCTTGATTCAGAGTGCGGATCGCGCTGGCGACACTGGTGGTGGCGAACTGAGTGCGTGTGAATCCTGTAAAGGCACGCTTGAGGTTCGGCCCGCAGATGAGGCTGTAGGTCGAAACCTTGCCGGTCTGCTCGTAGATGCTCTGGAGCACATCCTGGACATTCGCTTCGGTGAGGGAAGCGGTGGCCGTGGTGTTGATCGAGGCTGTGGGTGTGCGGTAGGCGGCTGCGACCGGGAGATCGGTCTGGGCGCCGTTTTGGATCCACTTGCCGAGGCCGCGGGTGAGGTAGGCATCGCTGCCGGACTGCTCTTGGGACTCTTGATCCGAGCAGAAGGCGGCTTCCATGGAGCGTTTGATTTGCTCAAGGCTCTTGGTGACGGCTTTGGCCATCTCGCGCTTTTTACCGATGCCGGCAACTTCGGAGATGTTCTGAGCCATATCATCAACGCTAGGGACTTCGCGAAACTTCTGAACTCGGGCGCTCAAGATTGCGCGGTTCGCGGCGTTGTCGATGAAGTCAGACGAGCTGATGTCTGTATTTGAGAGGACGCCCGATGGGACGCCAGTCGTTGCAAAGGCATCGGCTTGCCATTGTGTCAATGGGTTGATGGGCTCGGACCCCTTCTTCGCGGTTGAAACGACGGGACATGTTTTGGCATCGACAACGGCGATGAGGTCGCTGAGGTCTTGGCGGATGCCGACTTGGTTGGTGATGAGTGTTGCTGCCATAATTTTGGTTGGTTGGATTTGACTACAGGGCGCCCTCTAAGAAGGCTGCGATGTCGTCGGATTTAAGGTTGTGTCCGCGCTCGTAGAGGCTTTTGGCACTGGCGCGGTTGTTGATGTCTTTGGCAGGCACTTTTTGACCTTTGGCAGGAGACGGGGTGGATGGGGCGGATTTCACAGGGGCGGCCGAGGATTTGAGCGCGGAGGCGGCTTTTTGGGCGGCTTGCTGGCGGGCGAACCGGAGCTTTTGGCCCTCGATGGCATCGCCGATCACCATTTCGAGATTCGGCATGTTTTTTAGTGCCGGGTAGGCTTTGAGCGTCTCGCGATACATGGCCTGCTCGGGCGATCCGGTCTGGAAGAGCGCGGGATACGCGGTGCGGGCCTCGGGCAAGACGGTCTGGCGCTGGGTGAGCCACTCGCGGCGCTTCGGAGCGTGCTCGGTGAGCATCTCGTCGGCGTTGGCGAGGTATTGGCGGACCTGGGCGGGCTCGTGGTAGACCTCTTCGCCTTGCGCGTTCGTCACGGTGCCGCCTTCGAGGTTTTCGAGCGCCCACTTGCGAACTTTCTTCGCAATGGAGATGCGTTCTTCGAGTGCCTCGGGGCTTTCCACATCGGCGAGCGGGTCGGCGGGAGTGGGAGCGAGCGTGATGGGTGGCGCGGCGTCAAATTTGGCGCGGAGGTCGGAAATTTCGGTCTCCAGTTGCTCTGCGCGTTCTTCGGCCTCGCGGCGTTTGGCGGTAATCCTATCGATCCGCTTGAGGAGCTTGTCCTGCGTGGGGGCGGGAGCGTCTTCCTCGGCGTCGTCGTCAGATTTTTCCTCGGATTCGGGCTCGGCTTCTTCAGCCGGTTCGGAATCTTCGGTTTCCTCGGTGTTTTCCTGTGAAGGATCTATTTCCGCATTCGGGTCGGCCTCTTCGGTCGATGGTTCCGGCGGTGTTTCCTCAACTTTTTCCAATGTGAGCCCCATTTCTGTGGCCAAATCGGTGAGGTTGAGCGTGTCTTCTGTTTGGGTTTCTTGTGTTTGCGTCATGGTAATCCAACCAAGTGGGTCAGCGCGGGATTCACGAGCGGCGCAGAGGCTCGATGCCGGTTGGATTGCGATATTTTTCCGCTAAGTCGATGGACTTGAGCAGGAATCGACAGATATCGACGCGAATCGACAGATATCGACGCGAAAAAGGGAGGAATTGGGGGGCGCGGCCCTGATTTTCCCCGAAGTTTTCCCCGAAGTTTTCCCCGAAGCCGCCCGCCGAGCTAGGTTTTCACCGGAGCTTTTCTTCGATACGCTCGAGCCACGAGCGGGGGTCGCCTGCGGGGCTTTTTTTTACCGGCGCGATGGTGCCGGCAGCGAGGATTTCGGTGGTAGTCCACCGCATGAGACACGCGAGACACTCCCGGCGGCGCTTGGCCTTGCGGGTATCCACGACTTTGCTGCGGGGGTGCTGGCAGGCGGGGCAGGTCATTGTGAAAAATGGCGAGACTTGACGATCAACCGGCGGGCTCGTTCGATGAGGTCGAAATAAATTTCCTGCTCCGTGATGTCCCGCGTGTATTTGGGCGGCTCGGCGTAGGTAAGCACTTCCTTGAGCGTGAGGGCCAAATCGATGGCCAGCTTGCAAGTCGGCTCGACGCCCGGGTGGTCTTGCCACTCGCGGCCACAGGCGTTGCATTGGAAAGAGGAGGTCACGGCTGCTTGCTGGATTCCTCGATGCGCTGGATGAGGTCGCTCTGGAAGGCGCGGAGGGCGTCGAGGCCGCCGGCGCAGTGGGCGAGGGTGCCGTGGTCCGAGGCGGTCTTGAGGTTGCCGACCAACTCGACGGCGTCGTCGATGTGGTCTTGCAGGACTTGCTGGAGGGCCAGGACGACGAGGGGCTTGATCCCGGGCATGCAGAGCGCGGTCTGCATGTCGTCTTCGTCAAGACGGTCGGGGGCGGTAAGGCGGATGGTTTTTTTTATGGTGATCATGGGTTTCATTTGGATGGGGTGGGGTGGAGGTCGAATTTCTGGACGACTTGGGCATGCAGGAAGGCGTGCCGCTTGGATTGGCTCGGGATGGGCTGGAGGAGGCCGATGTCGATGTAGGTGCGATACTCGCGCTCGCTGATGCCGAGGAGGTCCATGACATCGCGACGGCGTAGGATTTTTTTAGTAAGAGCCGCCGCCTGTGACATTGAGGATCCCTCCTTCCACATTCTCGACGCCGGAGCAGACGAGGTAGCGCAGGCAGTCGATGGGGTCTTTGCAGGCACCTTTCTGGCCGTCGGCGCCGGTCCATTCCTTGAGGGCGAATATGGTATTGGCGCACCGCTCGCTGATGTAGAGGCGGGGCGCGTTCTGGTGGTCGATGGGTTTGTCGTCATGGTAGTAGAGCCAGTCGTTGATGAGGGAGACGCCCTCGGAGATGTTTTCGGTGGGGCAACTGCGGAAGGGCATGCCGGCCTCTTCGAGCTCCTCGAGGAGCGTGGTGGCGTGCTCGCGGGTGCCGGCGACGGTGGTGTTCCCATAACGGGAATCGATCCACCGCTCGAAGGGCTGGACGCCGTCGAGTTTTTCCAATCGCAAAATCTCGGCGGTGTAGGCGAGTAGGCCGAAACCGAAGGATTTCTGGCCGTCGCCGGGCTCGCCGTCGGCTTTCTTGCCGCTCGGCTTGCACCACTCCTCGGGGTAGCCGACGCCTTCGATGTATTCGTCGGCCTGGGGCCATTCGCGGTAGACCCATGCTCGGCCGTTGGCGTCGATTTTGATCCATAGCATGAACCAATTTTTGTTCCCGGCGGGGTCGCAAAAAAGGTAGACGGTGCCGTCTTTGGGGATCTGGTCGGCTTTGACGACATGCACGGACTCGCGGAACCGGGGGAACGAGGTGGCGGTGGCTTTTGTGGGGACTCCGTAGGCGCGGCAGAGGATTTTTTCGCGGGGCTGCTGGGCGAGCTCGACCTTCATGCGCTCGTAACCGGCCCAGGGGTTCGCCTGCGTGTGGAAGTAAAAAATGGCGGCGTTGCGGGTGGCGCACTTCTGGAGCGTGGGGACGGTCTCGAAGCCTTTGCCGTTGCGCTTAGGCAGGAGCTCGGCCTCGATCTCTCGCAGGGTCTTGGCGCCTTGGAGGTATTCCTTCACGGTCGCGCTGTAGCCTTCCACTGGCGTGAAGGTAACGATGAGGATTCCGTTTCGGGTGACGAGGCGGTAGCGGATGGTCTCTAGCCAATCCAGCGGGACCAACTCGTCGCACCACACCACATCGACCTCGCCGCCCTCAATCGTCTTGATGTCCTGCGCGTAGTTGCGAAACCAGCACTGGCTACGGTTTGGGAGCACAAAGGTGTTCTCGGAAAAGCCGTTTTTTTGAGTGTAGCTGATATTCGTGACCTGGGTGCGCTTGGCTTTCCGTAGCTCGGCCGGCATGAAATCCCACAGGATCGGCTGCTGCATCGAGATCGAGTTGTCATTCGTTGTTTGGAAGCACCAAGCCCGGGCGTCTGGCTTCTCGACTAGCAGGCGCATCAAATATTTCCCCGCCCAGGTAGACTTCCCCGAGCGGTTGCCCCCGAGCACAAGGATGTCCCGATACTTCGCCGCCGCCTCGTCCACCTCACTCCAATGCTCCGGCTCGTAGCCATACCGAATCGGATCCTCCTTCTCCAAAACGATACGCTCCTCGCGCTCGCACAGCAGCCGCTTCGCCTCTTCGTAATCCTTCTTGAAGAGACTCGCCGGGACTTCGGGGATGACGGGGTGGGTGGTCTGGCCTTTCATGCGTTATTCCTGCCCACCCCTCAACAACGCATTCGTCTTCGGCTTCGCATCCACCAGGCTCCCGTCCGCAGCCTTCGCCACGATCACCTTCTCGTTCGCCCGGTAAAACGCATTGTCCCGCACGCCGATGCTGGCAGACTCCACCTCGCTGAAGTTCACCAATAACAGGCGACGATTCTGCGGCTGCCTCGCCCGAGATACCCTCGCGGGCCTCGGCCATTCTTGTTCCTTCTCTTGTTTATCTTCTTGTGGTTTTTGTTTTTTCATAAAATTTTTCCGACGGGTGGATGAGTCGGGGGTAAAAATGAAACGCCGCCGAGGCACCCCCCTCCCCCCCCTGTCGAGGTCATAACTTCATATAAGCATACTTATCGATAATGAGCCAGCATTGTGTTTCAATCATTTACAGAATCAGTGTCTTTTTTGGGCTCGGATAACGCCTGTTGTTGAGACTGAGAGGGGATTTTGATTTCGGAGTTCTGCGCCCCCACACTCATCTCCTTACCCTCGACTTGGAACTCTCCTTCGACGACATCCTGCTTGGAGCTAATGGCTTTGATTAGCTCATCGTAGGACATCGCCTCGATCTTGGCTCGGATGTTGACATTGACCTGCTGCGGACCCTCGCCCTTTTCGAGCTTGTCGTGAGCAGTGCCGGCGAGGAAGTTGAGGTCCCCGGCCTTGATCTTCTTTCGCTCCTCGGGATCGCGGAGGCGGTTGCGGATCTCGGACTGGGCGAGGCGCCGGATGTCGGACCAGGCAGAGGCGGAGAGTTCCTTGTCCTTGTCCTTGGTGCGGGGGTGGTTGTTGATCACCCGATAGATGACTTCCTCGCTGACTCCGAGGATTTGGTTGATGCGGGAGGTGACCATGCCGGCGAGGTAGAGGTCGGCGACGACATCGCAGAGGTTTTTGAATTCGGGAGACATGAGTTCCCAGTTGGGCTCTTTGTTGGCGTTTGCAGCCTCGCTACGGGCTCTTTCATACTTGCAGGGTGTCGTGACACTATGCTGCCGGATTTTCGCCTCCTCGATCCTCTGGAGCTTCCAAGCCTTGCCCTCCTCGAAATTCTGAGGGCAGCCGGAGTCGAACCACTGCAATGCGGATTCTTTCTTCACATTAAACTCAGCCGCCAGCTTCACGGCGACCTGGTGGCGGGTTTCGACTTTGGGGATTTTGCGTGGTGGTTTCATAGCTTTGTCCAGATTTCAGAATTGTTGGACAAACCTTGGGCCAAACGGCGCAGTCCATGAAAGTGTCCAAGTCCAGAAATATCCCCCCTTAAAGGGGGATTGCTGGACGGACATTTCTGGACAAGCCATGGCGAGTCCAAGAATCAATTTCTGGACACATTTCTGGACTATTTCTGGACATGGTAAAAAATGTATTGAGCGCATATTATTTTGAGTGGATGGCATCGTAGATTTTCGAGCGGGAGCATTTGTATTTCTTCATGGCCGCAGCGATGAAAGCCGACATCGGCCCGGAGTGAGCGGCATGCTCCGCTTTGAGTTGGATCAGATCAGCGGCCGACATTGTCGGCTTGCGCCCCGCGTGGCCCTTATTGTCTTGCTGGTCATCCTCCTCGAGCTTGCCCAGCTCCCAGTGCAATCCTTGTGCCGCATGCTGTAGCACAATGCTGGTCGTCGGCAGGCGATGCTCATCCACCACGCCAGCCCGATTGCCACGCTTTGCCAGCAGAAGTTTGAAAACCCCATCCTCTCGTGTCGTTTGCAGCACGGCGATGGCTCGCGCCCAGTTCGTCAGCTCGCTAGACCCCAGCCCGATGTAGGCGAAATCATTCGTATTCCAATGCTGTCTGCTCTTCGTATCCTCCTTCGGCTTCCCCGTGTGGTGACTCCACACCCACGCAAACCCATACTCAAAAGCCAGCGGGTTACATAGTTGCCGCAGGAAATGCGATGCCACCGATTGCTGCGAGATGTCGTCCCCGATGTAAGACAAAAGCGGATCGCCAAAGACCAGGTCACGCCCGCCGTGGGTCTGGAGCAGCTCCCGCACCACTCCCATGAATTCCTCTCCCACTTGAGCCGTTGCCCGCACGAACATCAGGTTCTCCTTCAATATCTCTAGTGCATTGGCATCCGTGTAATGCGAGTTGGCGATCACATACGGCAGCACGCCCTGCACGATCTCGGCCATATCGCCCTGATCATTCTCCGCTTGGATAAAGAGCGACCGCAGCGGCCTTGCCGGCTTGATTCCGAAAAACGGCAACCCCAGCGCCCATGTCACCGCCGCCTGCACCGTCAAGCTGCTCTTCCCGATACCCGACTGCCCCACGAGCAGCAACTGCCCACCCTTGCACACCCATCGATCCCCCAGCAGCGTGCTCTCGTCCGCCTCTGGCGTGTAGGAAAACAACGACTTGAACGAATGCACCTCCACGCCCTTCATCCCAGACTTTGGCGCCGCCAGCTTCTGGAGTTCCACCATCGCCTCGCGGTAATCCATCTCGCCCCGCTGCATCATCCCGGCAATCTCCACCGACCGCCGGCGCCGATACGCCTCCCCAATCTGTCCCAACATCTCCCCCACGATCTCGCCACCCTGCGGATTGTAAGACAGACTTCCATCCGACGCCGCCAAGGCATCCTTCCAATCCACCAACCCAGCCTCCTTCGCCGACTTCTCCGCCAGCGCCAGCCAGAATGCATTGCTCTCCACCGCCCCGATGATTGTGTGCGCCTGCACCGGCTTGCCCGCCCGATACAACGAATACCCCGCTGCATAGATGATCCCATGCATTTTATCAATGAACGCCTCCGGTTCCACAACCGCCGCCGCCGGCACACCATGGAAACCCTGCGAGCTAATGTAGCCGATCACGGCGCTTTCTTTTTCGGGGTAGGAAAATACTGACATGAATGGAATTATCTTTTGAGCAATAGCTGTCATTTGTTTGTATCGTGGGCATACACGCCCACCGCCAGCGCAGCCCACAGGTGCGAGCGCATGCCGTAGGTCGGCCCGGGGGATTTCTTCGTGCCCTGCGGCCCAAGGCGGTCGATCAACGCCTGGCGCACATTCGCGTCCTTTGCCCTCGGCGAGTGGCACAGGTGCAACTTCACATCCCGCCGGTAGCACAGCCGAGTGTCCGTCCGAGCCACCTCGAGGAATCTCCCGATCCACACGCAGGTCTCGAAGACCTCCTTGCCCACCGCCATGCCGTAGGAGGCAATCATTTCGCAGGCCACAAGATCATACTCCCGCCCGATTAGGATCTGTCTGATCTCCGCATTCGGGTAGTGGCCGGCATCGAGGATCCGGCGCCCATCCCACAGGACAAACGCCGTCTCGGTCGTGCCGGGGTCGAGGGCAAGGATCGTCATCTCACCTCCGGCAGATTCCGAGTCGAGCGCTGGTCCCACACCCACTCACGCACCCGCTCGATGGTCTTTTCATCCAGGCCGGCAAAAGCACCGGCGCCATGCTTCATCATGCTCCTCAGCTCATTGTCTAGGTCCGAGAGCACCAGCAGGGCATCCAGCCCCGCCAGCGCGTAGTCCAGCTCGTCCCGCTCCTCCACCATGTCATACTCCAGAGTCGCCTTGGCCATAATGCTTAAAATGGAATCTCATCCCCCTCGGCATCATGTGTCTTCACTGCCGCCACCACCGGAGCCGGCGCCCCGCCGCGGACCTCCGCCAGCTTCGCGTCGAGCGCCTTGATCCGGTCCACTTCCATCGCCACGGCCGGCGCCTTCACAGGGTTGAGCCACTTGATTTTGAAGCGCATCTCCCCGTTGTATTCCTCTCCCTGCACGGTCACCCGCACCTCCGTGCCCACCCAATTTGGCACAGCCTGGTCCTCCAGTTGCTGCATCGTCCAGCCCGAGCCGAAGATATCGTCCAGCGTCTTGAGCGTCCGCTCCGTCGCCTTCTCTGTGAGGTAACCCTTCCACACGATCTCCTTGCCCTTCTGCTCCCCCTCATCGGCGATCACCACCGGCACCCGCACAAACTCCGAGCCCGACTTCGCCTCCATGCCGAGCCATCCGTTGCCGGGGCGTTTCACCGTGCCGAGGAACTTGCCCTCCGCGTTCACATACTGCTTGTCTTGTTTTTCCATGTTGTTGTTAGTTGGTTGGTTGTTGTTGAAAAAGTTCCGGTTCCGCGCCGTGAATCCGGGCAAATGCGACGGCCTCTTCGATACTGGCAAAGCAGGGTTGATCGACATGTTCTGGCCAAGTAAGATGCCCGCGCTTCACATGCCAAACGGGAGTCCAGTGGTTTTGCACTACCCGAACAGGCCGAAAATCCATGGTCATTTGATTACTCATGTCTCCGGCGGTTCAGGGAATTGCATCCAATGCAGCACCCGCGCCTCGATGCGGTCGCCCGAGACAAATCGCCACACCTCGCCATCCAGGAATCCGGTCCACACCTCTCCGTCATCCATGTGCACGAGGACCGTCATGTCCGCATCAGGCAGCTCGTCCTCCACCTCGCGCCAGACCAGTTGGGAAAATAGTGCAGGGTTCATTCCTTCAGCGCCTTCTGCTTCTTCCGGTCCTGCAACAACCGGGTCGTCTCCTTGCCTGTGCGCACATGGGCCGTCAGCGGCTCGTGGCCGAGGCTCGCACACCAGGCGCGATACTTCTCCCCGCCCAGCTTGCCCCCCATCACCTCGATGAGTCCATCCAGCGGCGCGTTCTTTTCCTTAGCCGCATACAGAATCCCCTCGGTGTCGAAATACTCGCTGCCCTTCGCCTTGCTGATCCGCCAGCCCGGCACATCCTCGCCCGCCTCCAGCAGTTCCTTGATGCGATCCGAGGCCGCGTCGGCGATCTCCTTCTCGACCGCCTTCCATTGGGTCAGAAATTTCCCAAGTGTCTCGGGGTCCGCCAGCAAGCGGTCCTTAATCTCCGCCAGCGAGGCCGAGCCCTGCACCACCGCCAGACCCTCCTCCACCGGCCGCACCACCGCTGGGCACGAATCTTTTCGCTGGCACCAGTCGCAATAGTCACACGCCCGAGGCTGGGCATTCGGATCCCGCACCTCGGCCAGCAGCAGCTCGATCTGCCGCTTCGCCTCGGCGTAGCTCACGCGGTAGCTCACCACCTTCCGCTCGTCCGCATACACCACATGGCCCACAAAGTCCTGCAAGAAATGCCGTTCCATCACCGCCAAGCAATAGGCAAGTATTTGGTGGTAATAATCCCTGACGGCTCCGGTTTTCAAATCTGCCACCCAGCCAATCGACTCACACAGCACATCGGCCGTCCCCACATGGCTCATGCCCGGCGTGTGCATCGCCAAGAATTCCTCCCTCGTCTCCAGCTCCCCCGTCATCTTGTAGGAAAGGAACAACTGCACCGCCCACTCCGCCGGCGCCTTGTCCTCCGGTGCCAACGCCTCCAGCTCCGTCCGGTCCCCCTGGAGTGCCAACCTCACCGCCCGGTCGATCCTCGTGCCCCGCTCCGCCGCCGGACCCACCGGACCCTCCTTCGGTTGATACTTCGGGCACTGCGCCAGTTTTGGCAGCATCGAATGTCTTATTTTCATAATATCTTTGTTGGTAAATTTTTTTGAAATACTCTCTGCCCACCGGCATGTTCCGCTTTTTAAAAAACGCATCGCACGCCTCGTTGATCTCCTGGCAGGTCGCCACCGTCAGGTAGACCCCCCCGGCTCGGGCGTCGGCAGGATTCACCGCCTTCAAGCGGATCTCCAAGTCGTCCCCTCTGCCCTCGACCAAACGCACCTCGCCGGAGAAGTCCCAATCCTTCACAAAATGCTACGCCCTCGCCTCCTTGTTGAAATCCGAGACCGCCTTGAGGAACGCCGGCACCTTCCCAGCCACACGCGCCTCGAGGTATTCGGAGGCATCACGCCAAGTCTGGCCCTCGGTGAGTTGCTTGCGATGGCGCAAAAACGCCTCCACCTCCGCCTCGCGGCCAGAGAATGCTTGCTCAAACTCCCCCAGCCGGTCGGCGGGGGTATCATTTGATACCTCCACCGAGATCGCTTCCGGTTCCGGCGCCGGCAGAGCCGCCAGCTCGGTGTTCACCGACCGCAGTTGCACATACTCCCGCGCCGGTTCAAAATCTCGGACCTCCTCCGGTGTATACATTCCATTGAGCACCGCCGGGAAAACCGCACGCACGCCCTCCGAGATCACCCGAGCCCGCAGCATCTGCCTTGGGTATTGGCGCCAGTTGTCCTTCGTCCCCAGCCCCGCCGACTTAGCCCTCGCCATGTCCCAATCGATGCGCAGCGATCCGCCCTGTGGGTGCGAGAAAGTTCCCGAGACCTTGTCATTGCTGTGGTCGTGCCACTCCACCTTGCCGCCCGCCTGCTGAAACCTCGCCAGCATCGCATCCGATTTCAGCGAAGCCCGCCCCTGGATAATATGGTAGTCCGAGGCCACCGAGCCGGGATGCCGACCCTCCGCGGCCGCGACAATCATCAGCGCGAGCGCCTGATCACTTGTTTTGACTCCGAAGAGCCCCGATTTGGCGAGAGCCCCCGCCATGGTCTGCATGTCCCCGATAGGGACGAGTTGTGTGTTGTTCATGTTGTTTGACTCCTAAAAAAAATCAGTCCTCGAATTCCTCCCACCGGCGCTCGCGCTCGCGTCGCCGTTGCTCCATGTCGCGCATGCGAATCAGGATGTTTTGCTGGCCCGCCCAGTAAGCGGCGCAGACCGAGCCGATGGTGATGAGCGCCAGAATGAATCCCTCCCAGCCACTCATTGCCTGTCCTCCCTGCGCTCCAGCTCTTGGATTTTGTCCAAGATCCGCACCACCCTCAGCATCCGCACCTCACTCTTGCGCTCATGCTCGTGGGTCCAGTAGTCCATCACCGCCACCCGAGCCTCCACGGCCAACTCCCGCCACGCCTCCGAGTTTTCCGCGCTCATTTCGTCACCCCCAGCGTGATCGCCGCCAGCACCGCCGCCGGCCCCAGCGCCTTGATCGCCTCCACTACCGCTTGGCACAACCAGATCGCTTCCTGGTGGCTCATTTCAGCCTCCTCTCGAACTTCACCTCGAACGGTGTCATCCGAAATTGACGCCAGAACTTCAGCCGTGCCTCCGCTGCGCTCGCAGCGTGTATGTATTCTCCAAACGGCCCAAAAACGCCGTTCGCCATGCAATGGAATAGACTCATATTTTGACTCCTCCTTGTTGGTAGGTGTTCGTTGTTGCGCGGCGCTTCGCTGCCCACCACTTCTCCAGCGACGGCCGCAAAATCATCCATCCGCCCCGATTTCCCCTCGGCTTCTCGGCGGTAAAAGCTCCAGACCGGCAGAACAACCGGAGAGTGAATGGCGCGTAACCCGTGAACTCCGACGCCTCCTCGACGCTGATCATCAATTTCATTTCCGCGCCCCCTTTTTCGCCTTTTCCTCCCGAGTCATTTTCTCGCGGAGAGCCTCCGCGATTAACCGACTCACCGGAGCGCCCACCCGCTCACTCTTTCCTTTTAGGTAATCCATGAGGCCCGCCGGGAGACTCACGCTTGTTCGTTCATATGCTGTCTGCATGGCTCATATCGATATGATCGATCATACTCATGCGACAAGAGATTTTTTTTAGGGTGGCGCAATGAGGTGTTCACCCCATGCAAAAAAACACTTGACATCCGCTCTAGCAAAGGGTCTGCGGGCGAAAAAAAAATTCATACCCGCTTGCATTTTTCATATCCGATATTACTAGTAGGGCATGAGCAACGAAGAAAACTACACCCGCATCACCATCACCCTACCGCCCGATTTATCTGAGTGGGTGAAGCAAAAAAAAGCCGAGCTCGAAGCCAAAGACCGCCGCCTCAAAACCAGCGTCAGCGCCATCATCGCCGACGCCATCGCCGACATGAAATCCCGCGACGAATCGCCCGACACACTGGGAAACCGCCAGCCCCAGAGCAACTCTGCCAATGTCATTCGACCATTCGCGAACTCCGGTGGTGGATCCTCAACAGCTCCGACCAAAGCCTCCCGCCAGGCTGGCAAGGCAAAGTAATCGACCTCTCGTTGTGTCTTCTTTTTGTCGCATGAAAATCCTAGCCACCCTTCTTCTCGCATTCAGCCTCAGCGCCTGCGCCACCCAGCAACCCAGCCTGCTCGATCAAATCATCAGCGAGCGCGAATCCCACACCGGCGACCACCTCATCCAAATCCAAACCCTCCCTCCCGGAGCCATCATCGATTTCAACAACGATGTCATCGGCGTCAGTCCCTGCAGCATCCTGGTCAAAGACTCCTACAAAGCTCAGTGGCCCGACAACGGCTACACCCAGCAAACAATAAACGCCCGCTGGACCGACGGCTCCCGCGCCAACCAAATCTTCTGCACCGGCACGCCCCTCCCCAAGCATGTCGTCTTCCTCCACCCCATCCCCAACAAAATCCTCCCCGAGACCCCCGCCCTCACCCAGCGGTGATTCGCCATTCGCGAACCGCAAATCCCCCCTCCGTGCTCTCCGTGTCCTCCGTGGTTAACCTATAAGTTAATTCCTAAATCCGCCACCAAGCCCGCCAATCCGCCCGCACCGCCGGCACCGCATAGACCCGCTGCACCATCGCCGGAGAAGTGTGCCCCATCTGATATCCAGTAAGCCCCGCATTCCCGCACCGCCCGAGATGGTAGGTCGCAAACGAATGCCGCAGCGCGTTGTCCGGCCAGCCCTCCCAGCCAAGCGCCAACGCCACCTTCCGCCGGCGCTCATGCAGCGCCTCCATTGAGTTCGCCACAATCCGCCCCTTCTTCTTCTCGAAAAATTTCCTCCGCTTCATCAACGGCTCCGTCATATCGACAACCCGCTCCAGCATCCCCTCGTGCTGTTTCGAGACCTCCGCCCGCACATGGATCTGTTTCGTTTTCGTATCGATGTCTTCCCAATTCATACGAGCCACCTCCACCGTCCTTAGGCCCGCAAATCCTCCCAGCAGCACCAGCGCCTTCACATCATCGCTCATCGGCGCCTTGAGCAGCTCCTTCATTTGCTCGGGCGTCAAAATATTTCGCCCAGGTGTCGCCCGAGGAGCGCGAAGCCCATCCAACGGCGAGCGGTCAATGAATCGCATCCGGTAGCACCAGCGGAAAAACATCCTCGCGTAACGAAACCACATCGCCTTGCTCGTCTCCGTCCGCCCGAGTTCCTTTAGCCAGCGGTCCACATCCAGCGGCATCACCTCATCCAGACGGCCGCGGAATTGCCGCATCAGCGCCACCTGAGTCGCCGCAATTTTATCTCGGTGGCTTTTACTTTGAGCGTCCACACTCCGAACCCACAAGGTCGCCGCCTGCGAAACCAAAAGCCCCGCCTCCTCCTGCAATCCTTGCGTTCCCTTTTCCCGAATCAGCGAAACCATTCGCGCCCCTTCTTCAAAAGCCTCCGCCTCGCTGGCAAAAAACCGACGAATCTTTTTCCCGGCAAACGACTGCTTGATCTCCAGCTTCCAAGGAGACGAAGGCCGAGCGGGGTAGGGAGAGACAATAAAAGGCGAAGCACTCATAGAGATTGATGTTGATCGGTGTTGTCCGGCGTTGTCCAAACACTGCACTTGAACATCAACAATGATAAACAATCCTAAACGAATATCAACAGCAAAGACCGCCCGCAGAAGCAGACTAGTAAAGGCTCCAGAGGCTTACTGGAGGGAGCGGAAGGGGCGGGATTCGAACCCGCGGTAGCTTGCGCTACGTTCGATTTCGAGTCGGTTAACTGCTTCTTAAATGCAACGACTTGCGTTGCTGTTGTCCGTTGTTGTCCGAGGCAAGCTAAATATCTAACCCGTTTTGCTTATAGAATTCCGACCCGGCATCTGGGTCGGTGTAGGACAAGCGGACATACTCCTTTTCAGTTTTTGTCAGAGACCTCTTGAGGTCATTCTCATAGTCTTCGATGGCCTCCTTGATTTCGGATTCTGTCTCACCGATGTCTTCGCTAAAGTCAGCTGGTAATCCACTCATTGTCTTGAATAATCAAATACGCCGTTGTCCAAAGAAAGTCTAATGATTTCACGGCCATTGGCGGCTTGGCCTTCCACATACGCTTTCGATGAGTTGGCAAACTTAAGCCAATCCTGCGCCGTTCCTTCCCGTTGGAATTGTTTGAGGAAATTCTTGGTCAAATCCAGCGACGAGTGCCCTACAGCCTCGTTCTTGATTGCGTTCCATGTCACCCAATGCAGTCCGCCTGGATCGGCGTGGTTGCCAAGGTAGGCTTGTAGGTCCGGCGAGGCATTGATGGCGGCTTGCGCGGCCCTGTCGATGCCGTTGTAGAGGGCGAGGCTGAATGCCGGGTTGTCGTTCTCGATGGTGCCGTAGTTTGCGTAGATGCCAATCGGGTCTTCTGGAATCCGCTTCGCATCGCCTGTGTATTGGAAGTAGTGCTGGTGCGTCGGGGCGCCTGTGGCCTGCATGACTGGGGCCATGTAGAGGTCAACGAAACGCCAGCGGTCCAACACGGTTCCCTTGATGCCGAAGGTGAGGCCAATGAATCCCTGCACTTTGTTTTTGATGCCTGTGGCGCCGTGCCCGAGGCTATTAAATTTGGAACGCATATCGATGGCGGAATCGGTGGCATACAGGTTTGCCACTTGGTTCCAGCGACCGTTGTGGTTCTTCAGCATTAGATAGAAGGAATTCGCGTTTGATGTGGCATTGTTGCCGAGCTTTCCGTATTCCCCCTTGGTAGCTTTTCGGGCTTTGTCCACGATGGTTTTCCATTGTTCCTTTTTAAGTTTGAAGGTTCCATCAATAGAGTTTTGGATTTGCTGGATGACCTCCGGCTGCAAGACAAGCCGCATCCACAGGGCTTCCTGATCAAGTGGCGGGAGTTGTTTGGAGAGCGTGCCCCATAGGTGGTGCAGCGCCGTGACAAACTCGGTGGGTTTTTCGCCGATCACTTGGCGCATCTCCACGACTCCATCCAGGCCAGCCATGGCTGCGGCCTTTGTTCCTTGGACCGTGCGGGGCCCATGGAATCCGCCATCTAGTAGGGCGATGAAATCCTTTGGCCTCTTAAGCATCATGTCGATGCCACTCGGAGGGACTAGGATGTTTTTGGTGACGCCGGCGTCTCGCATGATTTCGGCGTATCCCTTGGGGTCTGTAAATTTGAAAGGGTCGTTGGTAATTACTTCAGTCGCCCTGTTTACTTGTTCAATAGCGGCTACGACCTTGTCCCTGTTTTTTGCCGCTTCGCTGATGAAGTTCTTGTTGCCGAGAGAGAATTTTGATTTTGCCAGTTGATAATTTGGAAGGGGAAGATCGAAGTTTCCTGGCTGAAATTTCACTTCGGTATTGTCGCGCAGCTTTGGAGTCATGCCCTCCTTTTGATTGCCCTTTTTATCCAGCACAGGCTTGCCTTCGTCATCGAAAAGCTTTTCACGAATCATCACGCGGACGATAGGCACCGACTTTGCTTGAGGGATTGTCTTGGGCAAGGATTTTGCTGCCGTGGTAAAAAGCTGGGTCATCGATCCCGCTGGCATTTCGACGCCTTTATCCGGCACCACATTTGGAACCACATCCGGCATGGCTTGGCCTTGGGTGGGTCTTGTTGTTCCTGATACAAAAATGTCATCTGGATTTTCTGTGAGCCAAAGTTTTTTGCCATTGATTTCCTTGACTTTTGGATTCTTTAAAAAGGCTTCGACAACTACAGGATTCGCGGGCTCGTTTGTTTTGCTTGCGGCAACACGAAGGCGATCTCCAAGGTCTTTTGGAATCTTGTTTGCGATCTCGTCGAAATAAATTCCCAGGCTTTCAATGTCGTCCACATAGCTGGAATTGAATTCTGGCAACTCGGCAGAGTCTGCAAACCCATCCACTTTTAATCCGTTATCCATTCTGCCTGCGAGCTCTCGCATAACATCATTTGCCGAATCTACTGCGGACTGCGCGGAATCAATTTTATTTGAAGCATAGCCTTTTGCCGACTCGACATTATCGGTGAAAGAAAAACCACCTCGAGACAGGCCGGAATTTCTTGCCCTGTATTTCGGATCAAATTTTTGCCCCTTAAAGTCAGGGCTCCCATGATAAACTGGGCCAACCAATCCCTGCCGTTTGGCTTCGTCCGGCGTGATTGTGATATCCGGCATGGCTTGGCCTTTAGCGGTTGGCAGGTCTTTCGACAAGTCCGGCATGGCGGCGGGGATGTTGGGGAGGAGGTTGCCGTTGGCTTTTTCGTAGTCGAAGTGGAAGCCTTGGCGGCCGGTGCCTATGGCGGCGTCTACGCGGTCGAGGCGGAATTGTTTGATGGCGCTGCCGGGGCCGAAGGCTCCGTTGAGGGGGTTTTTGCCTCGGTTGTAGTTGGTGGCGAGGCCGACGAGGGAGTTGATGGCGTCGCGCTTGGCGGTGCCGATTTTGTTTTCGCCGGGGAGATTGTTGCGGTGGTTATCCATCCACTGCTTGAGGTCGGTTTCGACCTGGCTGAGTTCCCAGTTGAAGGGGGCGAGGGCTTCGTTGCGGTCGTTGATGCCTCGCATGGCGCGGTTGCGGAATTGGGTGAGGTCGAGGAGGACGGCGTTGAGGTTTCCGGCCTTGGTGAGCTGCCACTCGAAGGGGAGCACCTCGCGGGTGATGGCTTCGAGGTTGCCGAGTTTCTTGATCTGGAAGGCGCCGGAGTCGCCGCTGCCGATGGCGTGGTAGCGGACCTGCATGCTTTCGCCGGTCTGGCCGAATTGCTCGAACTGGCGGGCGAAGTTGCGGATGTGGGGCATGAAGCCGTTGAGGAAGTCGAAGGATTGCGGGAGGGTTTTGCCTCGGATGGTGACGCGGCCGTCGGCTGTCTTTTTGGGGCCGAGGACGGGGTTGCTTGGCTCGAGGAGCTTGGATCCGCCGAGGGCTTTGAGTTGGGCTTTGAGCTTGGCGTGCTCGGCGTTGAGGTCGCGTTGGTCGCGGAGGATGGCTTGGCCGGTGACTGGATCCTGGATGGCAAAGGCGTTGGCTTTTACGCCGTCGCCTCGGTCGTAGAAGGTGACTTGGGGATTGTTGGCGAGGTCGCTGGCGCGGCCGCTGGGGGCGATCTTTACGCCGGCGGGTTTTTCGTGCGTGGGGTTGTTGGCCCACTGCCGGTAGTTGTTGATGTAGGTGCCGAGCTGGTTGAGAAGCGCCTTGTCGGTTGCGAGGAGGGGGTTTTCTTTGAAGAGGCTGCCGGGGGTGTCGAGCGGGCGGCCGGTCTGGCCGTCGATGCGGATGCCGCTGGCGGTGAGGGCTCGGGCTTGGGCGCCGAGGATGCCTTCGGCAAAGGTGAGGAAGTTTTCGCCTGCGGGTGCGCCTCGGCGGATGGCGGCGAAATCCATGGTCTGGCTGGCTTGGGCGAAGGTCTCGGCGAAGATTTCGTCACGCGCCCAGTCGAGGCCGTCCATGTCGCCTCGGGCGAGTCCGCCCTGGGAGAGGTTCTCCATCTCGCTCGAGAGCGTGGTGGGGGTGATCTCGAAGTTGCCGTCTGGGAATGCCTCGGAGTTTTTGCCTCGGATGATGGTGCTGGCGTATTCGGCAGCTCGGGCGTTGATGCCGTCGAGGCCGTAGGTTTTATCAACCCATGCGCGGGCGGCGTATTTTTGTTGACCATCGAGGGCTCCGCTGGAGAGGAGGGCGTGGCCGAATTCGTGGAGTTCTACGCCGGTGCGCTTGGCGTCGAGGTTGATGTAGACCTTGGCGCGTTGGCCTGGGGTGGCTTGGAGGAAAAGCCCGGCAGCGCCGGACCCGCCATTGGATGAGACATTTTTCTCGTAGTCGATGGCGTTGAGCGGGACGAAGTCGAGGGCGTTGCGGAAGGTGCCCTGCATGGCGGCGAGCTTGACGAGGCTGTCTGGCGTCTGGGTGGACATCATTTTGCCGACATCTCCGCCGTTGAGTTCGACATCGACGAGCATGCGGGACACATCGCTGATGGCGGCTTGTTGGCGGCGTTGCTGGAGGCCGGTGAAGCGCTCCACGCCTGCACCTGCGGCACCGAAAGCTGCGCCTGCGCCGAGGATGGCGGCGGCTTCTTCGTCTTGACCTGCGTTGGCGGCGAGGAGTGCGAAGGGGGCGTTGACCGCGGCGCCTTTGACTGCGCCTGTGGCGAGTGCGCTGGATCCGCGCACAGCTTGGACTATGGCGGGGTTGGAGAGTTTGCTGGCGAGCGCTCGCATCTGCGGCGAGAGGGCTTGATTGGCAGCGAGGCGTGCGGGGGTGCTTTCGATGCTCACGAACTGGCTGGGTCGCTCGAGGACTTCTTTGAAGGCTTGGGGAACGGAGGGATTGGCTAACACTGCGGCGCGGGCGGCTTGGTCGAGGCCATTGGTGGCGTCGGCAGATTCGCGGAGGATGATCTTGGCTGTGCCTGCGCCGGTCTCGATTTTGCGGAGCACGCCGAAGCCTGCTTTGTAGACGGGGTAGAACCCGGCGATGGTGGCGGCGACCTCGGGCGGTGCGCCTACTGCGGCAGCACCTGCGGCGATACCTCCGCCGATGCCGACATTTTTTCCGAAATCAAGGATTTTGCCTGCGGCAGTAAGATCCTTTGGCGTGAATCCTGTGGCATTGGTGACGACATTGGCGAAGCGCTCTGCGAGGGCGTCGTTGCCTTTTACGAGCCCGCCTGCGGCGAATTCTATTGCGCCTGCGGCTTCGGAGCTGACGACCTTGCCGAGGCGGGAAAGGCCGATGGCCTTGGCTCCAGCTCCAAAGGGGATGAGGTTCGTGGGGTCGGCGACGATTTCCAACGCCCCGGCCTGCGAGACATTGGGAGTTTCCTGCTGGTTGCGGCCGGTGAGCACGCGGGTGAGAAGCTCGGTGG
>Ga0315901_10002842_pt1 | contig 23220 bp, 19 predicted proteins | sample LakEriMetagenome_10_FD_203761 | JGI IMG/M metagenome (GOLD analysis project Ga0315901, IMG submission 203761) | Freshwater fungal communities from buoy surface, Lake Erie, Ohio, United States - Buoy 2 MA116 | ecosystem: Environmental > Aquatic > Freshwater > Lake | place: USA: Lake Erie, Ohio... | reverse complement strand
GCCGTGACGCTGGCGGAAGGGGTGGGATTCGAACCCACGGAGGCCCAGAAGACCTCAACAGTTTTCGAGACTGTCCCGTTCGTCCACTCCGGCACCCTTCCGGGGCGGCAGGCTAGCGGACGGCGGGCCCTGAGCCACAGGGTTCTTCCCGAGCGGTCCGCGACGTCCACCGACGTCCACCGACGTCCACCGACGTCCACCGACGTCCACCGACGTCCACCGACGTCCAGCGGGCCGGCGCGGTTCGTCAGCGGATGCTCAAGGATTCCGGGTCAAGGCACCCCCCTGTGTGGTCGATATCAGAGCGATGAACGACGCCACTCCCCGCTGCGCGGTTCCCGGCTCGTCGTGCCGGCTGCTGCACCTCGACACGCCCGGCACCCGACCGGTGTGGGCCGTGCTCGACGCCGCGGGCACACGACACTTCACCGGCGAGATCACCCTCCACGTGGACCCGTCGGTGCGGGCCTGGTTCCAGGGCGGCGAGCTCTACTACGCGGAGCGTGACGGCGACCCGTCGGTGGCGGAGCGGCTGCGGGCGATGGACGTGCTGTCGGACGACGACCTGGCGACGGGTTCGGTGCGCCTGGGCGAGGTGGTGCACCTCGGTCGGCTGTTCGACCGCGTGCCGCACCTCGACCGCGACCGGGTGGAGCTGGCGCTCGAGATCCTGACCGGTGAGGTGGTGGGCGAGATCGCGGACCACCTCGTCGAGGAGATCACCGTCGCGAGCTACCGGCACCACGCGAGCGGCGTGGTGCGCTGGCAGAAGCGCCCGGCCGTCGCCGTCGCCGCGCCCGCCGATCCGGCGGAACCCATCGAACAGGTCGAGCAGGTCGAGCAGATCGAGGACCCGGCCGACCGGGAGATCGTCGCGGCGTGGAAGGCTTCACAGGTCCTGGGGGTCCCGGCCGAACCGGTCGCCGTCGCCCCCGTTCCCGAACCCGTCATGGCCCGCCCCGTCATGGCCCGCCCCGTCGCCGAACCCGTCGTGATCGATGCCGCCGTGATCGAACCGGCCACCGCATCCGTCGCGCCCGCCGAGACCCTGGTGTCCGAACCCACTGCGACACCGGCGTTCGCCGCACCGGCCGACCAGCCGGCGCCGCTCGACATCCCGGATGCGGCCACGGCAACCCCGGTCTTCGCCGCTCCGGCGTTCGAGCTGTCGGTCGCCGACATCCTGGCCGAGCTGAGTGCCGAGCTGGGCACCGAACTCGGGACGGGCCCCGGTGCCGAACCGGGCAGCGTCGGCTCGATCTCCGACTCGATCTCCGCGCCTGCGTTCACCGCTGCCTCCACGCCGACGTCCGCGCCCGTCCTCCAGCCGGCACTCGTGGCGGTGCTCGCGATGGACGCTGCGACGTCCACAGTGACGGAGCCGGAGGTCGTGTCGGCCACGGCACTCGCCCCGGACGCGCACCCGGACGCACCGGCGAGCGACCCCGCCTGGCAGATCGACGACCGCATCGACTGGCAGGTCGACCCGCCCGCCCACGATCCGGTGCACCTCGACCCGGCAGATCCGGATCCGGTGGGTCACGGGACCACCGCCGACGACCCGGTCGTGCAGCTCGACCTCGAGCAGGTGCTCTCGCGGGCACCCCTGCAGGCCTTCGGCCTCGACGACGCAGCGGCGGTGGCGCCCGACGACGAGATCCAGGCCGCCGTGCAGGCGGCGCTCGCAGGGATCGCCGCGGCCACGCGCACCGGCGGTGACCACGAGACGCCGTCGAGCCTGCTTCAGGCCGCGCTCGGCGACCTCGAGCCGCACGCGGACCCCCTCCGCGCGGTCGCCGCTGCGGATCCCGTGGTCAGCGGCGACGTGACCGCCCCGCTCGACACGATCGCACCGGTCGTGCTCCGTCCGATCCTGCCGACACGACCGGGCACCACGGCGTCGCCCGCGTCGGAGGCGACCGGTACCGCGGCGGCCGATCCTGCGGGCGCCGGCACCGAGGGCCGCCCGACGGGCACCCCGGCCTCCACGGGCGGGCTCCGTCGCCTGCTGGGCACGCGCAAGCCCTGACCTGCCCGTCCTGCCTGACCTGCCCGTCCTGCCCGTCCCTGCCCGGCCCTGCCCGTCCCTGCCCGGCCCTGCCCGTCCGGGTCCGGCACCGCCCGGCCCTGCCCGCGACGTTCAGCGGCGAGCGGCGAAGAAGGCCTTGAGCAGCTGCGCCGCGTCGTCGGCCAGGACCCCCGCGGCCACCTCGGCGCGGTGGTTGAGGCGCGGGTCGTCGGCGATCTCGAACAGGCTCCGCACAGCGCCCGCCTTCGGATCGGTCGCCGCGTACACCACCCGCGGCACCCGGCTGTTCACGATCGCGCCGGCGCACATCGCGCACGGCTCGAGCGTGACGTACAGCGTGCAGTCGAGCAGCCGCCAGTGACCGACGGCAGCGGCGGCGTCGCGCAGGGCCAGCACCTCGGCGTGCGCCGTGGGATCGCCGGTGAGCTCACGCTCGTTGTGCCGGGCGGCGATCACGCGGCCGGCACGCACCACGACGGCACCGATCGGGACGTCGCCGTGCGCCTCGGCCGCGCGGGCCTCGGCCAGCGCGAGCCGCATCGCCGCCTCGTCGTCGAGGGAGGCACCGACCGGCGCATCGGGATGGGCCATGGCGGAGGGGGTGGGATTCGAACCCACGGAGGGTTGCCCCTCACACGCTTTCCAAGCGTGCCGATTCGGCCGCTCTCGCACCCCTCCTGGAGTGCCCGGCAGGCTAGCGGGGTGGCGCCGCGGTCGCGACGCCCGACGGACGCGGATAGGCTTCGGGTGGCCTGCTCGGCGATCCAGCCGGGTGAGCCCGCTGAGTGAGGTGACGGTCGGGTCCTGTGCGACGGGTAGCCGGGAACCAGGTCAGGACCGGGAGGTAGCAGCCTTCAACGGTGTGGCCCGTGTGCCGCAGGTCGCCTGGCCGTCACCTCAGTCAGCGGGACGCCAGCCCGCCGGCGGCGCCGAACCAGCCCCGCACCGGCCGGCCCGAGCCGCCCTCAGCGAGTGCTCGCGAGCGCCGTCGCCCGGGTCCACAGCTCCGGAGCACCCAGCCGTGCCGCCCACGCCTCCAGCGCCGGCGTCGGACCCGACCAGCGCCAGTCGTCCACGGTGCCCACCTCCACGTCGCGCTCCACGGTCGCGATCCGCTTGAACAGCAGCGCCAGGTCGCGCTGCTCGCGCAGGGTGGCGGCGAGCTTCTCGGCGCCGCGCAGACCCGGCAGGCCCCAGTCGGCCGCCCGGTCGGGGATCGCCTCGATCGTGCCGAACGCCGCGAGCACCGTGGCGGCGCTCTTCGCACCCCAGCCGGCCAGGCCCGGGTACCCGTCGGCCGAATCGCCCACGAGCCCGAGGTAGTCGGCGATCGACTCGGGTGGCACACCGAACTTGGCGATGACCGCGTCGCGGTCGACGATCTCGCGCTTGCGCCGGTCGAACTGCACCACCCGGGTGCCCTCCACGCACTGGCCGAGATCCTTGTCGGGGGTGAGGATCAGCACGCGCTCGACGCGGGGATCGGCCGAGGCCACCGCCGCTGCGGCACCGAGGGCGTCGTCGGCCTCCACCTCCACCATCGCCCACACGGTGAAGCCGGCCGCGACGAGCGCCTCCTCCACCACCGGGATCTGCTGGAGCAACTCCGGCAGCATCCCCTCGCTCGTCTTGTAGCCCGGCCAGAGGTCGTTGCGGAAGCTCTCGATCACGTGGTCGGAGGCGACGCCCACGTGCGTCGCGCCCTCCGCCACCAGCTGCAACGTGCTCGCGACCACCCCCGCTGCGGCGGCGAAGGGCCCCGGCGACTCGTGGCGGGCCGCCTGCCCGAAGTGCTGGCGGAACAGCTCGTAGGTGCCGTCGACGAGGTGGACCTGCATGTGCCGAGCCTCGCACATCCGGCCACGCGTGCGGCTCGGCGGTGCCCTTGCGTCCGGCTCGCCGACCGTCGGGTGTCCCGACCTCCGTGACGGATCGCTCCTCCGACGGACCGTCGCAACGCCACCTCAAGATCTCGGCAACCCCGGCCGATACATCACTCGTGACGGTGGATCAGAACCCAACTTCACCGGGTACCGGCGCCCCGCGTCCGGGCTCGGGCGCGACGGATGTCGAGCGCATCACGGCCACGATCCTGACCGCGGTCGAGCGCCAGCTCACCAAGTACTTCACGGCGATGTCGCACCAGGCCGAGGCCGCGCGCATGGCCGCCGAGCAGCGCAGCACCGAGCTGCGATCCGAGGTGCTCGGCACGTTCCCGGTGCTCGAGGCCGCGTTCGAGGCACAGCGCGTGGCGAACGAGCACTATCAGCAGGCGCTGCAGACCGCGCTGGAGGATCGGCTGTCGGAGTTCGCCAACCACCAGCACTGGCGGATGAACGACCTCGAGGAGCGCCTGCGCGCCACGCCGGCCTCGGCCGGTGTCGATCCCGAGACGATCCTGGAGATCCGCCAGACCGTGCGCGACGACATGGAGTGCGCGCTCGGTGCGCTGCACGCGCGGCTCGAGGAGATCACCAACACCAACCGTCGCCAGGACGAGCAGGCCAGCGCGATCGTCCAGCACGTCAACGACACCACCACCGCGCTCACCATGCGGATGGACCAGGGCGACCAGCGCATGGGCCACGCACTCGAAGAGCGCATGAACGGCTTCCGTACCGAACTCGCGCAGACGCTCGAGGCCATCGCCGAGCAGGTGAACGACCACACCGGCACCCTGCTGTCGAAGCTCGAGTCGAGCGAGACGCGAGCCACCGACCGGCTGCTCGAGCTGGAGTCGCGCATCAAGGAGGAGCAGGGCCAGAAGATCGCCAACCTCGAGGCGACCATCGGTCGCATCGGTGGCGGCTTCGACGACGCGATGATCGCCGTCTCCCAGCGCGTGCTCGAGCTGGAGAACCGCCTCCTCGAGATCGACGAGCGGATCTCCGAGATGAACGAGCGCCTCGCGAAGGTCGACCAGAACGCCCTCGACGAGGTGAAGGCCGAGACCTCCAAGGCGATCGGTGAGGCGATGCTCGTGCGGATCGAAGTCGACCGCGCGGTCGCGAGCATGGACGAGAAGCTGGACAAGCAGGTCATCCGCATGTCGGAGATCGAAGGCCTGCTGTCCGACCAGATGGACGTCAGCACGGCGGTGCAGCTCGAACGGCTCGACGAGCTCGAACGGCAGATGGGGATGCTCGACCCCAGCCAGTTCGTGCGCGTGAGCCCGTCGGCCGCGCCGTCCGCGCCGGCCGTCGACCCGGGCGCGATCCTGACGCTCGCCAGCTTCGAGACCGGCTCGTTCGGCACCCCCTCCGCGGGGTCCGTCCACGGCGTCGGGACGACCGCCACCGGCTCGGTCCCGGTCACCGACGGCAGCCGACCGGCCGTGCCGTCGATGTCGCTCAACCCGGTGTCGCTCAACCCGGTGTCGCTCAACCCGATGTCGCTCAACCCACGACTGCCGGGCGCCGATACCACCAGTCAGGAGACGCTCGACACCGAGGGATCCTTCACCCCGCAGTGAGCGGTGGCGGACGGAACCGGGCGGATCGAGGACACGGGCACATGGCACTCTTCAAGAAGGACAACGCACCAGCAGGCGGCGAGGCACCGACGGCCGTCGCGACTCGCGAACGCGTCGAACCGGAACCCGGACTCCACTCGGCCGAGTGCATGAGGATGGGTCAGCTGCTCATCGATCGCGAGCAGCTGACGACCGATCAGCTCGCGACGGCCCTGCAGTCGGCGAACGGCGACGCCCTCGCGTTCGCCGAGTTCGTGCTGCAGAGGTTCCGAGCGAGCCGCGAGGAGCTGGCCACGGCGATCGCCGAGGTGTGGGGCGTCGTCGCAGCGGACACGAAGCGCGTCGAGTTCGACCCGGCGATCGCAGCCCTGGTCACCGAGCAGACCGCTCGCCAGAACTGCGTCATCCCGATCGCCGAGGACGGCGGCTCGATCGTGATGCTGTCGGCCGACCCGTCGCCGCAACGCCGTGAGATCGTCGGGCGACTGCTCGACAAGCCGGTCAAGTGGATGTCCGCAGACCCGCAGACCATCCGGACCTTCATCGACCGCAGCTATCGCGCCGACGCGGACATCGACCGGCTCGTCCAGGCCTTCGAGAGCACCGACGACATGGAGCGGCTGGCCAAGACGGCGGCCGAGGTGTCCACCGACGACCAGGCACCGATCGTCCAGCTGGTCACGCGCATCGTGAGTCAGGCGATGCGCGACCGCACGTCGGACATCCACGTCGAGCCGATGGACACGCACCTGCGGATCCGGTTCCGCATCGACGGTCACCTGGTGGAGGCGTTCAACCTGCCGATCGGCGTGCACGCCGCCCTCAGCAGCCGCCTCAAGATCATGAGCGGCATGAACATCGTCGAGAAGCGCCGCCCGCAGGACGGCCAGTTCTCGATGACGATCGACGGCAAGGACGTCGACGTCCGCGTCGGTTCGGTCGCCACCGTGTGGGGCGAGAAGATCGTCATGCGAATCCTGGACAAGAGCCGGTCGTCGATCGGTCTCAACCAGCTGGGTTTCCCCCGCGAGACGTACCTGCACTACTCGAAGATGATCCACTCGCCGTTCGGCATGGTGATCTGCGCCGGACCGACGGGCGCGGGCAAGACCACCACGCTGTACGCGTCGCTGCTCGAGATCAACTCGGCCGGCAAGAACGTCACCACCGTCGAGGACCCGGTCGAGTACGTGTTCCCGGGCATCAACCAGATCCAGACCAATGCGCAGGCGGGCCTCACGTTCGCCACCGGTCTGAAGGCCATCCTGCGTCAGGACCCCGACGTGATCCTCGTCGGTGAGATCCGTGATGCGGACACGGCCCGCATCGCGATCCAGTCCGCGCTCACCGGCCACTTCGTGCTGTCGTCGCTGCACGGCACCGACAGCGTCGCCGCCCTCCACCGCTTCCTCGACATGGGCATCGAGGCCTTCCTCATCGCCTCGTCGGTGGTGGGCGTGATCGGCCAGCGCCTCCTGCGCCGCATCTGCGACTCCTGCAAGGAGCCCTACACCCCCGGTGCAGATGAGTTGGCCGTGTTCCGCCAGCACAGCGGCGGCAGCGACAAGGGCACCTTCTACCGCGGTGCGGGCTGCAACTACTGCGCCGGCACCGGCTACCGCGACCGCATCGGCGTGTACGAGCTGTTGCGCATCACCCCCGAGCTCCGCCGCCTCATCGTCGGCTGGGCCACCACCGAGGAACTCCGCCGGCTCGCCGTCGCCCAGGGCATGCGCACGATGCTGCGCGAAGCCATGGCGCTCGTCGAGAACGACGTCACCACCATCCCCGAAGTCGTCAAGACCCTGTTCGCCAGCTGAGCTCGAGGTACCAGAACCATGCCGAAGTTCACATACGCAGCCATCGACGCCAGCGGCGCCACCGTCGAGGGATCCGAGAAGGGCGACACGCTCGGCGACGTGCGCGCGGCCCTCCTCGCGCAGAACCTCTACCCGGTGAAGATCGAGGAGAAGCGCGGCGCGCTCCAGTTCGAGATCTCGCAGGAGAAGGTGAAGAAGAAGGAGCTGATGCACTTCACGCGTCAGCTCGCCGTGTTCGTGAAGGCCGGCATTCCGATCACCGAGGCGCTCGACATCATCGGTGACGAGACCGCCGACGTGGCACTGCGCCGCACGATCGTCGGCATGACCGAGGACCTGCGCAACGGCGGCACGCTCAGCGACGCCGCCAGGAAGCACCCCGAGGCCTTCCCCACCTACTACATGGGCATCCTGCAGTCCGCCGAGCTCACCGGTCAGCTCGACCAGACGCTCGACAACCTCGCCGGCTACCTCGAGCGCGAGCTCGAGACGAAGTCGAAGGTGATGAGCGCGCTGTCGTACCCGATGGTGGTCATGGTGCTCGCCGTCGTCACCGTCGCCGTGCTCGCCGGCTACGTGCTGCCGCAGTTCAAGCCGCTGTTCGAGGAGCTCGACGCCGAGCTGCCGCTCCCCACGCGGATGCTGCTCGGTGTGGCGACGCTGTTCTCCGAACTGATCTACATCCCGGTCCTGTTCTTCGTCGCCGTGGGCGCCGTGATGTTCTGGCTGTTCAAGACCAAGGGCGGCAAGGCCCCGAAGGACAAGCTGCTCCTGAAGATCCCGATCATCAAGGGCATCATCGAGTACGCCGTGCTCGAGCGCTTCTGCCGCATCCTCGGAGCGATGGTGAAGGCCGGTGTGCCGCTGCCGGATGGCATGAAGACCACCGTCGACTCGGTGGACAACACCGTGTTCGAGGCGCGGCTCGTCGAGGCCCAGGAGGTCATGCTCGAGGGCGGCGGCTTCGCCCGGCCGCTCGCCGACACCGGCCTGTTCCCCGGCGCCGCGAAGCAGATGTTCAAGGTGGGCGAGGAGACCGGCACCCTGGACGAGCAGCTCGAGGTGGCCTCGCTCTACTTCGACCGTGAGCTCGAGAGCCGGATCAAGAAGTTCACCACGATGTTCGAGCCGATCATGATCGTCTTCGTGGGTGTGATCGTCGGCTTCGTCGCCATGGCGCTCGTGTCCGCCATGTACGGCGTGCTCGGCGAGACGAAGAACCAGATATGAGCCCGGCAGGGCACGGATCGTCCCCACACGGCGCACGAACCGGGCACCTGATGAGCACCGTCGACGAACTCACCGTGGTCGGGCTGCGCCGAGCCTGCGAGATCGGTGACGCCCACGCCGTGCGACCACGCCCGCGAGGCCGACGAGCGGTTCGGAGCGCTCCTCGACGACGCCTGACGGGCGACCCTCGACTCAGACGGTGGGCCAGATGCGGTCGATGATCGCGTCACCGACGAACACGGCGACCACCGTGCCGAGCGCGAGGAACGGCCCGAACGGGAGCGCCGTGCGCCGACCGGCACGACCGACGATCATGCCGATCACGCCCACGATCGACCCGGCCAGGAAGGCCAGGAACAACCCGACGGGCACGTACGCGAGGCCGAGCCAGCCGAGGTACGCGCCGAGGAGCGGCGACAGGCGCACGTCGCCGTCGCCCATGCCACCCCGGCTGAGCACGTGGACGGCCCACATGAACAGCGTGGCGAGCACGGCACCGAGCACCATCGTCCAGATCCGGCGGGGCTCGTCGTCCACGAGCGCCGCCACCACGAGCAGCGGTGCACCGATCGCGAGCGTGGTGTACGAGATCTCGCGCGGCAACCGCTTGATCCGCAGGTCGATCCAGCTGAGCGCCAGCAACCCGGCGACCAGGACGCAGAACGCGACGGTCTCCACGGAGTCCTCGAACCGCAGCACGATCGCCACGAACAACGCGGCCGTCCCCAGTTCAAGCACCAGGGGTTCGATGCCGATACTCGTACGGCACCTGCGGCACCTGCCCCGAAGTGCCAACCAACTGAAGACCGGGACCAGGTCGAGTGGGCCGAGGCGCAAGCCACACGCTCCGCACCGCGATCCGGGGGCGACGATCGATTCTCCGGCGGGGACTCGCTCGGTGACCACGGTGAGGAACGACCCGATCAGCAGCCCCGTCACGGCAGCACCGACGATCCAACCAGCCCCCATACGCCCCTTCGATCAGCTCGAACCGCTCCAGACACACCGCTCCGAGAGAGCGCAGAACGACGAGGTTAGCCGTCCATGTCGAATCCAGATCCGATGCTCGTGGCCCTGCTCGAGGCGACGGTCGCGGCAGGCGCCAGCGACCTCCACATCACCCCCGGCCGCCCCGCCACGGCGCGCCGTGACGGCATCCTCGTGCCGTTCGAGGGCGTCGACGTGCTGCAGGGCGCCGACACCGAGCGGATGGTGCTCTCCCTGCTCGACGAGCAGCAGAAGGCGCAGCTCGACGTGGCGCGCCAGGTGGACTTCGGCTTCGGTCTCACCGGCATCGGCCGGTTCCGTGCCAACGCCTTCAAGCAGCGGAGCACCTACGCCATGGCGTTGCGCGTGGTGCCCAGCCGCGTCCGCAGCCTCGACGAGCTCGGCGCCCCGCTCGCCTGCGTCGATCTGCTCAACAAGCCCTACGGCCTCGTGCTCGTCGTGGGCCCCACCGGTTCGGGCAAGTCGACGACACTCGCCGCGATGATCGACAAGATCAACGCGACCAAGCCGTGCCACATCCTCACCATCGAGGATCCGATCGAGTACCTGCACTTCCACAAGACCGCGATGGTGAACCAGCGCGAGGTGGGCAGCGACGTGAACAGCTTCGCCGACGGTCTCCGCAGCGCACTGCGTGAGGACCCGGACGTCATCCTCCTCGGTGAGATGCGCGACCTCGACTCGATCTCGATCACCCTCACCCTCGCCGAGACCGGTCACCTCGTGTTCGCCACCCTGCACACCAACGACGCCTCCCAGGCCCTCGACCGCATCGTCGACGTGTTCCCGGCCGAGAAACGCGACCAGATCCAGATCCAGCTGGCCGGCTCGCTGCAGGGCGTCATCAGCCAGCGACTGCTGCCCGCCGAGGGCGGTGGCCGTGTGGCCGCCTACGAGGTGCTGATGGCCAACGACGCCGTGCGCAACCTGCTGCGCGAGGGCAAGGCCCGCCAGCTGCGCAACGTGATGATCTCCGGCCAGCAGGAGGGCATGCAGACGATCGAGATGGACCTCGCCCGTCTCGTCGGCTCCGGCATCATCAGCTTCGACACGGCGGCCGAGGTGAGCGCCTACCCGAAGGAGATCATGACGCTGGCGGCGACGCAGAAGGCGCAGCTGCAGGCGCAGGCCACGATCGCAGCCGGCCAGACCGGCTCGACCGGTTCGGGCCAGCTGGTCGGCCAGCGCTGACCCCTCGGCGCTCCCGGCCCGTCAGCTCCGCCCGGCCCCGCCACACACACCCCGTCCGCCACGTCACCAGAGGAGGGATCCACGATGGTCGCGAAGCAGTCCCCCTACAAGATGCTCGGCGGCGTGGTGCCCTGCCCCGGCGGTTGGCTGGTGCTCCCGGCACGCCTCGCCGCGGTGACGGTGATCGTCGAGGAGCCGATGGTGATGCCGACGCTCATCGACGTGCTCGAGTTCAAGCCGAAGTTCGAGGCGGCAGCGATCTTCGCACCCGTGGGGTTCGAGGACGAGCCGAACGGTCCGTTCCGGCCGTGTGACCGCGAGGCGCGTGACATGGTCGGCTGGCCGCGGCTCGCCGCGATCAAGCCGATCCCGTCGCGTGCCGCACTCCGGGCGAAGACCCGCGAGGAAGCCCGCGAGCTCGAGCCGTGGCTCACCAACGACGACTTCCGGCGGATGAAGTGGATCCGCGAGGCCGAGCAGGAGTTCCAGCCGTTCCACCAGCGCAACTGGTTCGCCGCGCACCCCGACCTCAGCTTCTACGTGCTGAACGGGGACAAGCCGCTGACCAGCTCGCCGTACCAGGCCGAGGGCGTGTACGAGCGGATGAACCTGATCAAGTCCAAGCTGCCGGGCGTGGAGGACGCCGTGACGGCCACTCCGCCGGCGGGCGCGGCACAGGTCCACCTCCTGCAGGCCGCGGGCCTGCTGTGGACCGCCCGACGGGCTGCAGGTCGAGCCGTGAACCGGCTCCCCGCGGACCCGAACTGGGACAACTCCGGACTCCGCATGGAGCTCGTGCGCTGACGACCCGTCGGCGCGGTCCCCGGGCAGCGCGCGAGGTGTGAGCAGCGCTCGGCGCACGCGAGGTCGCTTCCGACACCTCGACGGCGGATGATGGAGCGCTTCGAGTGCCACGTACGCCCCGAGTGCCGACGTCCCACCGGGAGCGCCCACGACCCTCGGATGGACCGCTGCCACTCGGATGGACCGCTGGCACGCGGATGAGCCGCTGGCACTCGCGCCGGCGGGCGGCGCGTGCTCGACGGCGATCCTGGGCGCAGACGCGGACGAGGCCGGGCCCGAAGGCCCGGCCTCGCCGGTGACTGATGGTGTCGGTGACCGTGACGACCGCCAGAGCGGTCAGCCGGTCAACGACCGATCACGTGGATCAGGCGCAGGGGCCGCCGGCAGTGGCAGCGACGGTCGAGGTCGACGTCGTGAGGGTGCCCGAACCCTGGGTGATCGTCATGTACTCGGTGCTGTAGTCGCGGATGAGGCCCGCGGCCACCAGGGCGGCGCCGTCCGGGTGGACGCTGTTGCCGTTCTGGGCGTAGTACGCCTCGATGGCGGTCTCGTACGTCTTCTGGGTGGCGTCGCAGGCGCTCGTCTGGCCCTGGTCGGTGATGCCACGGACGGCGAACACCGTCACCGTGGCGAGGATGCCGAGGATGACGATGACGATCAGGAGCTCGACGAGGGTGAAGCCCTTGTCCTTCTTCTGCTCGGCCTGGATCTCGATGCTGTTGTCCATGAGGATGGTCCTCCCGCTGGTTGTGTCTTGTCCCACGAAACGCCGGGACGAGCGAACAACCCGCCCAAACGCGGAAGGGGTTTCGGTGCCCTGGCGCGCCGACTTGAGGTCGGGTTCGTCAAGAGTTCCTGAAGGAGGTTCTCAAGGCGGACCGTCCGTGTGCCGATGCAGATGCCACGGAGCCGGACAGCCGACGTCCGGCCGGGCCGAAGGATCCGCACGTGCGCTTCAAGACCAAGGGCAACGACGACAGCAGCTACGCGGGCCGGGGAGATCGCTCCGACGACCGCTCACTCGAGGACGTCACCCCGATGAGCGGTGAGGTACCGGTGACGGAGTTCCTGCCCGACGAGGCCGCCCAGGAGTCGCGTCTCGCGGGCAACGACCTCCGCGAGCGGGTGAGCAAGCTCGAGACGCAGATGATGGCGCAGTACACCGCGATGGCGGCCTACGCGCAGATCGCCCAGAACAACACCGAGGCCGCCCGCGCCGAGGCACGACACGACCTCGACCGCTCGCAGTCGACCGTCATCGGCCTCGTCGAGCGCGTGCGCCGCGAGTGCGCCGACGCCATCCAGGGTGTGCAGACCCGCGGCGGATCGGGTGAGGGCAGCGACGCCGCCCGCCTGGCCGCGCTGGAGCAGCGCTTCGACGGCCTCGCCGCCGCGCTCGAGCGGAGCATCGAGACCCAGCGTGCGCTCGCCGAGCAGGTGGCTGCGCTGATCGAGGAGAGGATGCAGCGCAACGGCTGGCTCGCGACCGACGGTTCGGCCGACTCGCTCAGCCTCCACTGATCCGGCCGCCCGCGGCCCGGTCGACGCTTCCTCGCTGCACCGGACCGCGCCTCGCCGTCTACGGTCAGCTCCCGTGTCGCGCACACCCCACCCGATCGTCACGCTCCGCGCCGGACGCGACCGATCCGTCACCCGCCGCCACCCGTGGGTGTTCAGCGGCGGCATCGAGGCCGTCGAGGGACGGCCCGGCCGTGGCGACACCGTGCTCGTGGAGGACGACGCCGGCCGGCCGCTCGGCTGGGGCGCCTACAGCCCGGAGTCGCAGATCCGGGTGCGGATGTGGAGCTTCTCCCCCGACGACGTGATCGACGCCGCCTTCGTGGACGGGCGCATCACGCGTGCGGCCGCACGGCGCGACGCGCTGCTCGCATCGGGCACCGATTCGGCCCGGCTGGTGTTCAGCGAGGCCGACGGCGTGCCCGGCGTGATCGCCGACCGCTACGGCGACACGATCGTGGTGCAGCTCACCTCCGCCGGTGCCGACGCCTGGCGTGAGGTCGTTGCAGATGCACTGTTCTCGCTCCCCGGCATCCGATGTGTCCACGAGCGCAGCGACGCCGACATGCGCGAGCGCGAGGGGCTCGACGCCCGGTCCGGCACCCTGCGCGGGGACGCACCCGACCCCGACCTCGTGGCCCACGAAGGTCCGTGGCGGTTCGTGGTCGACGTGACCGGCGGCCACAAGACCGGCTTCTACCTCGACCAGCGCGACGCCCGCGCCGCCATCGCCCGCCTCGCACCGGGGCGGACGTTCCTCAACGTGTTCTCCTACACGGGTGCCTTCTCGGTGGTGGCGGCGGGCAGCGGCGCCGCGAGCGTGCTCAGCATCGACTCGTCGGGTCCGGCGCTCGACGTCGCCCGCCGCAACGGCGAGGTGAACGGCCTCGACCTCGGCGAGCTGATGGAGGCTGACGCGTTCACCGCGCTGCGGGGCCTGCGCGACCGTGCCCGGCAGTACGACCTGATCGCGCTCGACCCGCCGAAGCTGGCGAACAACGAGCGCCAGGTGGAGAAGGCGTCACGCGCCTACAAGGACCTCAACCTGCTCGCACTCAAGCTGCTCGCACCGGGCGGCACGCTGCTCACGTGGAGCTGCAGCGGCGCGATGACCGCCGAGCTGTTCCAGAAGGTGGTCGCCGGGGCAGCGCTCGACAGCGGGCGCACGGCGCGCATCGTGGGTCGGCTCGGTCAGCCGAGCGACCACCCGGTGCCGCTCGCGTTCCCCGAGGCGGAGTACCTGAAGGGCCTGATCCTCGAAGCGGAGTGACGCACGGGCGACCGGTGGCCCGATCAGTGGCCCGAGCCGGGGTTCTCCTGCACGAGCTCGATCAGCGTGCCGAAGCTGCCCTTCGGGTGGATGAACGCGACCGTGGTGCCGCGGCTACCGGGGCGGGGCGCCTTGTCGATCGGTGTGGCACCGGCGGCGACCATCGCGTCGAGCGCCTCCTGGCAGTTCGCCACGCGGTAGCCGACGTGGTGCAGGCCCTCACCGCGCTTCTCGATGCTCTTCGCGATCGGGCTGTCCGGACGGGTGGCGGCGGTGAGCTGGATGTAGCTGTCGGCCACCTTCACCAACGCCTCCTCCACCCCGTCGCTCTCGACGATCTCGCGGTGGTGCACCTCGGCGCCGAACGCCTCCTGGTAGTAGGCGATGGCGGCCTCGAGGTCCCTGACGGCGATGGCCACGTGGTCGATCTCGGTGAGCAGCATCCGCCCAGTGAAACAGACGGCGCACCGGTGGCGTCAAGACGAGCATGCACCGCATCACACTGATGCCAGGAGCCGTGACCGTGACCCCCACCGACTTCGACACCTTCTACCGGGCGAACCGCGATGCCGCGGTTCGGTGGGCCGTGGCCCTCGTGGGGGATCGGGCCGTCGCCGAGGAGCTCGCGCACGACGCGCTGGCGGCCGTCGGGCCCCGGCTCGCCGAGCTCGACAACCCGGTGGGCTACCTGCGCCGGAGCGTGGTGAACCGAGGCACGTCGTGGCTGCGATCGCACGCTCGCGAGCAGCGACGCATCCACCGGGCGACGGCCGGCCAGCCCACCACCTACAGCGCGGAGACCCACGAGATGCTCAGCGCACTCGCCTCGCTGCCGCACAAGCAGCGGGCTGCCGTCGCCCTGCGTTACTGGGACGACTGGACCGACGAGCAGATCGCCGAGGCCCTCGGCTGTGCCCCCGCCAGCGTACGGGTGCTGGTGCACCGGGCGCTCGCCACGTTGAAGAAGGAGATCTCCCGATGAACGACGACCTCGTGATCGCCCGGCTGCGCAGCGCCCTCGACGAGGTCGCAGTCACCGACGCCCGACCGGCCGCAGCAGACCCGCGACCCACCGGCCACCACGACGTCGTCGAGGCCCCGGTGATCGACCTGCACACCGCAGCGACCGGCCGTCGGTCGGCTCGGGCGTGGCTGGGCGTGGCCGCCGCCACCGCCGTGCTCGTCGGCGCCGGCGGGTGGGCACTCACCCAGCGCAGCGCCCCGGCAGCCACCGGCGAGTCGACCACGGTCGTCCCCACCACGATGCCGAGTGTGACCGGCGTGGCGACCCTGCCGTGGTTCGAGCTCCGCCTCCCCGATGCCGTGCCGGGCGAGGTGTCCGAGACCTCCACCGACTCCGAGGCAAACGGCTTCACGCAGTCGTGGCTGGTCCGCGGGCTCGGCGACGACGCGTCGTCACTCGGCGTGCTGAGCATCGATGTCCGGTACGACGCAGGCGGCCTGCCACCCGACCCTGCCGCCTACACCGAGCTGCCCGCCCCCCAGGGCACGGCGTGGCTCAACGACGATCCGACCGGCACGGGAAGCCCGGCACTCGTGTGGCGTCGCGACGACGGCACCGTCTGGTGGGTCGAGCAGGTGGGACTGCTCGACCCGGCCGAGGGGGGTGGGCCCGCCTTCGCCGACTACGTGTTCGCCATCGAGCGGGGCACGTTCAACGACCTGCTGAACAACCCCGACGAGCAGTCCGAGTGGATCGGTGCCGCCCCTGCGAACGAGCGGGTCAGCCGCAACCAGGACTACACGGTCGGCGACGCGGCTGCGGGCGTGGTGCTCGGGGTGACGAGCACCCAGCTGCTCAGGGCGCTCGAGGGAACGACCGGCATCACCGAGATCTCGGTGGCCGGCAACCGGGCCTGGAAGGGGACCCGGCCCAACGGTGAGGTGACCGTCGTGTGGCTGGTCGATTCCGAGTGGTGGGGTCTGCTGCGGATCAGTTCGCTGCTGGCCGACCGGGTCGACGAGATCGTCGCCGCGGTCACCCCGGTGGCGGCGAACGTCGGCGAGCCCGCACCCGTCCGGACGACCGTCGTCCCGGTCACCGATCCGCTCACCCCGCCCGAGTCGACCACCGGCCCCACGGAGAACTCCGTGCGCACCGACTTCCCGGACCTCTCGATCGTCTCGGCCCGCATCGCACCCGGGCCGATCGAGGTGGCCCCTGCGCCGCCGGTGGACGCGCTCGGACAGGTGTGGCGAGTCCAGAGCGACCGCCTCGACGGCCTGCTGCTGGTGGGCGTGGACGACGCGGTGACCGACGAGGAGGACCTCGCGGAACAGGGGTGGAGGACCATCACCGCGCTCGAAGGCGTCACCGAGGGCACGGCATGGCTGGCCGTGGGCCGGGGCGACGACCCTGCGTCGGACCAGACCGCCATCGTGTGGGCCCGGCCGGAGGGCGTGACCTGGGGGTTCGGCTGGGCCGGGCCCTCCGACTCGAGCACGGACGAGTGGATCGACCTGGTCCTGTCGGCCACGCCCGGCTCGGGCGTGCCCGTGGTGATCGCCGACGAACGGGCCACGGTGCTCTCGGTCGTCGCACCTCCGACGACGATCGTCTCGCGTACGTTCACCGGCGTCGATGGTGGCTCCGCCGTGCTGACGCTCACCGACTCGGCGACGCAGCTGAGCGGCCTGATCCTCGCCGAGTCGGTCACCGAGATCGAGGTCGATGGGCGCACCGGTTGGCGGGTGGACGACACCTCGCTCGGATGGGTGCGGGTCTACTGGGACGCCGGCGATGGCTGGTTCGCGGAACTCACGTTCGATCGAGGACTCGCCGAGCTCGCCGACGAGCTGATCACCACGAACCTCGTGCGCCTCGACGGCTGACCCCGGCCCCGACCGCGAGCAGCGGTGGAGGTGCAGCGCAGCGCCGAGGCTCCGTCTGGGGGTCAGGTACAGCAGGGCGATCTCGCCCCCGTGCCGACGAGGCGGCTCGAGACGCGCCGGCAGGTGGAGCCCGCGGACACCGGGACGGACGGAGGGGGTAGGTTCTGTCCATGCGTCCGCGAACACGGAGAGCAGGTGCGTCCGCACTGTTCGTGGCCCTGCTCGGGCTGGTCGTCGCCGCCCCCGGCGCGTCACCGGCACGCGACGCCAGCGCGGCCACCCCGGCCCGGTTCGTCACCGGATGGATCCCCAACTGGTCCGGGTCGGCCGTCACCGAGGGCACGCGGGCGATCACGCAGGGATCCGACGCCGTGTTCGCCGAGGTGTCGCCGTTCGGCTTCAGCGCCGTCGCCGCCGACCGCATCGCGACCAGCGGCACCGAGGCGAACCTCACCGCCGCCGTGAACGCCCTGCGGTCACGTGGGCTGCCGGTCGTGCCGAGCATCACCGACGGCACGGGCCGTCTCGTGATGGCCGGCATCCTCGACGACGCGGCCACCCGTGCGCTGCACGTCCAGACGATCACGAACCTCGTGGTGTCGCGGGGCTACGACGGCATCGACCTCGACTACGAGGGATTCGCCTTCACCGACCCACGGTCGTCGTGGGACGCCACCCGGCCCGACTGGGTGGACTTCGTCGAGGAACTCGCCGCGTCGCTGCACGCGAACGGACGCCTGCTGTCGGTCACCGTGCCACCCGTGTGGAACGGCGGCACCTCGGGCTACCGGGTGTACGACATCGCCGGGATGCTGCCCCACGTCGACCGGCTGCGGCTCATGGTCTACGACTGGAGCGTCGGGCAACCCGGACCGGTCGGTCCGCTGTCGTGGCAGGCGAACGTGCTGTCGACGCTCGAGGCGATCATCCCCGCCGACCAGCTCGCCCTCCAACGCAGCAAGATCCAGATCGGCGTGAACGCGTACGGCCGCAGCTGGGCCACGGTGACCAGCGGCGTGTGCCCCTCCGGCGCGTCCCTCGGCACCGTGGGCGTGCAGATGGAGTCCGCGTCCGCCCTTGCCGCCCAGCACGGCGCCACGCCGGTGCGCGACGCGTCGGGCGAGCTGCGGTTCACCTACGACCTCACGCTCACCGGCCCGCGCGAGGGCGCGATCCCGGCACCGTCGCCGCCCGCGCCCACCACCCGCGCCAACAGCACCGCCCCGATCGACGCCGCGGCGCTGGCGCCGGCGATGCGGCTGTCGAGCGGCGGCACCGTCACGTGCACGGTGCGGCGCACCGTCTTCGTGCCCGACGAGTTCACGATCGTGCAGCGCACCAACGCCGTCATCGCCGCCGGGTACTCGGGCATCGCGATCTGGGCGCTCGGCTACGAGACCCCCGGCCTGTGGGGACCGCTCGCCGGCATCGACGTCCCGCGCGGGCCAGGTGGCCCGGCGCCCGTCGGCTCGCTCGACGAGGTGGTGGGCGGCGGCTCGGTGGTGGTGCGCGGCTGGGCGTTGGACCCGGAGTTCGACCTGCCGATCACGATCACGATCACCGTCACCCGCCCCGACGGTGCGGTCACGACGAGCGGCCCGATCATCGCCCGCGGGATGCGGCCCGACCTGACGATGTACCCGAGCCGCACCCACGGCTTCGACGCCGGCGCGCCGATCGCCGCACCGGCCGGATCGCAGGTCTGCGTCCACGCCCGCGGCTACGGGGCGGCGGCGTCGGCACCCACGCTCATCGGGTGCCGCACCGCCTGACCCCGCGCCGCTGTCCGCGCCGCTGTCCGGGCTGCTGTCCGGGCTGCTGTCCGGGCCACCGGCTGGGCCGGGTGGCCGACGGCCCCGTCGGTCAGAGGTGGTAGCCGAGCAGGTCGATCACGACGTGCGTCGACCCACCGCCACCCGCGATCAGCGAGATCGCCGGGGCGCCTCCGGCGGTGCGACCCACCGGGACGATCGCGAGGTTCGCCCGGTTCTGGCCGGCCGACTCCCAGTTGATGCTGGAGAACGCGATCGAGCCGTCGGCGTTGCTGATCTGCGACAGCGACAGGCCCGTCGCGTAGGCCGTGTGGAACCCGGAGCCGACGGTGTCGGTGACGGTGAGGTTCACCACGACCGCCTTGGCGAGCGCAGCGAGACCGGTGAGCGCGGCGGCGAGCGACACCGTCGGATTCGCACCGCTCGCGACGCGGGCCGGACTCGCCCCCGTGCGGGTGTCGAGGATGCGCTGTGGGCGCGGCGAGATCGGGTGGTACGACCCCGAGGTGTCCGGCCCGGCGAGCTTCACCGGGAACACGTCCGTGCCGCGCTTCGCGAAGAACCACAGGTTGAACGCGTCGTCCATGTACAGCTCGCCGCCGACGTAGGTGCCCGCGGTGGGCCCGACGGTGGCGGGCGGGTTGGTGACACCCGCCTCCGTTGCGGTGGCCTGCGGGCTGATCAGCCGGGCGTGGGCCCCGCGCGTGGCGATCGCCGCCGCGGCGGGCACGGTGGCGTTCGCCGCCGGGGCGGCCGCGTTCGCGGCGACGACGCCGTAGCCCGCCGCCGCCGTGGTGGACCCGTGCAGACCGTTGGGGATCTTGGCGCCGGCGCCATAGCCGCCCACCGCGGCGGGGAAGATCGGCACCGGGGGCGGCGACACGACCTCGCCCACCGACACCGCGCTCTGTGTCGAGAGGTTGGGACCCGTGTAGGTGACCAAGGACACCGTGGTCGGGTCGGTGAACGTGCCCGAGGCGGCCGCAGCGGGCCGGGTGGTGGCGAGCGCACCGGCACCGGCAGCGGCCGCACCGACGGCGACGGTGCGCAGCAGCGACCGGCGGCTGGTGACCGGCTCGACCGCCGCACCGCCGGCCGAGGCGGCGACCGGTTCGATCGCGGCCGGGTGGGCGGCGGCGGGTTCCGCCGACGCGACCTCGGCCTTCAGGGCGGCCAGCTGCGCTTCGAGCTGGGCGATCCGGGACTGGAGATCCGACATGTGAGGCTCCTCGTGATCGGCTCCCACGGGGGGAGGTACTGGTGACGTGCCCGCCCGGCCCGTTGCGAACCGTACGGCGCCGATCGGCACCGCGGACGTCGCCCCCGCCCCACCAGGCGCGACACCCGGGATGCCACCCGGCACGAGGAGCAGTACCCACGCGACGACCGCCTACATTCCCCCGCATGCCGTCATCGACGTCACCCAGCACCCCGCCGTCCGACCACCCGGACCCCGCCCTCGATCCCGCCCTCGATCCCGCGGCGAGACGGCAGGGCGACCGCTACGTCGTCACCCCGGCCGACGTCGAGGCGTTCCGGCGCGACGGCTACGTGCACCTGCCCGGCGTGATGAGCGACGAGGAGATGGCCGAGATCGAGGCCGTCTACGACCGGTTCCTGCGCGGCGAGATCGCGGTGGAGGGCAAGGACTTCAACGACATGACCACCGGCGAGCACGGCACCGACCCGTCGGGCTACGCGGTGGTGAACGTGATGCTGCCCCGCCGCTACTTCCCGGCCTGGCAGGACAACCCGTTCGAGCGCCGGGCGCGCTCGATCGCCGAGCAGCTCTGCGGCGAGGGCATGACCATCGACTTCGACCAGCTGCTCGCGAAGAGTCCCGGCCGCCCCGACGCCGTGTTCCACTGGCACCAGGACCAGGCCTACTGGATCGACACCGACGACCGTCGCACCGCCACCTGCTGGCTGGCCGTCGACGACTCGACGCTGGAGAACGGCTGCATGCAGTTCCTGCCCGGGTCGCACCGCGAGCCGGTGCGCCCCCACCGGCCCCTGCACGGCGACCGCAGCGCGAGCCACACGCTCGTCACCGACCTCCGGCCGGACGACGTGATGCGCCCGGTCGAGATCCGGCGCGGCGACATCACCGTGCACAACGAGGGCGTGCTCCACGGCTCGGGCGGCAACACCTCGGCGTCGAGCTACCGCCGCGCCTACATCGTGGCGCTGCGCAGCGAGTCCACCGTCGCCGAGGAACGCCGGCGCGGGTTCACCCACAGCCACAACGACGCGGGCGAGGTGCTCGACGACGTCGACGGGCTCCACGCCTGACCCGCCTGACCCGCCTGACCCGCCTGACCCGCCTGACCCGCCTGACACGGCCGCCCTGCGGGCTCGGGCGTCCGTAGGCTGGCGGCCATGCCGCTGGCCGAGCCCTACCTCCCGAACCCCGCCCGCTACGACCACATGACCTACCGCCGCTGCGGCCGCAGCGGGCTCCTGCTGCCGGCGCTGTCGCTCGGCCTGTGGCACAACTTCGGCCACGACCGCCCGTTCACCACGCAGCAGGCGATCTGCCGGCGGGCGTTCGACCTCGGCATCACCCACTTCGACCTCGCGAACAACTACGGGCCGCCCTACGGCGCCGCCGAGGAGAACTTCGGCCGGATGATGGCCACGGACTTCCGCGGCCTGCGCGACGAGCTGGTGATCTCCACGAAGGCCGGGTACGACATGTGGCCGGGGCCGTACGGCAACTGGGGGTCGCGCAAGTACCTCGTCGCGTCGCTCGACCAGTCGCTCGCCCGCATGGGCCTCGACTACGTCGACATCTTCTACTCGCACCGCGTGGATCCCGACACCCCGCTCGAGGAGACCGTCGGTGCGCTCGCCTCGATCGTCCAGCAGGGCAAGGCGCTCTACGTCGGCATCTCGTCCTACAACAGCGAGCGCACCCGCGAGGCGGCCCGGCTCCTGGCGGAGCTCGAGGTGCCGCTCCTGATCCACCAGCCGAGCTACTCGATGCTCAACCGCTGGATCGAGCGCGACGGCCTGCTCGACACGCTCGACGACGTCGGTGCCGGCTGCATCGCGTTCTCGCCGCTCGCACAGGGCATGCTCACCGACCGTTATCTCGGCGGCATCCCCGCCGACTCCCGCGTCGCCACCGGCGGGGCGCTCACCGAGTCGCTGCTCACCGAGGACGGCATGGCCAAGGTGCGCGCGCTGAACGAGATCGCCGCCGGCCGTGGCCAGACCCTGGCCCAGCTGGCGCTCGTGTGGGCGCTGCGCGACCCGCGGATGACCTCGCTCGTGCTCGGTGCGAGCAGTGTCCGCCAGCTCGAGGACAACGTCGCCGCGCTCGCGAACCCCACGCTGTCCGACGACGAGCTGGCCGCGATCGAGCCCCACGCGCAGGAGGCCGACATCGACCTCTGGACGACGTCGAGCACCTCCTGACCTCCCGCGGCCGTCCCATTACCCGCCGGTAACCACGCGCGCCTACGCTGGCCCGAGAGGCAACTCCGAGGGAGGGTCAGACATGGCTGGTTCGTACATCGTGGCGGGTGCTCGCACGCCCATCGGCAAGATGAGCGGGGCGCTCGCGGGCTTCAGTGCCGCCGAGCTCGGCGGGTTCGCGATCCGGGCGGCGCTCGAGCGCGCCGGCGTGGCACCCGAGGAGGTCGAGCACGTCCTGATGGGTCAGGTGATCATGGCCGGACAGGGTCAGGTGCCGTCGCGGCAGGCCGCGGTGAAGGCCGGCATCCCGATGAGCACCCCGGCGATCAACATCAACAAGGTCTGCCTCAGCGGCATCAACGTGATCTACCTCGCCGACCAGATGATCCAGTCGGGCGACGCCGACATCGTGATCGCCGGCGGGATGGAGAGCATGACCAACGCCCCGTACATCGCCGCGGGCGCCCGCGGCGGCTTCCGCTACGGCAACACCGAGCTCGCCGACGCGATCGTGAAGGACGGCCTGTGGTGCGCGTTCGACGCCTGCCTGATGGGTCTCGGCACCGAGCGCTACAACGCGGGTGGCATCACCCGCGAGCAGCAGGACGAGCTGGCGACGAAGTCGCACGAGCGGGCCGCCAACGCGACCAAGGACGGCAAGCTCGCCGACGAGATCGTCCCCGTGAGCATCCCGCAGCGCAAGGGCGAGCCGCTGCTCGTCGAGACCGACGAGGGCGTGCGACCCGGCACCAGTATGGAGTCACTCGCCGGCCTGAAGCCCGCGTTCGACAAGGAGGGCACGATCACCGCCGCGAACGCGTCGCAGATCAGCG
>Ga0315901_10002838_pt1 | contig 23244 bp, 41 predicted proteins | sample LakEriMetagenome_10_FD_203761 | JGI IMG/M metagenome (GOLD analysis project Ga0315901, IMG submission 203761) | Freshwater fungal communities from buoy surface, Lake Erie, Ohio, United States - Buoy 2 MA116 | ecosystem: Environmental > Aquatic > Freshwater > Lake | place: USA: Lake Erie, Ohio... | reverse complement strand
TATATTAGTATGGATAAATTTGTAAATAAACTTATGAATATTGAGCCAGGTGAAACTGAATTAGACTATATTAATCCTAATGACTTGAAACCAAAGAAGAAAAGAAATCCAAAGCAATTTGATGGTATTCAAAGCGACAAACCATTTGTAAAAACAAGAAAAAAATAAGATGGCAACATTTAGCAGATTTGACAATCGTTGGGACTCTCGCGGTAATAGAAGATCCGAAGAAGAATTGGATCGAATGGAACAAGAATTTAATCAACAACAAAAATTAAAATTTCAAAAAATTATGAAAACAATTATCTCAGGGGTGGTGGGATTTTTTATCCTTGTAACCTTATTTTTCTCTTGCGAGAGAATCGATGCCGGGCACGTTGGTGTTAAAGTAAATCAGTATGGTGACAATAAAGGTGTTGATGATGTGGTGGCAGTTACCGGTATGGTATTCTACAACCCATTCACGACAAGAGTTTATGAATTCCCAACGTTTATTCAACACAAAGAATACAAAGGTGAAAACTCATTTATAGTAAACAGTAAAGATGGATCTGAATTTGCAGTATCGCCAATCATGAACTATTCTGTTCAAAGAGAAAAGGTGCCAGCAATTTTTAGCAAATATCGCAGACCCTTGGAAGATATTGAAGAAGGTTTTTTAAAGACTGCAGTATATGACGCATTCCGTTTAGCAACAAACAAATATACAGCCGACGAATTGATTAGTAATCGTGCTGTTTTCGAAGTTGAGGTTCGTAGATTGTTGGATGGTCAACTATTAAAAGAAGGATTTATAATTAATCAATTTACTTCTAATCTAGTTTATCCTGAAACATTTAAGAAATCTATTGAAGCTAAGAACAACGCAGTTCAAGCCGCATTAAGGGCCGAAAACGAAGTTAAGACAGCAGAAGCTCAAGCTAAGATTAAAGTGGCTACAGCGGAAGGTAATGCTCAAGCAATGCTAACACAAGCAAGAGCAGAAGCTGAGGCAAATAAATTAAAACAAGCAACATTAACAAACCTATTGTTACAACAACAATGGATTGAAAAATGGGATGGAAAACTTCCTGTGTATGGTCAAGCACCAATGTTGTATAAACCAGTAAACTAAAACACATGCCAAAACGTACAAAAAAATGGGAGAAAGACTTTGAGAAAAGATACTCCAATGCAATTAAAGAATTACAAGCATTAGAAAAGGAATACAAACAAATGCAGGAAGACAATTCCGATGGATATTGGATGAGTCTCTATCCTGATGAGACACAAGTTGAATTCGGCGTATGTGATGGTTATTATGTGAGTTATACCAAAGAAGACCAGTACAAAGAAGGTGAGCCAGAACACGTGAACATTACCCTTAAATCTGAATTAGGTATGTTCAGTTTTGATTTTACATCTTTAAGCGAATTAAAGAAATTTAGAAATGATATCATTGAAGAATGTGATAAGATGAGTAGAGAAGATTCTTCGGTTAGTATTGATCCGGAGGAATGTGAAGATGAGGAAGGGTGGGAAGAAAATGAGGAACAGGAATACACAATCCAATGTTCAAGAACTTGTGTACAAACATGGACTCACACAGTTTATGCGAGAAGTACATGTGAGGCGTATAGAAAAGCACAAGAAGGTGAAGGCCATGATGAAAATGATGATTACGATGATTATAGTGATATAGATTATGAATCAATATAATTATGAAATTTATAAAGACTGATATCGACGGATGCTATCTTATAACTTATAAAACCTTTCATGATGATAGAGGGTACTTTTCTGTACCCTTTAATCGTGATGAATTCAATAACAATCTAGGTTATGAAGTTAATTTTATGCAAGACAACATGTCATATTCAAAAAAGAATGTGATTAGAGGTTTGCATTTCCAAACAGGTGAATTCGAACAAGCTAAACTTGTTACATGTACTCATGGAAGAGTACTTGATGTTGTTGTTGACATTAGAAAAGACTCACACACCTTTGGTAAGGTTATCAAGATTGAACTTGGTTTAGGTTTAGAAAGACATTTGTTTATTCCGAGAGGATGTGCTCACGGGTTCTCCACCCTAAGTGACTCAGCAATATTCCAATACAAAGTTGATAACCCATACAATAAAGAAAGTGAAGATGGGATCATTTACAATGATAATGTATTAAACATTAACTGGCAAATTGAATCTGGAAAAGAAATTGTTTCAGAAAAAGACAAAGAATTAAAAAAATTCTTATCTTTATAAAAATTTTATTGATATGCAGACATTTATGCCATATGATGATTTTCATTCATCATTAGATTCCTTAGACAATAAAAGGTTAGGCAAACAAAGAGTTGAAGCAAAACAAATCTTAAATGTTTTGTTAAATCGTCCACGTAAAGATGGGCAGCCATATAAAGGTTGGTTAAACCATCCATGTGTGAGAATGTGGCGCGGATATGAAAATGCATTGATGGAATACTATAATATTTCATTAATCATTTGGGAGCAAAGAGGTTTTAAAAATACAATGGAGTACGAAGAGCCGGGCGGTTGTGTACCTATACCAGATTGGGTTAGTGAGCCAATTTTAAACCTATCACATAGATCCAATCTTCTAAGAAAAGACTATGAGTTTTATTCAAAGTATGGTTGGCAAAATGAAATTAGCCCAAATGAACCATATGCTTGGTTAGATGAAAGTGGAAACTGGTATTTGCAACATTCAGGTACTGAGGTAATTGAACAGTTATCATATATTTAATTGATATAAAATTCAATTAAACATGTTAACAAAAAGACAAAAAAAGAAACAAAACAGAAACCGAATGGCGAAGAAGTCCAGAAAGCTGAATCAGAAAAAAGGACTTCACGGCAGAAAATCCTAAAATAATGCTCAACATTTATTTAGATGATGTAAGGACACCAACAGTAGAAGGGTGGACTGTAGTAAGAAATTACGAAGAGTTTGTTAGCACCATCATGTATCATGGTTTAGAAAATATTGAAACAATATCTTTAGATCATGATCTTGGTGATGGGGCAATGACGGAATACTATACCAATGTTAGAAACAATTATCAGTTGGATTATGGAAACATAAAAGAGAAAACTGGTTATGATTGTTGTAAATGGTTGGTTAATGAAAGTATAGATAAAAATATTCCTTTACCAAAGATATTCGTGCATTCTGCCAATCCAATCGGCAGTGCAAATATGATGGGATATATCAACAATTATCTAATGAATTGTAGATTACCACAAACCTGTGTTAGAGTAAGTATTCCACACAAAATAGAAGAAATATTTGAGTTGTCTGCAGAAGCTAGACAAGCAAAGTGGGATAAATCTAAAAAAACCACAGACGAATTTTTTATTTCCAAATATTTTAAGTATATTTTCTTATGTCTAAAGAAATTGATAACAATAAGGCGATCTTCTTAATAAATAAGATTCCCTTCAGAGAAAATTATGACATGGATTCTATATTAATTTCCACGGCCAAAGTGGAATATGAAGTTTCCATGAAAAAGGTTGGTAACAACCCTTATGTTTTCAAGGTAACCGATCTAACTAATAGAAAGGTTGATGTTATTTGTAAAGAACTTTTTACTAGAAAAATGTGTAACTATTTTCAGCTAGATTTCATCCATTGGGATGCAAAGAAAGCTAGAATATTAAATCAGTACACTAAAGTATATCCCAATCAAATTATTGAAGGTGAGATGTATACAACCACTTGGGCAAATCCGGTTGCACAATGGGTTTTAAAAGAGTATATCAACGATGATAATATCATCTTGTCTTCACCAAAAACAAATAAAGAAATATTAGTAAAATCTTCAGACTTAATGGTCTGGGTAAACACAAACGATAATTAACATGAAAAAATTCTTCTACGATTTAGAAACAACTGGCTTAGACTTTAGAGAAAACGCGATCCATCAAATATCTGGTTGCATTGAAATAAATGGTGTTGTTAAAGAATACTTTAACATTAAATTACGTCCATTTGATGGTGCTGTGATAACTGAAGATGCTCTTAAAACTTGTAATTTAACAGAAGAGCAGATTATGGCTTATCAACCAACTGAGGATGGGTTTGGTGAATTTATGAGATTGTTAAACAAATATATTAATCGTTATGACAAAAAAGATAAATTCTTTTTAGTTGGTTATAATAATAGTAGTTTTGATAATAACTTCTTAAGAACCTTTTATGAAAGACACTCTGGTGACAAATACTTTTATTCGTGGTTCTGGGTTAATTCTATTGATGTAATGGTTTTAGCTGCCGAGCATTTGGCTGAGAAAAGACACTTGATGGATAACTTTAAATTAATGACAGTATCAAAAGAAGTTGGGTTAACAATTGTTGAAGAGAAACTACATGATGCTGAGTATGATATTAATTTAACCAGAGATGTTTATCGAATTTTAACAAATAAATTTGATAACCGACAGGTTCAGGGGGCATTAGAAGATATGCCCTTCTAAAAAAAAATTCTTGATTGTAACAAGTTTTAACTATTTTTGTTACAAATTAAAGAATATGATAAATCCATATGTTTTTCCTGGGTTGAAAATTTCTCTCATGGAGAAAGAAAAGTTTCCCTTTTTAAACTTCGAGAATATTGAGGTTACTAGAGAAGATATCTTTGACGTTGTTTGTAAGGAATGTTCAGTTACTAAAGAGCAGATAATATCTGAGTCTCGAAAAAGAACTATCGTGGATGCCAGAAAGATGGTTTGTGCCGCGATCAAAATTAAACATAGAACCACATTAACTGAAATTGGTGAACTGATTGGTAATAGGGATCACACCTCTATAAGACATTTGTTATTGAAATTTAAGGATCATTGCTTAAGTGATGAAGACTTCAGGCGAAAAGCCAAGTCGGTCTTAAATAAACTAGGAAGCGACTTTCAAACCAATTATATTAATATTGTAGATAATAGGTAAAATAACCGGGATATTTCCCGGTTTTTTTATATTTATATATTATGAAAAGAGTTATTAGAATCAAAGAATCGGAATGGCCGTCTTTTAAAAAAGAAATAAGAGAAGACCTATTTCTTAAAAAGAATAAGGAAGATAGTACGCTACATGTTTTTTCTGACAAAGAACAAAAATGGGCTAGATACCAAGAAACATCTGCATTAGCTAAAGAATTTAGAAAATTAGGATTTGAATATAAGGGTGAACTTGGCCATTGGGTTGGTGATTATGCTAGATTTAGTGAAATAAATAGTTTTATTAAAAGTCATAATAAAGTAAGAAAGATCATTGAGGATCTGGAAGCTTTGGAAGACTTTATTGCGGAAACAAATACGGGTGATCAAACCGGTAAAAGCGTAATTATGGGTAAGTTAGACTCATACATTAACGACCTAGCAAACGCAACAGATCAGGCTGCTATGGATGCCGCAATCAGAAACTATTTAACTTTTTATAGTAGATTTCATAATTACAGTTTAACTAATTCATTTTTAATTTACCTACAGAAGAAAGATGCTAAGCGTGTTGCTGGTTACAATACTTGGAAAAAGAATAATCGTGGCGTTAAAAAAGGTGCTACGGTCATTTACATCTGGTTCCCAATGAACATAAAAGTAAATACTGAAGTTGATACTACTGGTGTAGACTTTAGTGGTGTTGATGATGCTGTTAAAAAAGGAACAACCGTAACTAAATTTTCATTAGGTGTTGTTTATGATATCTCAGACACTTACCCTTTAAATGATAAAGGTAATGTACCGGAAACACCAAAATGGTTTGCAGAAAATGAAAAAAGCGAGGTTGCTGATGAACTAATAGTTAGATTAAATAAGTTTGCAGAAGCACTTAAAATTAAGGTAACTAAAGATGATGCTAAGGGTGGTGAGAAAGGATTCAGTGCCGGGGAACATATCAACTTATCATCTGATATAGAAGGTGTTGCAGAAGCTAGCACATTTATTCACGAATTGGCACACGAACTATTACACTGGAAAACTAAGTCACCATTTTATATTGACGATCCAGCGGTTCAAACGGCAGAGATGAGAGAACTTCAAGCAGAGTCTGTGTCTTATGCGGTAATGAAGTATTTTGAGTTACCTGTTACACAACACCCAACATATTTAGCTTTATGGAAAGCGAATAAGGAAAAGATTATGACAAACCTAAATGTTATTGTCAAATGTTCTAAGTTTATTATTGATGGTGTTGAAGCGGCAGATGAAAAAGATTCAGAATAATTTCATTTTTTAGAAAAAAATCATTATATTATAAAAACAAAAAAAAATGAAAAAAGAAAATATCGAAAAATATGTAGATTTAGCACTCTTTGGTTTAGGAGTGGTGATTTTTGGCGGAATCATGTTTGTTGTTTTCCATTTTGGAAAAGCCATGTTTGAAGCCATTTTCTAGTTCCCGCTCCATTAGGAGTGTCTATATATATTATCCCCACATTTATACTGTGGGGATTTTTTTTATCCAATTTTTTTCCTTATTATTTGTTTAATAAAAGTGTTTTATAATTTATTTAATGAAAGTAGTTTATTTAAGTCATCCAGAAGTAACATACATATATGAGGATCTAAAAGAGAATGGTTATTACGAGTGGTATATAACTCTTAAGATAATTGATGAGATGCAGGTTGATTATACCTTCTTATCAAAGTTAATGTGGAGTGATTTGCTGGATAATGAAGTTATCACAAATATCAATGAAGACAAAGAAAAGAGTTACAGTATATCTGACACCTTAAAAAAAGAAATAAAAGATGTTATATACTTGATGGACGTTGAGAACTATGATGAAAAGATTGTAAACACAACAGCCAAATCTTTACATACTCATTTATTGGAAACATATGATTCAATCAAAAAGTATAATGATATAGGAATTGTTTTTAGAATAGACTTCTTCAAAGATTATACAATTGATCTGAATGGTGTAAAAACATATGCTAAGAGAGAAAGTAAAGCAAAAGAAAAAGGTGATGATGGTATAACCAGATCTTTTTTATACGTTGCAGTCCTTGCTGATAGACATGAAGAAAGAAGACCATCAGAATGTAAATCAATATTTTGGGATAAAAAGGTTGGGAAATCTAAGTTTATAAACAAAAGAATGCATGATTTATCCAAAGATAAACGACATGGAGGAACACAATCACCAATATATGTTAAAGCGTTATCAATGTGGTTGATGTCAGAAGATCTTTGTGATAAAATTGAGACTGAAATCCATTTTCAATTAGATGAAAGAAACACCAGTGGAGAATGGTATGAAGATTATAATGGTGATATATTGAACATTGTTGAGAAAAAAATAAATTCATTAAAAAGAAAGGGCGAAGCCATTTTTAAAATACCAATAACGAAGTTCAACCAAGACGTTACATTTTCAACTAAGATCGATGAAGAGTTTTGGGAGAAAAACAAAGATAAAATACTTAAACATTAAAACATATGAAAGATCTAGACAAAAACTATTACCTCAAGAAATCAATTGATTTAGCAGAAGAAAGTAAAAAGAAAATTACTTTAGAAACTTCAATTGTTCATGAATATTCAAATGATGCTGAATTAGGTAGAGAGGTAAGGAAATTAGTGTATGAAAGAATGTCTCAAGCAGACAAACATATTAAAGATATGTGGAATCTAATTATGGAAAGGTCATAGTGATATTACTCTAGGAGATTTACTTCCCGTCCCAACACACCCGATGAGCTTCGATGAACCAGATTTACCTCAATTGAGGACTTCCCCATATTCATCTTATAAACATCAACCTTTTTTGTAGCTGGTACGCCTCAACTCTATTTGAGTTTACTCCACCAGTTAGACCCATACTCTCATTTTCTGAAATACCCTCTGGGCGAAAATCCCCCTTTTTCTGTCAGGAAATCTACAGAAAATAAATACATATTTTTTAAAAGAAAGTAAATAAAGCATTGAGATTTTTTTAACTTTTTAGTATATTTATATATAAAATATAACATATGCTTATTACTGTTTTAATTATTCTTGCTGTTGTTGTAGCCGGAGTGCTAGTAGCAACTAAATTCGGTTTCCTAAAAGACGAAGATAAAAACGGAATTCCCGATAATGTAGACGTTAAAATCGCCGAAGTTAAGGCTAAGGTTGATGAAGTCAAAACTGATGTTAAAGAGGTTGTTGTTGAAACTAAGAAAAGAGTTGCTAGAGTTAAACAAGAGGTTGGCGATGTAGCCAAAGCAGCCAAAGAAGTTGTTAAACAAGCAAAGGATGTAACTAAAGCTGCAACAACAAATACAACAGCTAGAAAAGGTAGAAAGCCTAAAAAATAAATTAATATTTTTTCATATTTCTTTAAAGATCCAGTTTATTCTGGATCTTTTTTTTTACTAATATTTTCTTTATTTTTGATAAAATCAATAGAGCAATGAATAAGGTATTATTTATCCTATGTATATTATTTCTGGGGTCTTGTAGTCCGGAATTATATATTGTTGGTGCCGGCATGAGGCATCACAACTTATCACAAAACAAGCATCAACCAGGTAAACAAAGAAAACCTGTTCGAGTTGGTTCATCACCTATGTCACCATTTTGGTTCATTAAAAAATATTTTTAAAAAAAAATATCCATAATTTTTTTTTTAGAATTTTTTGCCTTATATTATCTATATATAAAAAGATAACATCATGACAAACAAAATGAAAAAAGAATTATGGAAAGAAATCCCTGGCTTTAATGGGCTTTATTTGGTAAGTTCTTATGGAAGAATTTACTCCAACAAATCAAATAACTTTTTAAAGGCTTATGAGAAGAACAGTTACGTCTATGTCTCATTCAGACATGATGGTAAGGGTCATCATAAAAGATTAAACAGACTTGTTGCAAACGCATTCATTCCGAATCCAAAAAAGAAACCACAAGTTAATCATGAGAATGGTAATAAGTATGATAATTCTGTAGGCAATTTGTCCTGGGTAACAGCAAAAGAAAATACAGATCATGCAAAGAAGCTTGGTTTACGTTACACACCTAAGAGATATGTTGTTAAAACAATCAAGACAGGCAAAACTAGAACAGCTAGAAGTGTAACTGGGTTGATCAAAATATTGTTCCCTAAAATTAAAGAGAGAGAACAGATCATTGAAAAAAGAGCTTTGGTTAATAAGATCTTATATACTGACAAGAAATTGTATAAAGGATATCAAATTGTTGTTGAGCGTTTTTAATTTCCTGTTTTATTTTAGGTTTAATATTCCCCGCTAAAATTTTAAGTGGGGAATTTTTTTATTTGAAAAAAAAATGTTATATTAGATTATGTTTAAAAGATTATTTGCAGAATTTGTTGAATACAGATTTACCGATAGAGTAAATGGAAGACCGGTTAATCTTTATAAAACTAAAGATGGTATGTATTTTCTTGCTCACTCTAAATTCGATTCAATATTTTTTTACACAAGATTAAACTAATATGTTAAAACTAACTAATTTACTCAATGAAGGAAAGGAACACTATGACTATGGCTGTGTTATGTTATATACTAGCTTCCCTGATCAAATTATCAAACTACAAGATGCTATTAACCCTGAACACCTTCAAGACCCTGGTATTGAGTATGAGCCACATTGTACTCTCTTATATGGTTTACACGCCATTGTCACTCTCGATCAAGTTACAGATATTGTTAATCAATTTAAATATGGGGCTCTAAGAGCACACAACCCATCTTTGTTTGAGAACGATGAGTTTGATGTGTTTAAATATGATGTTGGTTATACTGATCGAGGTGGATCATTTTTACACCAATGCAATCAGAAGTTAAGAATATTACCAAACACACAAACATATCCAGATTATCATCCACATATGACCGTTGCCTATTTGAAACCAGGTCAAGGAAAACAGTACATGGAAATGTTTAAAAACAAAGGTGCGAATGAATTTATAGCAGCGCCAACACATATCATGTTTTCACAACCAAATGGTACAAAAACTAAGATATCAATATAAATGATGATTAAAAAAATCGTATTTGGAATGTTAATGGGAGTGTTAGCATTTCAGTCTTGTACAAAGTACAGAATAAGCGTGACAGAAACAATACCAAGGAATTATTATTACCCGCAAAAAAGAGTACTATTATCCTGGGAAGATTTGTTACCCGTATATGGGAATGATTTATCGGCAGCAAAGAGAACAATCGATGCTGATCGAAGTAAAAAAATTAAAAATAAAAAATATATAAATTATTAAAACATGATTAAAGAAAGATTATACCAAGTTATATTATTAGATGGTTCATCACCTATTGGTTATTTTGAAACCAGACAAGAAGCGGTGAGAGCACATCGTGGAAACATTTCAAAATTAGTTGAAGTGATCCCAAAAGCAACTAAAAAAACCATAGCGGCAGCTAAACCAACTGACGAAGCTTTATTGATAAGCAAGCGAAGCAATGATGATTTAAAAACATCATTAGGATGTGGTTACTCTGTAACATACAATTGCCCAAAAGCTGAAAGACTATATGAAGGTATGAGGTATTTGGAAGTTGGTGATGATCAAGTTCTAGAAGCATATGTTTCAAGAATTGAAAGATATGAAAAATCAATCCATCATCATTGGAAAGGTCCTGGCCTTAAACCAAATAAAGAATGGGCTTGGGCGATATTTCATTCAAAGGGTGAGCTTGTTAGTAGATCATTCGCTCAAGAGAAATATAACAACTCATTGAAAGGAACTCAAGGTGGGATTAGTTACATTAAAGTTTAAATGAAAAAGGAATTGGACATTCAGGTAAAAATTTGTGAGATTGAAAATGAAATCTCCAAAGAAAATAAAACTGGTTCATCTGATAGAGTCAGTGAGTTAAAAATAGTACTAAGAACTTTGAATTGGGTATTGGAAAATGATGTTAAGTTCTAAAGAGTTCAGTGAGAAGATGATATCGGAAAATCCGAATATCACAGCAAATGAGATTATGATTGAGTTTGCAAAAGAACATGTCAAAGAGGCTTTATGGTCAGCACATTATGCTGCGGTGTCTAATTTAGATGGTAGAGCCTGGGATAGTGTATACAATAAGAGGTTTTTATTGAATGCATACCCGGAAAGCAAAATAACTTAAAAGCCGGCGCCAGCCGGTTTTTTTGTTTATACCAGTATAAACTATTTATATACATGCAATTATATGGATTATTAAATGAGATGTTGAGCGGGGATGTGTATCATTATACAAACCCGAATGCCATATTGAATATTCTCAAAACAAATAGAATTAATCTATCTTCCAACCTGGGTGGCTCTGCTGATCTATATGGTGGCAAGCCATTCTTTCTATCCTTTTCAAGGACCGGTTCTTTTAAGTTGGGTTATGGTAAGAAAGGTGGTGATGCAAAAGCCAGGATTGTATTTGATGGAAACAAACTAAACACAAGGTATAAATCCATCCCAGTTGATTATTGGGGGGTAAAGCACCACTCAAATGATATAAACTACAGAGATGCGTTTGAATTTGAGGATAGAATACTATCAGATAAGCCGGTAATTGATAATGCGCTAGCCTATATCAAACGGATTGATATGGTTATTAAAGACATGGTAAGTTTTCCAAACTATCTTATTGGGTTCAAAAAAATTCTTGAACTGGCTGATCAATTAAACATCCCAGCATTTGTTTATGCCAATGATAAAGATGCCACGTTTAATGCCAATCCAATCAATGATCAGATTCTTAACTACGAATCAGATAAGGATATGGTAGATAGAGGCGGCCCCAGATTTGGGGACTCCGACTTTATTTCAAAGATAGTTGCTTTGGTTTTATATGATGAGAAGTATACAAAAGATTATGATCTATTCTGCAAGGACATGGGTGAATATGTAAAAGCAAACAATATACAATTTGATATTGATTGTTACAAGACATTTGAAACCATGAGGAATCTATATTATAATGCCCAGGACTTTAACTCAAGCCTAAGTTCTTATCTACATAATATGTTTAAAGGTGGGAGAGATGAAGGAATGAGAGATCATGTGATGCTACTGGTTAGGGAAATGAAAAAGTACAAGGTTCAAACTATAAAGGATCTTGTGAATATCAAGACCACGGGATTAAAACCAAAGGGTCAGAAGTTTGATTACACTAGCAAATATGCTCTATATGAATTGGGGAATGATGAGTGGGATCTATATGATAATAATATTAAACTGGAAAGAAATAGGGTATATTTTAACACATGGAAGTATGGCGGATATCTAAGAAATGAAGATATGGATGTATACTTTGAATTAAACAATGCTGGCAAAACCATAGGGGATTTCCTAAACTATCTGCTCAATACTTATACAATCGAAAAGGTAAAAGAGATTGTCCATAACTCTGGTTATGATAATTACTATAAAGAGCACAGATGGAAACTAGATAAGATATAACGCTTAAACGATATGAACTTACAAGAAAACATACAAAGGATACGTGAAGTGATGGGATTGCAAGAAACTATTGATGTCCCATCAGATTCTTATATCACGATGAATATCAAAAACTTCCCCGTATATAAAAAAGAGATATCAAATTTATTGAAAGATAAATTGCAATCGTCTAATGGGGATTTTGTTAAGTTCAAAAATTCAGTTGTCACTAATAAGGACCCATTTGCAAATACTCCAATGTTGTCTAAAGATTTGCAAAACGTGGATAACAAATATTTGAACTATATGATTTCTAATGGTTCGAAACAATTTAACTCGATGTTATATTCAATATTTACGGACCATTATGGTTTGAGCCAAAAACAAAAACCAAAATCTGAAATTGCTGGTTGTGACCCTTCCAATTTCAAAATTATTGGTCCTTTGGTTGCTCAAGATGAAAAATCTCTTATGAGTTATTGGGTTAGTCAAAAGGGTGGTAAAGTTTATAGAATTAAGCTACCTGATGAATGTAGCGAACAATTGGATTTCAAAGATAGAACAACTTATGTCACCGTCGAGCCTGTAGAAAATAGAATACATTTTCCTAAAGGTGTTCCTGAAAAATTAAGAGGAAAAAAATTGGGGACTTTGATTTATTTGGCTATGATTAGAAAGCTTGGATATATTACAAGTAGTATGGGAAGTTCCGCGGAAATAAAAATGATTTATCAAGATTTATTGTCAAATTCTAATTATAATCTGATGTCCTTACTATTACAACAACAAGTATTGATTATAGATAAAAACACCACTGAGGATGTAATAAAAATCTTTAATGATTTTGTATCTAACAAATATACTGATAAAAAATCAGTTAGAGTTTCCCCTGAATTAAAAGAAATGTTAGGTGAAACTTTTATCACTTGGTATGAAAGTTTGGAGGAAAATCCTGAGTTGACTACTGATGAAAAAATAAAAAAATATGAAGGATTGGAACCTAAGGGTGGCGATACAGTAGTTGATACTTCTACGGGAAAGATTTATTCATTTTATGGAGAATGGGAATATAAAGGTCAGAAAAGATTTCAAGTTGGTAATGACAAGTTTGAAAAAATGGAATTACCTATAGAGGATAAGAAAAGGTTTAAGGTTATTTATAGAAGTGAAAAATAAATACCGGAATAATCTTCCGGTTTTTTTTGTTTAAGACCTACGCTTAAGACCTTTAGCCCAGACCCCTTTTATGGGGCTGGGCGATCTACATAAGATCTAATTTTTGCACAATGGAATTCCTTAAATCTGCACAACAAAACTTCCGGAATTGTCACGTTTTTACTTCCGACTTTGGCATTTTTAAATCATGACAAATTGACTACATTTACGCATTTATTTATATAAATTAGTGCGTTTTTGTCATGTTTTTTATCGTAAGCAAATTTATTGTTGTTTTTGACGCTTTTAGACGCATTTTTTTCGATAGGTGTAATACAATCGCAAAAAGTGGAGTAAAGTGGGAGAATGTGGGAACCACCCAGGGATTGTGTCTTGCGTGAATCACTACCACATTTTTTTTAAATTTATATTTTTAGTCTATATCCGCCCCTCGCATAAAGTGCTCGGGGCTTTGGCTCCGCCGGCCGCCCAGGTAATACGCGCCATATTTTGTCTAAGTAATACGCGAAAAGATTAAACAGATTTTGTCTAAGTAATACGAGCAAAAGTTAAACAAGTTTAAGACCAGAGCCAGCCGCCCCTTTATGGGGGCTGGCGGTAATACATGGGTTTAAGTCATACGCGTTTAAGATCAAAAGCCCGGTCCCCCTTTATGGGGCCGGGCGGATATAAGGGTGTCATACGAACTTGCTTTGCTAAGAAAAAATAGATTTATTTTTTTTCCTGTGTGGAGGGATAGATGTCGCCCCCTCCCATAAAGGGGTCGGGGGCTTTGGTCTCGAGCCGTGTATTACCTAAGCTGATTTATGTTAAAAAAGATACGATCGTTCTTTGTGATATTCACAGGGGCCATGGAATATATCTTATCTGTTAGATCGGCGGTCAGGAACTTCTGGATAGCTGAGTTAAGCTTCCAGGAATTGGGGCCAATAGCAAATGGAGTTTTGTCTTTAAGAAACAATGTAATACTTATGCTCATTTTAACACCTGGCCCATCTGGTGAGTTGAATACCATTGATTGAATTTTATGGGTTAATTCATATTCACGGTTTTCAAGCTGGATGTTTTCTGGTAAAGTATATGTGGAAACAATATAGTCCAGGAACTTGGACATTTTTCTAACCTTGGATTCTTTTGTTTGAACTAGGTGTCCCAGGTTAAATGACTTTTTGTTTTCAAGTATATCATATGAGAACTCATTGAAGGGTAAGAAATCGGTTGTAACAAATAACTCTTTGGATATATCACCCAGGTCTGGCAGGTCGATCACTTTGACTATCGCCAGGAACCATTTGCAATCCATTCTTTTTATGGAGTCTTCGCCGGCGTCGATGATGCGGGCTAGCGCATACTTAAGTAGATCCGGTCCAATTACATCCGGGACGTTAAGGATAAATACGGTTATGCCCACAGCATTGGCTTCACTAAAGATTGAGTCAAGCTTAAGTGACATCTGATATGTGTAGTCTCCATCCTGGAATTGTTTACCCTTAATGCCGGAGATCCAGCTTTCTAATTCTTCTTGTGTTTCTGCTCTCATATGGTTATAAATATAAAAAAAGAGGGAACATGCATTTTTCACATTCCCTCTTCTGAGTCAAACACCGGTCAGACTTTATGCAGTCTTCAATAGCGAATTGCGATACTGTTGCGCCGCTCTCTTTGAAGTTAGATTCTTTGAGTAGCGGGTACCGTTCACAATTACACGTACACGATAGCTGTTACCATCGAAGTAGATGTTTGGGCCAACGCGTTCGTAAACGGTTAGCTGTGTGGACTTGGTTGTTCTTTTGTTTGCCATATATTATTGTTTATAAAATAATATAAGGAAAAATGCCGGAATAAAAAAATCCTGAGGGAAATATTTGAAAGAGCTTAAGAGGCCCAGCGCTTTATGCTGGGCCGATAATACTAGTCATCGTCTTCTGGGTCTTCTTCGTCCCAGTAAGGATCTTCCGAGTCCTGGGGAATGAACGATAGCTGAAGCGCCACAATCTTCCCGTCTTCCTCAGCGCCGTATACTGGATACATCCCGTCGCCCCAGCCGCTGCTAGATACAGCACCTGCGTCATACGCACCCCATCCGTCGTTATCCAGGGTGAAGTTACACATTGCCTCGTACCAGGCGTCACCATCGCTGTGCTCACCAAGTAATTTAAATGGTTCTCTAAGCTTGGGTAGCTTCATACCTGCTACTGCAGCATCGTCCCTGTATGACGCAGCATCAAATACTCCAGCCTGGCCGCTGTCAACGCCGAAGTCCCCGAACCAGTCATACACGAGTTTCTTATTCTGGTAATCCTGGTGAATCAGGATGAGCTCGGCATTCCTGTTGCTTCCACCCAGTTCATCATAAATCATTGTGGCTACCCACTTCCCAGGTAATACATTATCAAACTTCAACTGGCACCAGGTTGGTACACTGTAGCAAGGGTCGGTCACATAGACCTCGCTTCCAAGGTTAATTGTCTGTGTCATACGAATAGATTTTGTTGTTGATCGAAGTTAAGAAAAAATTCTTAATATCAAAAATTTTTGTGGATTTGGTAATCAACATTTTCCACAACATCATCCAGGTTAAAATCATCAACAAGCTCATCCAGGACCTGGATCTTGGCATCCATATACTGATCACTGAACAAAATGTTAACATCCTTCATTTTTTGGTATTGAGCTTTTTTAGCGTCGATCCAAAGTTTAAGCGAGATCGGGTTCATAAAAAAATAGATTTATATTTTAAACAATTGTTGGGCCTAAGTACTGGTCCCTGAAGTGTCTGGTGCTAGGGACCGGCAGATCCGCTTCGGGGTCCCGGAGATCAATCATTGCTACCGGCGTTGCTGTTACCATATCCGGTTCGTCCCATTCGTGGACTTCAAAAACTGGAGCTAGACCAGAGTCAAATGCAGCCTTTGCAAGCTCTGCGGCTTGACGAGCATCTGCTGCGTCAATATCTAGCTCCCACACAATCCTAAAACTTTTTTCCATAAAAAAAAATAGATTTGTTTTTTTAATTAAATGCATCGATCACCTGGAGGATCAATAATATAACCAGGATTCCAATGATCCCAACTGTGGCCAGGATCTCACTGGTTTCTTGCTGCCTGGAAGACCTTCCCTGGCGCATATCGTTGTCTTCTTGCGTTCTCATGTTATTCTCCGTTTAAGATTTCGTAACTACCACAATTATTACAGATGATGCTGAAGAACTTCAGGTACTTGATGCAGGTATCATCCGCCCTGTTAATCGCTTCCCTCAGGTTATTGTCGACGACGGCCTGAACGAAGCTTCCGCCCATCATTACTTTATCCCGAGTCATCAAGATGGAAGCCGCAACATCAATCGCGTGCTGCTCATCCACTTTATACATTGCTGCCCATCTTTGCGCAGCCGCCTTGTACTTTTCTACTTTGTCCATGATAATATAGATTTATATTTTTGTGAATAATTTTCTCCCGTCGCTCCAGATGCTATCGAAGGTTGCGTTATCTGCGAGCACATCACCCGCCATCCAGTTAGGCCGCACGCGGGGATTATATGTTAGCCGCGTGTTTGCTTCAGGAAGCTCGACATTTTGTCCCAGGAAGATGTTGTCACATAGAATCCAGGCGCATACAGATTTGTTAGCACCCTGATGAATCTTGTTTGCTGTAGCCCGCTGGTTCTTGAGCTGGCACCCATACATGAATAAGTTATATTCATCAGGACTGTAATATTCGGATCCACCGTCCGCCTCGATCTTCCACTTCATATAGTTCTTACCCTTCCCCAGGTTGAACCTTACTTTAATTTTTGTCATGACTAGTTTTATTTAAAAGTTTAGTTAATCTATCCAGTTCTTGCTTCCAATCTTTGTAAGCCCTGCTGCGCTTATTGAGCAGCGGCAGCTTCAGCGATTTCAAGAATTCGATTCTTTGTTTGATGTATGACGCCTCCATAATATTACAGTGTAGGTAATACGCCATCACTTCCATAGAATAAGCTTCCGCCGTCGTTTCCTTCATCATCTGCAGATAGAATGCATGAAGTGCCGTCGTCCAAGAAGAAGCATAACGGACGCTTATACCAGCCCATCATATCCATCTCTTGGTCGTTGAGATATCTTGCTTCAACAATCGTTTTTCCCTTGAGCACTTCGCTCGCTTTCTTGTTCCAAAAAGTTACAGTGTCTTTAGTTAATGTCGCCATGGTTTTTAAATTTTAAGTGAAGTTAAGAATATTATTTTAATATCTCGAAATTTTTTTTGAAATATTCAGGACTAACAATCTGCTGCACTTTCTTTAGTGCTGCCGCATCACCATAGAACTTACCGTCGCGTATGGCGTAGACCGCCTGTTGATCAGGCCAGCCCCAGGTACCATGATTCTTAATCACCTTCAATAGATGATCGCAGAATTCTTCATTTGCTTTAATCTTATATGCTTCCATAAAAATATAGATTTGTTTTTTTTAAGATGACCAGCGTAGATAATATTCCTGTGGATTTTTTTGTTCCAGTACATACTCGATTGTTTCTTTAACAATCTCCAAAGCCTCTAGGTAGAATTTATTACCGTCTTTTGGTTTATAGACAATATATGTGCATGGGCGGTCAAACATATCTTTTCCAGGCATCATACCATGTACTTTAAGCCCTGCATTATCCAGGTAGAATTGACCTGCTTTGTTGCTGTAGCATTGGAAGTCCTTATTCTTAGATTTTTCCTGCAGCTGCTGTTTAAATATCTCCATCGCTGCCGCAGGTGACTGTGGAACATCATCAGGTGAAAATATATTCGCTGATATCGATTCGATACGGTAGTCCTTATCTTTATTTAACATATCGATGCTTTCCTGTACTACATGAAGTGCATTGCTCCAATCAGGACAGAATTCATATTCATCATTGTCATGTTCGAATATGTCATACAAATCAGGAATTCCTAAATCACGCAGCACATTATTTATGCCGCCGCCATTATAACTGCTTCGGAAGTAACCTATCTTGAAGTAGTGTTCAGGATGCAACCTGCTGTCCAGTTCAACTCTACTACAGTAAGTTTCATCACAACCCCAGTTATCCAGTCCAAGTTTTTCAGCTTCTGTGTTAAGAGTAGTTGTAATACGCTTCCTGGCATCTTCAGTAAGTTCTTCACCTTCTACCGATTTAACGGCTTCATAAAGGTTGTCTGAAATTTCTTCAAAAGTCTTTTCGTTTGCTTTTGATTGTTGGTAATTCGTGTAGTGCGAAAGATAGATGTCTAAGCCCATGATTTTTTGGTTTTGGTTCGATTGTAAAATTATAAAACTATTCTTGATATTCCAAATAATTTTTCAGCACATCTAAAAAATATTTTTTGATAAAAGATAGATCTATTTTTTTTAGATCTACTTCCTCCGTCTTCCCCAGGTACTTTCTGAAATCTTTTCGCTTTCCCCTGATAACAAATTGAGTCCTGGCGTACGTGTATTCATAACCATAACTGCTTTGCATAACATGGAAGGTTATCTTCATGTCTTTGGTTGATTTGATAAGCTTCATGTGATCGTCGATAACATTAAACTTCTTGATCAAACGTTGAAGTACCTGGTCACCTTCCAGGTGATCAAAGATCCTTTCCCTGGCGTCGTACCAACCGGATTCTTTAATTGTTACTTCGTCAATTCCCGAGGGCTTCCTCGATAACTTCGATAATATTTTCTCCATTAGTAATTTATTTGTTTGTTTGCTAAAACCTTTTCTTTTGAAATCACAAATTTAGATTTAAATAAATCTAATTTATTTCTAACTTTTTTGAACTTCAGGCCAACAATTACGCCGCCGTCTTCTTTATAACGCATATCATATGCATCGCCGTCAACAACTACTCTTCCCCAGAATTCAGTTGGAACTTCTTCAAATACTACAGCAACCCTAACATTCTGAAGCAATGCATCCTGGCACTGTAACATATTTTCTCCACTGTAAGAAAAAGTCAAATCATAGTTACTGTACTTCTTTGTTAACTGTATACGCCTGTGCACTTTAGTGTAATCATAGAACTGTACTTCAGGAAAGAGCTCCAGGATATTTTTACCGTCCAGGTGAAATTGTTCAGGGCTTAGGTCACTAGTACCGTTCAGGCGAACGCTGAAGGTCATCCCTGCAGCAACTGCTTTGCTCTGCGCGCTGCGTATCTCATCGACTAGCCAGCTCATAAAGAAAGGACGATTCTCAAAGAAGAGCTTCGTCTTAGTAATACGCGCTTTGTTGATAGTGTTTTCGTGGATATCGATCCGATTGTGGCCGCTCTCATTATTACACAAACTTGTACATTCTTCTGTTCTCATCGGGCATACTTCATACCCAGATCGGTCCGCTGGTGCCAGATAAAGGATATAAGTCATTTCGTCATACTTCAGACCCTTTTTAATCTTTGAGCTGGTATTGATTCCACCTAGGTAACTCACACCTGTCATACGCTTAGCCTGCGCTTTGTTTTTGTACTGTTCCATATCGATTAAGTTTTGTTTATGCGAAGTTAATTAAATTTTAATATTCCACAAATTTTTTTTGGAATATTAACGGATACGTGTATTGACGGCGTAATACCCGTACTTAAACGGCTGGTCACCAAAATCACATGGTTGTGAAATATCGACAAAGTCTTCCCCGTCTTCCGTCTCATGTACTGAAACAATACTTAACCCTTCCTTCAGGTATTTCTTAGCCAGATCAATTTCCTCAGGGTGAAGAATTAAATGGTCGCCATACTCGGCGTTATCCTGAGCAACTTCTTCTAGATAAGCACCATACTTTTGATAAAATTCTGTCTTCGTCATACGAGTTCTTTTAGTTCTGTTTCTTCATCTATCGATTCTGTAACCATATCAAAATTGTGCTTCTCAGCCAATTTTTCCAATGCGGGTAGGCATACGTCATACGTCTCTTCAGTATCGAAGATTGCCACCAGTTCGGCATACTTGCCGTTGTCCAATTCAAAATATACTTTTACCATAGTCTTTTTTTTTACAAAGTTACAAATCTATTTTAAACTACAAAATTTTTTGCGAATATCTTTCTTGCGGCGGGATCAATTTTTCTCCTGCGGCGGGAAGATCCTGGTGCTGCGGGATTCCTGGCGCTGCACTAAATTCCTGCTGCCTGGTAACCATAGATCACATTAATAATATCTTCGTTGATCCTGCGCGTGTAATACTCCACATTGATCTTATCCAGGATCTCGTCCTGCTCGTCCAGATCCAGGTCAGGGAACTTCTGCTGTCGATCCTGGTTGATCCGTTTCAGGTTCAGGATCACGTCCTGGCGGCACCACAGCAGATCCGTTATATATCCCCTGGATTCCAATTCCTGAATAAGTTCGTCATCTGTTACTTTCGTCATCTCCATAGAAAAATAGATTTATTTTTTTATGATATAATTTTCTTCTTCCAGTTCGTCCAGTATGAATGCCAATTCATATGGATTTAATCCTTCCAGTCCAATTTCTCTATCATCATCTAAAACCAAAGTCCCATCATTTAACAAACTAACTATAATGACTTTCTCTGTGCCCAAATCATAATCCAAACCCGTTTCAACATCAAGTTTAATGGGAATATCTTTGGTAAAATTGACTCCATCAATCTCTGGTCGGGATTTAAACCATCTGAAAATTTCTTGTATTAATTGATCCTCAAAATCAATTACTCTAAACGCATTTCTTCTCATATAGATTTAATTTAGTTTTAAAATTTCCCCCAACATTTCTGCTGGGGGATTGGGGGAACAGCAATTAACTTTCAGCAACCAATAATTCCCTGTATTCAATCTCTGTTAAATGTCTGGGATTGCCTGTTAATGTCCCTGTGGACTTTCTCTTTACCATAATGCAATCACCCTGTCTAACTATCCTGTCTATATCACCAACAGGAACTCTGGTCTGGAATGTCCAAGCAATCGCCTGTATTGGTGTGATATGCTCTGAATCGCTGGAAGAATACCAGCCTTTGGTATTATTGGTTCTGGCAACGCTTTCAGCATCTACCCAAAGAAGATACTCTCTGTTAGTTGATGTGTCCTTACATCTAACATAATACACATCTCTCGCACCCCAAGTATTATCCATACCAGCACCCCAATCTTTACCTTCAACCTTCCATAGTTCGTAGGTATCTTTGAACTTGTGCTTCACCACTTCACCATCTGGCGTAACCCAAGTGGTTTCCTTTTTAAGTGTTTCGGATTTCATCAACTTGGAATTAACTTCATTAACAATCGCTTCCAATCCAATGCAACCAATCGCAATTCTGCGTTGCTCAACATTCTTAATCTCTGTGGCAATCTCTTTAAAAGATATGGGTGCAATATCTTCCCATATATCTTCCAGACCAGCGAAGGGAACATCTTTATATTTCGCCTTCAAAAGTTTACAACCAATGTTGTAATCAAATTCTACATTTCCAATTACGATTTTCATAATGATTTAATTTAAAAGTTTGAATTTAGTTATCTTCATCTTTGTAGATAGTGTATGACTTGCTGATATAAATCGCAACAAAATACTTACCATCAATTACTTTTAATAATGAAGGATTGCTTTCATCATATTCGTAATCATCTGCTTCGTAATTGCTTTCTTCCAGATTGGTTGAATAGTTATACCAATCATTCGGTTCACCTTCTGCATCTTCAATATCATACTCACCAGCAAATTCTTCTATCTTACTCAATATGCTATCACGCAATTCAACTTGGTCATCATTCAAGATACAATCACGCTTGTAGTTCATTACATTATCATCTGTACCACCAACAACGCTGTGAACATTCTCTTTGAAGAAATTAAATTCATCTTCTGTTAATTCCAAGAAAGTTGTTGTATCAAAACTTTCATTCCATTCGCTTTGAGAAGATTTAGAATATGTGAAATCTTCTTCTTCATCTTCATCATTAAGTTCAATGTGGACAACCCCACTTTCACCTTGATAATGCCCATCACTATTCACATAGAACTCTACTTGATTGTAGATTTCACCATCAATGTAACTTTCAAGTTCTGGGCAATCAACTTCTTCATTCTTATTATTGAAGAATTTAATTTCGGTATCGTTCATCTGGTCGCCACCACATTGAAAGTCAAACTCACCCCTCACAATTCCTTTCTCTTTCCACAATGCAATCATTTGTTGCAAATCGGTTAATTCTTCTGTTTTCATTTTATTGAGAAATTTTAGTTAATAATTTAGTTACTTCATCTTGTGCTTCTTGGCTATCCAATACTTTCACCCCATTGTTGAACCACGCTTGTACTTGAATATGTTGCAAGTAATCTTGGGCAGTAGGAACAAACTTCATTCTGAAATCTTCTGCAATATGAAGCATAGCAATATCCACAACATCTACGCTTCTACCATCACTATTCGTAATGTTATATCCAAATACCTTTGGCATAATAGTATAAGCGAACCAAGTGTTATGGGTTAATGCTCTGGCTGAATTATTGTTCATAGTCGCCTTCGGACTATCTATGAGTTCGTGAAGGGGAAGATAATCTTCCACCTTCCCACCCCAACGCTTAACGCTGGATTTAGAATGTATTAAAGGATTTGCCATAGTTGTTAATTTTTATATCCGATATATTTTTTAACATTTTGCACAAAAAAAAGGTTAGTCCCAAACTTGGGTTATACGACCTTCAAAAGGATTGTACTCAACTTGTTTGC
>Ga0315901_10002837_pt1 | contig 23252 bp, 31 predicted proteins | sample LakEriMetagenome_10_FD_203761 | JGI IMG/M metagenome (GOLD analysis project Ga0315901, IMG submission 203761) | Freshwater fungal communities from buoy surface, Lake Erie, Ohio, United States - Buoy 2 MA116 | ecosystem: Environmental > Aquatic > Freshwater > Lake | place: USA: Lake Erie, Ohio... | reverse complement strand
TTAACAAGATTATCAAATTCATTATCAGAAATTATTGGAGAATTTGTATTGTAATAAGCGTTAGAAGCTTCGACAAGGAAATCATAGAACTGTTTTTGAGAATTAAATTTCATTTTAATATAATAAACTAATATATATATATAAACTAACATATAATAATAAAAAAAAATCAGTTATTTTATGTTTATTTAACTGTTAATATTAATAAACTGAAAAAAATAATTTAATAATATTAAATAGTAAATGAGTAAAAATAAGAAAAATTTAGGTCAATTTTATACGACAAATTATAAATATATATTACAAAATTTTAAAATACCAGATGGTATAAAGAAAGTAATAGAACCATTTGTAGGAAATGGAGATTTAATAAATTTTTTATTTGAAACTAATAATTCTTTATTTAATAATTTTGAAATAGAATGTTATGATATTGATTCAAAGAAAAACAAATTGCAATTTGAATCTTCTAGTTTAATTGATATAATTATAGAAAAAAGAGATACACTTTTAAATCCTCCATCTTATAAAGATAAATTTGTAATAACAAATCCTCCGTATTTAGCACGAAATAAGAGTAAGAATAAAGAAGCATTTGATAAGTATGATGTGAATGATTTATATAAATGTTTTATAATAAATATTATAAATGATAAATGTCAAGGAGGAATACTAATAATTCCTTTAAACTTTTGGTCTTCAATTAGAAACATGGATATACAACTTCGTAAAAAATTTTTAGAAATTTATGATGTTTTATTAATAAATATTTTTGAAGAAAAAGTATTTGATGATACTAGTTATACTATCTGTAGTTTTATATTTTCAAGAAAAGAAAATAATATTCAAGATGTTAAAATAAAAGTTGATATTTATCCTAAAAAATTAAGAAACGACGAAGATTCGTCTTTTGAAATAAAATTAAATGAAGATAATAATTATACATTTGGAGGAGAAATATATAACTTAAATATAGGAACAAAATATACAGTAAATAGATTAATAAAAGGAGATAAAAAGAATACAAATATATTAGTAAAATGTATAGATGATAATTTAAATAATAAAATTAATATGAAAATAGTTGATGATGATAATATATATATAGATGATACTCCAAATAAAACAGCAAGAACATATGCAACATTAAGTATTAGTCCTCATATAAATATCACAAAACAAAAGAAATTAGTAGATAAATTTAATAAATTATTAAATGAATACAGAACTAAATATAATTCTTTGTTTTTAGCAAATTACAGAGAAAGTAAAGATATAGCTCGCAAACGCATATCTTTTGAATTAATATATAGAATTGTTAATCATATCTTAACAGATATGAGGGACTAAATATTATGTCCCAAAAAATGATATTATTAACATAAGGATGTTGATGTTTCAACAAGTATATTTGAATGATTAATAAGTTTTTTTATATCATTCATTTTTTTAATATAATAATTTCCATCTAAAATAAGAATAAATTTAATATCGCTAAACTTATTCTTTTTATAATATAAATTTGCTTGGTCAATAAATGATACAGCATCTTTGTATTGATTATCTTGAGCTCCACCTTCTTCGTTTGTATATTTAGCATAGTAATATTCAATTTTATTATCTACTGTTAATGATTTAAAATCAAATGTTTTTGTATTTTTAAAAGAATTATTCATTTCATCATCTTTATGAATAATTAATTCTCCATTTTTAAAAAAGACAGAATTTGGTCCAGCAGAAGGAAGTTTTATAATATTTTTATTTGTATTTTTATTAATATATTCAATTTGTGTTTTTTCAGCTATATTTTGTTTTAAAGGATCTTTAGCAAAAAAAGAAGCATATTCTTTTGAATTTTGAATTTGTAATAGTATATCTTTATAAATAAATCCTTTTTTATTACATTCATTAATAATTTTTTTATTTAAATAAGAAGGTATTTTTTCTTTTTTACTATCTTCTATAACTTCATCAATGTTAATTTTCCAATATTCTTTTATTTTATTTTTTAAATAATCTTCAAAATTTATTTTAGATTTTATTTTTATTTTAGATAGTTCCAAACACAACTCATCCTCATCATCTGAATCAAATTCAATTTTTTTACGAGACATTTAAATATTTCTAATGGGCGAAAAGCCCTTTGTCTTTAATCTGGAACTATATCCAGTAAGACAAAGGGCTTTTTCTTTTTTATTTGTTTTTAGGTTTTTTATTTTTATTAAGTTTTTTTTATTCATATAAACATCCTCCAAAATCCATGTGAGCTTGTTGATTTGGTTGTTCTTCAACACAACCTTGGCAAGTTGATTTTAAGTTTCTAGCGTTTGAAAACATTGTTATTGATTTTTGTAAATCTTCTTCCTCCGCTTCCTCATCCGAACAAATATCTCCATTTTCAAGAAGAAGATTATAAAATAGGTTCCAACTATTCACAATATATTGAAGAGTAAAACAATCAGGATAAAATTCAGGATCTTCATTATTGTCTAAATGCATTTTTGAAATAACAGATAAAAGAATCAATATATCTTTAGTGCCAATATCGTCTATGTTAATTTTATCTTTAATGAAGGTATAAAAGCAACATTCCCAAGTGGATACTTCATATAAATTATTATTCTTTTTCTCATTAAATTCTTTAGTAGTTTTAACATACTCTAAATATTGAGGATGAATCTGTTTAAATTGAGCAATGTAATTCATAGTGAAATTAAAGTTAATGCTTATTAAGACAAATCTAGTTATTAGATATTTTCTATATAAAAAATATTAAAAAAATCAGTTTTTAAAGAGGACCCGGGTCCTCCATATTTAATTCTACGTAATGGGCGAAAAGCCCTCGACTGTTTAATAGTCGAGGGGCTTTTCTTTTTTGTTTGTTTTTGGGTTTTTTTATTTAGTAAAGAATATATTTATTCAAATAAAATATCAATAAGTTCATACTCCTCTTTATACTTATCTTGTTGATTCTTTTTTAATTTATTATAAATATTCTTAATAGATTGAATTGTTTGCTTAATCTTTGGATTATCTTTCTCCATCATTTGTAATTTACCATACAAAGATTGATATAATTTCTCGTAATTAATTTTAATATTTTCATCCTCTGATTCTGATTCACTTGAACTAGAACTTAATTCTTTCTCATCAGATTTATTTGTTGAATCAGACAAATCATCTGATTCATCAGACGACGAATCATCTGATGAATCAGACAACGATTCAGACGAAGTCGAAGACCTTGGATCTTCAGAATCACTAGATGAACAATCACAATCACTCTCAGAACAACATTCTCTTATCTCTTGACAGCTACAATCACTCTCGCTACAAGTAAAATAACCTAACTCTTTTAATCTTTTTACTTGAGCATCAACCTCCTTAGTTAATTCTTTTTCTTTCTTAACTAAATCAACTTTGGATTTCTTAACTTTCTCACACTTAGTTTGATTAGTTACAGATAATTTAACCTTTGTCTTACAAACAGGACAACAATCGCATCCAGCCTTTACAACGCACGAAACATGCACGAGATGCCCGCAAGAAAGATTTTTTTTATTGCCTAAGCAATCCTTACACATTGGACACTTAGCATTCTTCTTCTTCTCTTTCAAACACTTAGAGACAGTCTTATCAAACTCATTAACAAGCTTCTTAATAGTCTTGTTATCATCAAAATACTTCTCCATTTTCTCAAACATATCATCAAGTAAATTATCAATTTTCTTTTCAAATTTCTTATCATAAGAAGACTCTTTAATACAGATAATAATCTCGTTCATAGTATCAATGATAAACTTAATTGCTAATTGGACACGTTTCTTATCAGAATCAGTAGTCAAATCCTTATTGGAAGCAATAGTCTTAAGAGTTTGAATGTAAGCGTTCATTTTAGAGTAAGCGGGAGTAGGTAAAAGAGAGAGGGTTTATTAGCTATATCTACTTGTAGATATTTTCTTTATAAAAAAAGAAATAAAAATCAGTTAATTAACTGATTTTTATTTTTACTAAGTCCTTTATTTTTGATTATTAAATGGGCGTAAAGCCCTCGTCTATTATACAGACGAGGGCTTTACTATTTTTATTTGTTTTTATTTTTTATTTATTTAATTTTTAATTTTTAATCATCCAAATCCAACTCAACATCATTACACATTGACTTTACAACTAATCCACTATCAATCATCCAATTCTTTATATCATCAGATAATGATTCTTCCTCCTCCAACTCATCTCCATTACGAATACCATAGAAAACTGGCTTTTCATTTTCCATGTAATACACTATACCAGTCTTAGTAAGCTTAGATTTTTTACCGTCAATCTTCACACTTTTTCCATACCAAAATTCGTTTTCAGAATTATATGAAACAATAGATTCATCATCAAAATCAAATCCATTCTTGACATTCTCAGAATCTAATTCAATCTTCTTAGATGGAGAAGATTTCTTAGCTTCACTATCAGAACCAGAACCAGAACTAGTTCCTTTCTTAGCGTGACGCTTACAGAAAGATCCTTCGCTTGCTGACAAAGAACATTTCTTATTGTCCTTTCCAACATGAGAACAAGGAACTTTATTCTTTTCCTTAATCTCTTTTTCAATCTTCTTGTGACAGTCGGTACAAACTCTTTTACCGTCTATCTCTTTTGGCTTGCGAATTGTCTTGTCACAATCATCGCACTTAATCTCTTTCTTTTCCTCCTTCTTTTCTTCATCCTTCTTCTTCTTTTCCTCCTCTTTCTTCTTCTTTTCTTCCTCCTTTTCTTTATTCTTCTCCTCCTTCAAACGAGCTTCCTCCTTCTTCTTCTCGACACGAGCAAGCTTTTCAGCTTCGCGTTCCTTCTTCTTCTTTTCCTTCTCAATCTCTTCCTCCTTCTTCTTCTCGTCACGAGCAAGCTTTTCAGCTTCACGTTGCTTCTTCTTTTCCTCCTTAACACGAGCTTCTTCTTCCTTCTTCTTCAACTCGTCTGTCTCAAAGACGGACATACTCTTGATGAAAGCATTCTTGAGTTCAACAGAGTTATCAATCTTCAATTCAGAAGCGAAGACAGAACAAAACTTGTCAATGTTAGAATCAATTGACTTAGCAACAGTGATAACTGATTGAGCAGATGGCTTGAAGAGAGCAGCGAAAGACATTGTTAGTTAGTGGGTGAGTGCGTTAAAAGTTTAACAGGTATATATCTAAATATTAGATGTTTTCTATCTGAAAAATTCTACAAAACTCAGTTAATGGAAAAAAATCACCCTCCCAAAGCGAGAAATCAGTTAATCTGGTAATGTAAAATAAATGTGGTTTTGGCCCTCGTCTAAAGAATAGACGAGGGCCTTTTGTTTGTTTTTGGGTTTTTATTTTATTTTATTTTATTTTTTTATTTTTTAGAACGGGAATTTAATAGTTGGGTTTTCTTTCTTTAATTGTTCAATTTTATAAGTTCTATGCGAATTACCTTGAGGCATATCTAAATCATCAACATCAACTAAATGATTATTAATGATTTGAGGTCCATGAACATAAATATTACGTTGCTTTCCTTTATACATAACAGTGAATTCGCGATTAACTGTATTAGGATTACGAGTTTCAAGAGACAATTTAGTCATCTCCATTTGAGGCATTTCTTCCTCTTTAACAACAGACGAAGGAGAAGACGAAGAAATAGCAAAAGTCTTAATCAAACTAAAAGTAATTAAGTCTTCAAGAGGAATAAACTTAGGCAATTGGTTATCAACCAACAAGATAAAATTAGTCTTACCATCAGTATTACCAATAAAAATATCTTGACATTGATAATCATTCAATGAAAGAAACTTCATTAATCTTTCTTTCATTTCAGGAGTAGAAGTAACGTTGTAAGAGAACATTGTAAGCGAATGAGTGAGTGAGTGTATGTATAAGTGAATCTATATTATTAGATATTTTCTAGATAAAAAATTTTTAAAAAATCAGTTAATGGAAAGAAACTATAATTTTAGCACGATAATATAGACGAACTATTAGAATTGACATAAAGCCCTCTGTCTTTTAAACAGAGGGCTTTACTTTTTTAAATTTTTTAAATTTTTTAAATTTTTTAAATTTTATAAGATTCAATTAGTTCTTTTGTAACAAATATTACATTTCTAAGAAATAAAATTACTAATACAAAAAATAGAAGTGGAAAAAATAAATTAAAAATTTTATGAAATAACATTGTTTTATATATTTTATTTCTACAGATCTGGAATCTTTGATTTCCTAATCAAAATATATAAAATATCAGTTAATGGGCAAAATTCCCCGTGTTACTTGACACGGGGAATTTCTTTTTTATTTGTTTTTCTTTTTAATTTTTATTTTTTTAATTTTTAATTTTATTTTTTACTTTGTTTCAGTTTCAGATTCGCTAGAACTAAAATCAGAATCAGACTCCGAATAAGTCGAAGACCCAAGGTCTTCAGAATCAGATGAAGCACTAATTTCTTGACAACTACAATCCGATTCTGAACAAGTAAAATAACCTAAATCTTTTAATTTAGCAAGACAAATTTCTATTTTTTTATTTAATTTGTCTTTCTTGGTCTGAGTGTTGGACGAAACAGAGACCTTAACTTTTGTTGTTGTTTGTTTACATTCTTTCTCTTTTTCTTTCTGGTTCTCGGGTCCCAGCCCTCGTTCCTTTTTAAAGTTTTTATTTTTCTCTCTAATACATTTGTTAGTAGTTTTTTCAAACTCTTTAACAACCTTTACAAATTTTTTATTAGATTGAAAATACTTATCCATCTTTTCAAATATATCATCGAATAAATTATCAACCTTCTTTTCGAAACGCTTGTTGAATGGTTTCTCAATCTCGTCTATAATAGCACGCATAGTTTTAGTAATAAAAACAGCTGCTGCTAATTCACGTTTCTTATCAGAAACAATAGTCAAGTCGTTGCTAGTTGAAAGAGTTTTGAGTGTATCAATGTATGCGTTCATTGAGTGAGTTAGGACGAAAGAAGAATCTACGAATAGATACATTCAGTCTATGTTAAAATAAAAAAATCAGTTTTTTGTGAATGATATTTGTTTGTAATATTTATTTGTGAATGAATTTTGTGAATGATTTTTTTGAATGTTTTTTTGAATGTTTTTTTGAATGTTTTTTTGAATGTTTTTTTGAATGATTTTTGTGAATGATTTTTGTGAATGATTTTTGGGAATGATTTTTGCGCGTGATTTTTGTTTGTGATTTTTTTGCGTGATTTTTCGCGTGATTTTTGATCTTTTTGCGCATTTTTTCATGTTTTTGCGCATATTTTTTCATGTTTTTGCGCATATTTTTTCATGTTTATAATTGAAAATATCATGTTATTTTTACCCTGTTTTCATAAATAACATGATATTTTCAATTATATCATGTTATTTTTAGCCTGATTTTATAAATATCATGATATTTTCAATTATATCATGTTATTTTTAGCCTGATTTTATAAATATCATGATATTTTCAATTATATCAGGATATAAAAGCCTTAAATCGTGATTTTTCCTGAAAAATCTTAATATTTCATGTTTTTCTTTTGCGCATTTTTTTTGTGCTTTTTTTTGCGCAAAAATTTTTTCTTCGTATTTTTTTTAACTGAATTTTTTTTATTTTTTTATCCAGAAAACATCTAATTACTAGATACATATATATACATATATACATATACATTCATACAATGTCTGCTATTCAATTCGCTCCTATTCGCCCTGTAATTAAAGCAAACTGGAAAAATAATAAAAAACCAATCTGTATTATTCGCACTATTGAATATTCAGATGGAACAAAAGTCACGAAAACAACAACAAAAGAAAGCACTGTGACAAGAACTTTAATCACACCAAAAATAAAAGAAATTATCAAAGAAGAAAAAGAGAAGACTCCAATTGTTCGTCTTTGCTCTGTCTGTGAAAAACAAGGACACAATAAAAGAACTTGTCAAGTAACTGAGATGTTTGGAAATTTATACATCTAAAAGGGAACAGAGTTCCCGTCCGGAAAAAACACAAAACACAAAACACAAGCCCTCGTCTTTAATTAGACGAGGGCTTTACTCACATTTACTTATCAATTTTTCCCCTTTGAAATTTTTTTTTGAAAAACTGATTTTTTAAAAATTTTTCAACAAGAAAATATCTAAATACATTAGATACATACTTGTATAAACTATGTCTGGTCGAATTGGTGTAAATCACGAAAACGAGTTCAAAAAAAAACGTACTGAATTTATGTCTGTTCCATTTTCAGAGAATAATAAACAATTAATGGTTAATTTAGCACTTATGATTCAATATCATTATAAAAGAATGGATAAAAAACAACAAAAAAAATATTTTAATGATTATAACGAACTTGAACATTCGATTTGGTTAAATTAAAAAAAATAAAAAACAAAAACAAAAAACAAAAACAAACAAAAAAGAAAAGCCCTCGTCTAATTACAGACGAGGGCTTTTCGCCAATTTACTTATCAATTTTTCCTCGAAAATTTTTCACCGTTTTTTGAAAAACTGATTTTTTGAAATTTTTTCAACCAGAAAATATCTAATACTTAGATACATACCTGTATAAACTTTCGTTTAACGCACTCACCCACTAACTAACAATGTCTTTCGCTACTCTCTTTAAGCCATCAGCTCAATCTGTTCTCACTGTTGCTAAGAACATTGATACTAATCTCGAGAAGTTTTGTTCTCTTCTTGCTTCTGAATTGAAGTTAGACTCTTCTGTTAATGTCAAGGACGCATTCGTCAAGTGTATGCACGTCTTTGAGACCGACGAGCAAAAGAAGAAGGATGAAGAAGCTCGTTTGAAGGAGGAAAAGAAGAAGCAACGCGAAGCCGAAAAGCTTGCTCGTGACGAGAAGAAGAAGCAAGAGGAATTAGAGAAGGAGGAAAAGAAGAAGCAACGCGAAGTCGAAAAGCTTGCTCGTGATGAGAAGAAGAAGCAAGAAGAACTCGCAAAGGAGGAGAAGAAGAAGTTGAAGGAGGAGGAGAAGAAGAAGAAGGAGGAAGAGAAGAAGGAGAAGGAGTTGAAGAAGGATGAGAAGAAGGAAATTAAGTGCGATGATTGTGACAAGACAATTCGCAAGCCAAAGGAAATAGACGGCAAGTCCGTTTGTAGCGACTGTCATAAGAAGATTGAGAAAGAGATTAAGGAGAAGAATAAAGTTCCATGTTCTCATGTTGGAAAGGATAACAAAAAATGTTCTCTTTTTGGAACTACTGAGAGTGGTCTTTGTAAGAGACATTCAAAGGGAACTAGTTCTGGTTCTGGTTCAGCATCAGAGAGTGAGAAGAAATCACCTTCAAAGAAGATTGAGTTAGAATCTGAGAATGTAAAGAACGGATTCGATTTTGAAGAGGAATCTATTAATCCATTTGATGCTGAAGACGACTTCTGGACAGGCAAATCAATAAAGATTGAAGGGAAAAAATGTAAACTTACAAAGACAGGAATTGTTTATTACATGGAAGATGGAAAAGCAGTTTTCTATGGTATTCGTAATGGAGATGAGTTGGAGGAAGAAGATGGTTTGTCTGATGATATAAAAGATTGGATGATTGACAGTGGTTTAGTTGTGAAGTCAAAGTGTAATGATGTTGAGTTGGATTTGGAGTAAAAAATAAAAATAAAAATAAAAACAAAATAAAAATAGTAAAGCCCCTCGTGTATAAAAGCACGAGGGGTTTTACGCCCATTTATAAACTGAATTATTTTTACTTTATTTTTACGTTCCAAATAAATAAACTGATTTTTTAAATATTTTTCAATTAGAAAATATCTAATTACTAGATACATATATATACATATACATTCATACAATGACTACTTTTACTAATTTTGTTGAGCGATTTACCTTGGTAAAGTCCAAGTATTTGAATATAGAAGCAATGGCAGAAGATGTAGAGGCTTGTATTCAAAAGTTTTCCTTCAACCAAAGCTTTGTAACTGAAGAAAAATTTCAACAAGCTCTAGTTGTTGTGGAGAACGAATTTCCATTAAAGGAGTTGTTTAAGATATTATCCGGCATGACATCAGATTCTTTTGAAAGAACAGATACTGCCGTGGAGTGGGACGGACTACACGATGATTGGTGTAAAGATGAGTTTTTCATAGCCATTTCCAATCTAATTTTACAACTCTAAAAAATAAAAAAATAAAAAGAAAAAAGAAAAAAGAAAAATAGTAAAGCCCTTTCGTCTTATTTTTAGACGAAAGGGCTTTACGCCCATTTACTTATCATTTTTCCTTCTAGTTCTCGGGTTCAAACAAAGATTGTCAGCCCTCGTGAAAACTGATTTTTTAAAATTTTTTCAACAAGAAAATATCTAAATATAATAGATACATATACAATGTCTGTTCAAAAGTTTTCTTTATTAGCTTGGTTTAAAGTTCCGTCTGATGCTAAACGAAAGAATAATTGGAAGCCAACTATTATTGAGTCAAATAAAGTAAAAGTATCATTTAGTCAATATGGTACAGATGATAATGGTAAAACATATTATTATGATGCTGTTGTTTTTGCTGAAAATGTTACTGATGTAAATACATGGATTTGTAATCAAAATAATTTCCTTCGCCTTTCCGAAGAAGGAATTGAAAAAAGTTAAAATTGAATCAGATTAAAAAATAAAAATAAAAAAGAAAAGCCCTTCGTCTTTAATTAGACGAAGGGCTTTTCGCTCATTTACTTTAGTTCTCGTGAGTTTGAAAAAAACTGATTTTTTAAAATTTTTTATATCTAATTCATATACAATTGTATAATCTTTTATAACTCTTATAATGTCTAAAACTACAGTTTATTCTGATTTTCTTCAGCTTGTTAAGAAGCATTGTTGGATGGATGAAAGATATTGTAACATTCATTTAATGGTTAATGATGTTATTAAAGCTGTTCAAAAGTGGGTTGAAGAAATCGTCAAGGATGGAGACGATAAGAATATTACAAGTGAAGATTATCTTAATGAATTATTAATAGAAGACCAAGAATTAAACACAGAAGTACAAAAGATTGTTTATGGTGTTAATAAAAAAATGTATAAAGAATTAGATGATAATGATATGCTAACAACTAATGACCGCGATTTAGAATTAAATGAAACTTTATCACATGTTATATATAAACAATATTTCAAACAAAACTAAAAACTAAACTAAAAAAGAAAAAGAAAAACAAATAAAAAAAGAAAAGCCCTCTCGTCTAAAAATAAGACAAGAGGGCTTTTCGCCAATTTATACAAGGAATATTTTATGTCTTCAAGTGATTATTTAGTCATTTCTTCGAAAACTGATTTTATAACAAATTTTCAACAAAAAAATATCTAAATATAATATACACTTATATATAAAATGCGTAACAGTTTCATTATTACTAATGTTGGTTCTAGAGGAATTCTCGTTTCTCAAAGTCGAGGTTTTACTTCATTTACTCCATTAAAATTGATTGAAAATAAATTTGATTTATCAAGAGTTCCAAGAAAATCTTTTGGAAACATTATGAAAAATAATGAAATAATTAATAAGATTCAAAACGATACTTCATTATTTTCTTATTACAAGAATTTATAAATATAAGAAATTATTCCCTATAATTAAAACCCAAAAACAAACAAAAAAAGAAAATCCCTCTCGTCTAAAAATAAGACGAGAGGGATTTTCGTCATTTAAAAGTAAAAAACTGATTTTTATAGAATAATTTATAAAGAAAATATCTAAATAATAGATTAATATATAATGTCATCTTTTGAAATCGCTTCCGGTCTTCGGGTCCCGGCCCTCATCGGACAGCAAGATGCTGTCACCCCTCGTAAAATTACTATTCCTCGCTATCCGCCTCTAATGTTAAAAAAAGATAAATCTTACATTCAACCACTCAATATAACTCCTCGTCGTCTTTTTAAAGGAGAACTTACAATCGTGTATCATGAAAGACTACGAGATATTACAATTATTGGAAGTGAAAAAGATAATTTGAAAGTCATTGACCATTCTAATGGCGACCAAATTAAACTTTTCAAAATCGAACAAATAAAAAATGAAAATCCAGGATTTATTTATATCGGATAATACAAAAATAAAAACAAAAAATAAAAACAAAAAATAAAAAGAAACAAAAAGGCCCTCGTCTATTTAAGACGAGGGCCAAAACCACATTTAATTTGTATTACTTGGTTCAGGACCAAAAATAACTGATTTTTTAGATATTTTATGAATAAAAATATCTAAAAAGTATTAGATACACTAATAATGTTTGAACTTGTTAATTGCTTTAAGTATAACCGAAGAAACGATGTATGCGCTGTTCGTTTTATTAAGAATGAAATAACTTATATATATTGTATAATTCTTGACGAAGATAAAGATAGTATTAAGTTATCTTGTGGAGGACTTAAGACGGATTATTACAAGAAGAGTGATATTTTATTTTTTATGAATAAGACGGTTATTTTAGATAAAGATAGAAATCCTTATGAACAACTTTATTCGCATGAAATAGAATATTTAGAAAATTTTGTAAAGAATGAATTTTCTTGGGCTTGTTCTTTTATTAAATCGGTTTATAATCTTATAGGTAATCCTGATTGTTGTCGCGATAAAAAAATTCCTTGTAAAGATTGTAGTTCAAAAATAATGACAGAATGGGTATCAAAAGTTTCTTATGGTTTTTATTTGAAAAAAGAATTTTGGTTAGATGTATATAAGAATATTGATGTTGATGAATTAAAATATTATCCTCCATTAAAGTTTTTAAATTTAGAAGATGTAAAAGTTAAAGAGGACGCTAAGTCCTCTAAAGATACACGAGAAAAAATAAATAAACTAAAAAAATTAAAAATTAATATATATAAATGTGATGATATTTATCATAGTATTTATAAGGTACCAATAATACTAAAAATTTTAGAAGAAACACCAATAACTAAAGATGTATTAAATTATGTATTAAAAGAATATTTATAAAAAGAAAAACAAAAAATACAAAAAGTCCCTCGTCTTCCGGAAATGGTTCTGGATTAAATAGACGAGGGTCAAACCCACATTTAATTTATATCTGTTCTCGGAATAACTGATTTTTTTTATTATTTTTTAATAGGAAACAAAGTTCCCGTCCTGCGGAAATTAATTGAAAGAATGAATCCATTAGAGAATATATATAGATTAAAACATAAACATTTTTTGTTTATTCAAAAATATTATAAAGTTTCTGAGTTATATGAAAACAGATATATGGAATATCAATTTCAGGAAGCATTAAGAAAATCTCGTTCAATTAAAGAAATAGTTAAAGATATTTGTAAAGATATGTTTAAAAAAGAACCTAGTATTCTTTAAAAAAGAAAAAAATACAAAAATAAAAAAGCCCTTTGTCTGTAATAAGACGAAGGGCTTTTTGCCCATTTAAAAACTGATTTTATTTTTAATTTATATATTTTATATATAAAAATGAATTGTTGTGAAGATACATTTAAAGCAGCCGAGAAAGGACATCTAGAATGTTTAAAATCGTTATACTCTCAAGGAGTTAAATGGGATTTTTATACAACATCTATAACAGCTAGAAATGGTCATTTGGAATGTTTAAAGTATGCTCATAAAAATGGTTGTGAATGGCATCCTTTAACAATAATTTCCGCAACTGAAAATGGTCATTTAGAATGTTTAAAGTATGCTCATAAAAATGGTTTTAAGTTTCGCGATATAACATGGACAGCATCTAGAAATGGACAATTAGAATGTTTAAAGTATGCTCATGAAAATGAGTGCGAATGGAGTGAATATACAGACTATCACGCAGCTTATTATGGTCATTTAGAATGTTTATTTTATTGTTTAGAAAATGGCTGTCCAATTCATCCTTACACATTATCAATACTTTGTGAAAAACAAACAAATAAGAACTTATTAACAAATCTATTACTAAGAAAAATATTATTACATCCTAAAATGAAAAATAATATAACAGAATATCAAGACTTTGTAAAAGCTATTCAAAACTACGAAAAACATATAAATAAAGTTTATAAACTTTTACACTTAAAAACAACTCTTCCAACTGATATTATAAAATATGAATTATTAAAATATTTGTAAGGATTATCCTTAAACTGATTTTATATTTAATTTATATACATTTATATAAATTAAAAGTGAAGAAATGAATTGTTGTGAAGATACATTTAAAGCATCAAAGAAAGGACATATAGAATGTTTAAAAACTTTATATTCTCAAGGAGTTCAATTGCATTCTAAAACAACATTGGCAGCAGCTAGATATGGTCATTTAGAATGTTTAAAGTATGCTCATGAAAATGGTTGTCCATGGTATTATACAACAACATCTGCAGCAGCTGAAAATGGTCATTTAGAAATTTTAAAGTATTCTCATGAAAACGGTTGCAAATGGCACCCTTTTACAACATTTTATGCAGCTGCAAATGGTCATTTAGAATGTTTAAAGTATGCTCGTGAAAATGGGTGTTCATGGGATGAATACACAACATCTTCTGCAGCAGTTCTACAAGGATTTTTAAATATTTTACAATATTCTTATGAAAATGGTTGTGATTGGGATTCTGAAACAACAGATTATGCAGCAGAGAAAGGACATTTAGAATGTTTATTTTATTGTTTAGAAAATAATTGTCCAATTTATCCTAAAACATTATTAATGCTTTATAAAGAACAAATAAATAAAAATTTATTAATAAATATTAGACTAAGAAAAGTATTATTACATCCTAAAATTAAAAATAATATAACAGAAAAATATCCAAAATTCTTAAAAGCTATTAAGGAATACGAAGAATATATAAATAAAGTTTATAAAATAGTAGAATTAAAAACAACTCTTCCAACTGATATTATAAAATATGAATTATTAAAATATATTTAATATTTTTAAGAAGGACCCATCGTAAACTGATTTTTAATTAATTTTAATTAAAATTAATTAAAAGAAAATATGAATATACCTTTATTTTTCTTTTTTCCACGAGACGAAGATGAAATAATTCCACTTTCAGCAATTCCTAATTCTGAAAGAATAAAATGTTGCGAAAAAACATCTGCTGCAGCCGAGAAAGGACATCTAGAATGTCTTAAAAAATTAAGATCTGAAGGAGTTGATTGGGATATTGAGACTATACATCACGCAGTTCTAAATAATAATTTAGAAATTTTAAAGTATGCTCGTGAAAATGGTTGTAAATGGGATGAAAGAACTATAGGAGATGCAGCAGAAAATGGTTATTTAGAAATTTTAAAATATGCACATGAAAATGGTTGCAAATGGCATCCTTGGACAACATATTGTGCAGCTTTTTATGGTCATTTAGAAATTTTAAAGTATGCTCATGAAAATGGTTGTAAATGGGATTCTGAAGCAACAGCTTGCGCAGCAGAGTATAACCATTTAGATTGTTTATTATATTGTTTAGAAAATGGTTGTCCAATTCATTTTGATACATTAGATAAGCTTTATAAAAGATCATGGGAAAATTATAATGAAATAAATATGAACTTATTAACTAATCTATTATTACGAAAAGTATTATTACATCCTAAAATTAAAAATGATATATCAGAAAAATATTCAGAATTCTTAAAAGCTATTAAGGAATACGAAGAATATATAAATAAAGTTTATAAAATAGTAGAATTAAAAACAACTCTTCCAACTGATATTATAAAATATGAATTATTAAAATATTTATAAAAAATAAAAAAATAAAAAAAAAGAAACAAAAAAGGCCCTCATCTATTTAACCAGACGAGGGTCAAACCCACATTTAATTTATATTATCTAATCTCAGAATAACTGATTTTTTATATTTTTTTATAATGTAAATCATATACATTTGTATAATCTTTTATCCTTTTATTCTATCATGTCATTGATCATTGAATTTACCGAATTTGTTAAGAAGTATTGTTGTATGAATACTAAATATGCCAATATTGAAGTTATTGTTCAAGATGTTATTGAAATGGTTGATGATTATATTAAGACTGAAATTGACGATGAAGACAGAGAATATATAATTGATAATTCAACAACATATGAAGTTTTGGATGAGAAGAACTTGTATCAAACTGTTATGAAATCTATTTCAGGTTTAAATGATGAGATGTTTGAAACAGCTAATGAAGAAGGTGTTTTCACGAATGATGATTATGACTTAGACCTACAAGCAGATTTGTCTAGATTAGTATATAAGCATTACTTTGAAAATAAACAAAATTAATGAGGACACTTGGTTCTCTAAAAATAAAATTAATGAGGATCAAACGTCCTCCAAAAACAAACAAAAAGTCCCTTCTCAATTGAGAAGGGAAAAACCCGCATTAAAACAAAACAAGAAAAATGTATTATTTACTAGAGATATTTTTATCGTTCTTAATAAATATGTTTACGTCAATCATAAATAAAACTAAATTTTTATTTGATATAAAGGTTAATAGTAAAAAATATTATACTATTGCTATCAATCCTCCTATACTTAGACAACTATTCAATGAATCTAGATTTCCAAATAATACTCTATTTGAGTTAGCTTTTATGAGAATTGATGAATTATTTGATATTGGTACTCATGTATTTAAAGATACTGTAAAAATTGTTCATAAAAAATATTCAGATGCAGATATATTGACAAATGGAGATTATTTTTTATATGATAAAAATTCTACTTGTTATAAAGATTTTACTTCTAAATTAAAAAATGGAAACTATGATAGATTAGAAACAAAGAAACAATTAATTATTGAATTTCAAAAATATGGTGGGCATTTATTTATAAAAGAATGTAACAAATATAACGAGAATGCAATACCATATGAAGAAGTTATAAATATTATTTCTAATATTTCAAAAAATATGTCAAAATGTACATATATCGAATACTATAAAATAATAACTGAAGACTCGGATTTAAAAAATAATATAAAGTCTATGCTCTCGTCAGTATATAGTGATGAAATATTAAATTTTGTGATTAAAACGGAAGAAGAAGATTATAAAGATACTATAGAATATAAATATCCTGAAATGAAAATGAAAAGTAATAAATGTTGTCATAGATTTAGAACTAGATTTTCGATAAGTCCACTTTACGTATATGTAAAGTTTAGAGATACTAATTTTCACTTGTCAAATCCTCAAGTAAGAAAATATATAGATGAAAATAATATAGATATACTTAATATACATTACCATATATCAGAGTATGAAAAGAAGAGTAAAACGATTAATTAAAATACAAGAGTCTGGACCCGAGAGCCAGAGGTCTCGATAAAAACAAATAAAAAAAGAAAATCCCTTAGTCTAAGACTAAGGGATTTTCGCCCATTTAAAAACTGATTTTTTTAATTTTTATACATTTTATATATAAAAATGAATTGTTGTCAAAAGACATCTGAAGCAGCAGAGAAAGGACATCTAGAATGTTTAAAAACGTTATACTCTCAAGGAGTTCAATGGGATTTTTATACAACACTAGCAGCAGCAGAAAAAGGACATTTAGACTGTTTAAAGTATGCTCATGAAAATGGTTGTAAATGGGATTACGATACAATGTATTGGGCGGCTTTTTATGGTCATTTAGACTGTTTAAAGTATGCTCATGAAAATGGTTGTGAATGGGATGAATATACAACATCTTCTGCGACACATTATAACCATTTAGATTGTTTATTATATTGTTTAGAAAATGGTTGTCCAATTCATCCTGAAACATTAAATAAGCTTTATAAAAGACCCTGGGGCGTTCTTAATGAAATAAATAAGAACTTATTAACTAATCTATTATTACGAAAAGTATTATTACATCCTAAAATTAAAAATGACATAACAGAAAAATATCCAGAATTCTTAAAAGCTATTAAGGAATACGAAGAATATATAAATAAAGTTTATAAATTAGTAGAATTAAAAACAACTCTTCCAACTGATATTATAAAATATGAATTATTGAAATATTTGTAAATTTTTCTTAAAAATAAGATTTCTATTAATAAACACAACCTTTATAAATTAACTGGTTTTTTATATTAATTAGAATAAATTAAATTTTATTAAAAACAGAAGTACTTTAAGTTGATAAAACATGATTATCAAATTTTAGATTATAATGGATTTTAATATCCAAAATTGGATTTATTTAAACAAATTAGAAACAAAAATGTATAACAAATATGAAATAATGAAATATATTTAATATTGAAAAAGAATAAACTAATTTAAAAATATAATTAGTTTATAATATAAATAAAAAGAAATATTAAAATGATTTGTTGTGAAAATACAGCTGATGCAGCTAGAAATGGTCATTTAGATTGTATTAAGACTATACAATTTAAATCTAGAGTGCCTATAGCATGGAGTACAGAAGTTAAATGGGATAGTAATACGACATATATTGCAGCTAGAAATGGTAATTTAGATTTTTTAAAATATGTTCGTGAAGCTGGTTGTCCTTGGAGTGATAACATTATACAAGGAGCAATTTATAGTGGAAATTTAGATATATTAAAATATTTGCATTCTGAAGGTTGTAAATGGCATCCTAAAACAACATTATATGCTGCAATGAGTGGAAATTTAGAAATTTTAAAATTTCTAAACTCTCATAATTGCGAATTTCATCCTTATACAACATATATGGCAGCTAGAGATGGGCATTTGGAATGTTTAAAGTATTTAAACTCTCAAGGTTACGACTTTCATTCTGAATCAATATCTGGAGCAGCTTTATATGGTCATTTAGATTGTATGAAGTATTTGTATGAACAATGTGGTTGCAAATGGGATTATAGAACAGCATGGTGTTCAGCTTATAATAGTCATTTAGATTGTTTAAAATACTTAATAGAAGGTGGTTGCGAATGGAATTCTGAAACAATAGCTATAGCATCTCAACATGGTCACATAGAATGTTTAAAGTATTTAAATGAAAAGAACAGTACAAAATAATTATAATTTATATAATAAACTGATTTTTTAAGGTTTTATTTTATTCTAATAAGACATTTTATGCAAAATCCATAAGTTTTATATAACTTTTGTATACTTTAATCTAAGTTTTGTATAACAAATTTAAAGGTATATTTTATTCATAAAAATGGATAAAATAAAACTTTTTAATTGTCAGTATTGTGATAAGCAATATCAATCAAAACAATATTTAAATAAACATTTAGAAAAATGTATAGAAAACAGAATGTTATAAAAATAAATATTCTTTTCATATAATGATTTTTTAATTAAAAAATCATTATAATACCTACAAAAGCCTGAAAAATTGCCTTATTCAAATTTGGATATTTATAATTAAACTAGATACTTATTTTAAGGTTTATTTGTATTTGAAAAAAATACTTTATCCAATTTTTGAATAAATACTTATGCTAATTTATGTTAATTTATGCTAATTTACATAAACTATTTAAAGGTTTAAATAAAAAAGCAAAATCTATAAAACCAAATAGAAGAAGATTATTAAACGAAAATGAACAAAAATTATTACTAGGAATAGATGATGATGATGATTAAAAATAAAAATTTATATATTTTTACATTCTCTATAAAATTTTTAAAAATCCGAAAAGAAGATATTTTTATAAAAAAATATGAATTTACAAAAAAGATATTTTTATAAGAAAAATATCTTTTTAAAAATAAATTAAAAATCCAAAAAGAAATAGAATTTATCACCTTCTTTTTAACCGATATAAATCTGTATAAAACACATTTATATATGACTACGTTATAAAGTTTTCAAAAGCGATTATTTATATGTAAAAACTGATTTATATAAAGATTTTTAGAAAAATATTATTATAAAGTTTAGTTAGACAAAATTGATGTCGAACTTAAAGAGTTCCAAGGTCCAGTTTACAACACTTTTACAACATCTTGATTTCTATATTAATGGTAATATTCGCGATAGTTTAATCAAAGAATTATTAATAGATGTTAAAGAAAGAATAAAAGTATTATACTTAAATATGAATTTGCAAGAACAAGAAGATGTATTAAATATATACAATATATTAAATATAGATAATGATATATTAATAAAATGGATTAATAAAAATAAAAAAGAATCGGGATCATTCGTAAATTTTTCTAACTATAAAAACTCGTTTAATATAGAGTTTTAAACATGAACCTAAATTCCTTTTAAAAATAAAAAAATAAAAAATGTAAAGCCCTTTGTCTAAAAATCAGACAAAGGGCTTAAAACACATTTAATTATTTTTTAAACAATTCTTAAATATTCATTTTAAGGGTATCTTTTTGCCATAAACTGATTTTTTAATAAAATTTTTATTAAAAAATATCTACTATAAGTTAGACGTACAATTTTAAATGTTATCAATTATTCGCTCGACAATCAACTCTTCTGTTAATTATTCTTTCAAGGAATTGGAAAGTAATTTTGAACTCTTTTTTCAAGAGATTTCTAAGAAATTAGAAATTTCTGAAGAACAGTTTAAAAAAGCTGTTGAAGAATCTCTTCCTCTTCTTAAGGATGGTTTTAAACCAAAGTTAAGCAAGGAAGAAATTAAGAAACAAAAAGAGGAGGAGAAACTTAAGAAGAAACAAGAGAAAGAGGATGAAAAGAAGAAGAAGGAGGAGGAAAAAATTCAAAAGAAACAAGAGAAAGAGGATGAGAAGAAGAAGAAGGAAGAAGAGAAGTTACAAAAGAAACAAGAAAAGGAGTTTCAAAAACAACAAAAAGAAGAAGAGAAGAAGAAAAAGGCATTAGAGAAGGAGGAAAAGAAGAATGAGAAAGAAACTAAAAGTTCCCGTTCTTCGGATAAAAAGGAATCTAAGAAAGATAAGAAAGAAACTGAAAAGGAAAATGAGGATTTTGATTTTGAAAATGAACCATCAGTTGAGTTTGATACTGATAATTCTTTTTGGAAATTGAAGAGTGTTAAGATTGAGAATATGAAATATAAGTTTCACGAGAAGACTAAGTTAGTTTTATATTTGGACGAAGATGATATTCCAACCGTGAAAGGAAGAATTATTAATGGAGATTTTATTGAAGTTTCAGATTTTGATGAAACAACTACAGAGTGGATAGAAAATTGTGATATTAATTTTTAAGGAGGACCCATCGCTTCCTGTCTTCGGGTCCCGGCCCTAATCGGACAATCTCCGATTGTCAGGGTCCTCCATATTTTTTAAATAAAAAAAACCCCCAAAAAGAAATAAAAAATGTAAAGCCCTTTATCTACCGGTATTTATTACCGGGTTAATAGATAAAGGGCTTTACGCCCATTTAAAATTAAAGTTCTTAATACTAAAAACTGATTTTTTTAATAAAATATATATTGAAATTATATAATATATATTTTTGAAATATTTTTACGAAATGTCTTCTACCGGACCCGAGGGAAGGATTAATTCTGTTGCATGGATTGTTAAAACAAGTCCTTTAAAAAATAAAAAAAGAAAAATAATATCTTTGAATAAAGATTCAGTCGAAGACATAACGTCTTCAGTCGAAGACATAACGTCTTCAGAAACTGAAACTGACATTATTGAGGAGAAAGTTGTTGAAGAGAAATTAAATGTTTCTTCTTTTGTTCAGACAAAGACTTATATAAGTATGATACCAATTGATCCTGAGGAGATTATAGAAGATAAGATGATAGAATTGATGGAGACGTTTGTAGATAGAAATGGAAATCCTAATAAAGATAAAAATTTTTGGATTAGAAACGGACATTTGTATAACTATGATGGATGGACATGGAGAACAACTAAAGAAGGAATAGTGTTTAAATTTTATAGAAAAGGAGCGTCACAGGACATATATTCAAAACCACTTTTTATAGGTGTTTTATTAGAAGCAACAACAATGTATAAAACATCTCAAAATTTTCATAAATTTGACGGTAATTTGGTGTTTGCTAAAGATTGTTTTAGTAAGAATAAAGATTTTAAAAAATGGATTGAGAAACTTGGATTATTACCAAACTAAAAAAATTAAAAAGAATAATTAAAAAATAAAAATAAAAATAAGCCCTTCTTACAATATTGTAAGAAGGGCTTAAAACACATTATATTAACTGATTTTTATATAAATTTTTATTGAAAATATATTATAAATATTTATCTATCGTGATGCCTCCTAAAAAATCAAACTCTTTACATTCCAACACCACTTTGCCTGAAGAAGGAACGGAAGAATATACTAATTGGTTGTTTAAAAACTATACAAAAGATAATTTTTTAAAAAAATATATCACTCCTCAAATTTTATCTGAATACGGCTTGCTAGAAGATGCTTGTAAAAAAGATAATTATTCGTTAGCATCTGAATTAACAGATTATGCTTTAAAATGTAAAAATGTTGATTTTTCAGTTGTTGCTTCAGAGGCTCTGTGGGCATGTGTTACACATAGAAGTACAAATAGTTTTTTGTATAGTTCATTAATGACAAAATTAATAAATTTAAATGCTGATTTAGATTTATTACAATATTATTATGAATGTGAAGATGAAAAATATACAAAGACATATAACTATGGTTATTTCTTAGAAGCATTTTCTAAATCTACAAGATTAAATGAAATTCATAAATTAGATATAACAAAATGGATATTAAACACAAATATTATTGACATATTAATATCAATTAAAATAAAATGCAATAATCTTAAAATTAATTTAGATTTTAATTATACTAATAAACCCGCCAATTTAAATGATGAATTTATTCAAAATGATGAATTTATTGGAAGATGTTTAAATGACAAAATTATGATACATTTAATTAAAAGAAATGCTAAATCTACTATATATAGTTTTCTATATTTAAATAATACATCATCTAAAAATGAAATATTTGTAAATAGTAAAAATGTATATTTAGTTACTAATTTTTACAGAACAGTTATTAATTGTTTATCAGATCGTATACATTATAATGCTGAGATGGAAGGATATAATATTTTGAATAATTATTTTTGTGTTAAATTTGAAAATGATGAAATAGAGGTTCTTTTCGTAGAAGAAATATTAAATCAAACACCTTATTTATTTTCACAATATGAAAATATATTTAATCATTTTGTAGAAGAAAGAGTAAGATACATGAATATAAAAGATAGTATAAAGTATTATACTAATAATATAATTAAAAACCATTTACGAATAGTAGCAGAATATGGTATAAAATTAAAAAAGAATGTTAAAACAATATTCAATGAAAATAAAA
>Ga0315901_10002836_pt1 | contig 23258 bp, 15 predicted proteins | sample LakEriMetagenome_10_FD_203761 | JGI IMG/M metagenome (GOLD analysis project Ga0315901, IMG submission 203761) | Freshwater fungal communities from buoy surface, Lake Erie, Ohio, United States - Buoy 2 MA116 | ecosystem: Environmental > Aquatic > Freshwater > Lake | place: USA: Lake Erie, Ohio... | reverse complement strand
TCAAATCGAGGGGGTACTATTTTGAGGAATATACTTTTTACAGGTCTTCTTGCAGTTGTGGCAGTCGCTTGCCAACCGCGAAAGTACAATGATAGCGAAACGAAAAACATTGTGGATACAAGTCCTGTGGATGATCGCAGTTACCTGGATCAACTCATGTGGGTTGAAGACGATTTTGTCTATATGGGTTTTTGTGAGCCGAAGAAATTTGAAAAAAAGGACTGCCAATTTGGAGTTGAAAGAACTCCAGTAAAGAAATTTGAGAGTATATTTTTGAACGAGACTTCCACGCGCACAGATTCAAAAGTGCGAGAGTATGAAAACGCTATAGATGCCCTCAGGAAACTTAGCCCCGGCGACTGGCTATACGATCGGGCTCAGGGCGCCATTCGGCAGTATCAACAGATGTTAATTCAAGCCAGAAAAGAAGCTGGCGCAATGCTGGAAGATCGCAAAGAAGCTGCAAGAAATGTTCTCGAGTCCTTGAAGTCCAACAAGACATTTCAAATAGCTTTCTCACTAAATTCATCGGTAAAGGCCATCCATCCCTTTGAAATCTCTTTTTCTACGCTTGAGACTTCATTTATTAAGTCTCTGGCAGGCCAAGCTCCATTGAACGGAGACAACACGCTTCTCGACGTCTATTTGTGGCGTACTCGCAAGCCCATTTCATTTGCTCAAGATGTGACTGCAAAATCCGAAACCCTTCACACCGTCACACTGTTCAATGGTCGTTTTCAGGATCCACGTGAGCAATTGAATGTAGGCGACAAAATCTGTGATTTTCGCTTTGTCGAGCTTCCTGTGGTCAAGGGTGAATTGACTGTTTTTTCTTCAGAAAAAATGAGACCGAGCGGTGGTGCGTATTTGCATCCTAACCAACCGACCTTTTTTGGGTTGAACATTAGGCCACTTGATGGGCGGGGCGAAACAAAGTTCGTCTATTTTGTTTGCGGCAAATATCTTAAAACTGAACTTGGTTTTAATCATCGTTTTCAGCAGCAAAACGATCTCACCATCGGAGATTTGAAATCAATCACTGGTGGGCGTCTGAACTTCGGAAGCGGCGGGATCACTTACTGAACTCCTACTTCAGGTATTTAGACTTTTTTTGCGCAGTCCGCAGATTAACAAGCTCATCCGAAATGGAAATCGGGGATGGCTTTCTTGGGAGATGCTGAAAGACATCGACCCGAGAATTTGGCTTTGACACGGCGTGATTGATTGCACTGTTGAAACTGAGTCAAAGAAAATATTTGAAGCCATTTTCGATGTTCAAGTCTCCGCTTCTCAGGAGTGCGTGGACCGTCTTTGGATTTCAGCTGGCTGCCTTTTCGATCATTTGAAGACAAAATTCGAATGACCATCCAAATGCACAGAATCAGCAAGAAAACACGCCGAGGCGAAAGGTCAAACCACCAATAAAGAGCGGAAAGACTTAGACTCAAATTCGTTTCACGCCGAGGCATTTTCATCAATCTGCTTTCATTCCGCTGCAGTCATTGAACGACACGGTGTCATGCTTGACTCAGAAGGATGGCCACGAAGATGACTCTAGAAGTCCGATCCTGACCGGACGGCAGCGTAAGCACGAATCTTTCTTGACGCAGAGCGTGTCATTAGTGGTAGGATTAGGATGGATGAGGCCAATATTGAAAAGGTATAATCTGTTAATGGAATGGAGGCAAAGATGACAAAAAGTGGACCGGTCGCGCTCGCGGCATACGAAGCTCTTGCCGAACGATACTCCGAAAAGGCGGAGTCTAAGGCTGAGAATGGTTTTATCGAACATCCCGCCATGCGACAGGCTCTGGGAAATGTTGCGGGTTTATCGGTTCTTGACGCTGGTTGTGGTCCTGGGTTTCTCGCGAATCACTTGATAAACTGTCGTGCACAGGTGACAGCATTCGACGTCAGTCCCAAGATGATTGATATTGCTCGAAAACGCACAGTGGGAAAAGCCAGGCTGTTTATTGCTGACATGGCAAAGCCTCTTGTTGAACTAGCCGACGCTGAATTTGACATTGTGGCTTCATCACTCGCCATTGATTACGTTCGTGATTGGAGCGTGCCCCTGAAGGAGTTTCATCGTGTTCTAAAGCAAAATGGAAAATTAATTTTTTCGGTTCAACATCCGCTTTCGAGTTTTCTCTGGTATAAACCGCACAGTGCATTTGGTGTTCACGGAGTTGAGGCCGAATGGCATGGATTCGGTGGTGAACCTGTGCTTGTTCCCAATTGGTATCGTTCGATTGAAGAAATGATCAATCCACTCATCGATGCTGGGTTTTCAATTAAAAACATTGAGGAGACAAAACCCATCGAAGAGTTGAAAAAAGTAAACCACGAACGCTTTGAAAAGTACTTACGACAGCCCTCCTTTATGATATTCTCTGCGCAGAAGAACTAGAAGTTAGAATCACGCTGAATGACATTTTTGATTTGTATGCTTCGCGATGATAGAGCGGTTCTCCTCCAGAGGCGTTGCACTGGTTGATGCCAAAAAAAATATATTTTAAGATTGCATCGATTCTTGGATTTCAGCCTGTCGCAATAATTACCCGATTGCCTGTACGAATTTTGATATTAGGGGAACAAGCGGTCCAGATACACAGCACTTTTCGTTTGTTCCCTACGACGTTGTGTTTGACTTTGATGGGCTGGGAAAAAATCACAACCACAAACATCCTGCGGCCTCGCTTTTTTGCATGTTTAAGAACATCGACTCCGAACGTGCATTGGTGATCCCGCGCTTATGGGACTTTCTTTCCGTCTGCCTTCTTTTGAATTCAATCTGGTGATTGTTCGCAATTGCATAAATAGCTCGTAAACACTGTTGAATATCAGCCACACAAAAATCCCTTAAGTCAAATCATGAGATGACGATCAAAGTCTGTAAGCAGATGTGGCAGTTCTTATAATTTGCTATCGTGGAAATCATGAAGTTTATCTTTTTTGATAACGATTTCTTTTGTTCTATTATTGTGTCGATTTTATTCTTTACTGGATGCAATCCTTTGGGCGGCGACGGTAGTTCAAATGTGAACTACACGGCCATAGGGACTTCGAGTGATGGCGACGAAGTCACAATCCTTGTAAAGAAGAACAGAGTGAGGCTGGTCAACTATCCTAAAACGCGTGGTCAGGTGTGGATGGGCAATGGGGCGTGCAAGAAGAGCCTCGGCAATTCAGCCGATCACGGTTGTGCGCCAGTAGATTGAAACAGAGAATTTATTTGCGCTCCCGCCTACGAACAAAAAATGGGAGGGCGATGTTATGAACAAAATTATCAAATTATCTACTGCGCCACGGAAGGCGATTGTCGGTGTAAGAACTGAGTTTAGTTTTCTGAAGTCCAGCAATGTGTTCGCTTGCAGCTTTTGAGCGCCGAAAAATTCTGCGTTTTTCAATGAATTTAGCAGTATGATCGCACAGACAGGTCTTGGGTTCAGAGTTGACATTGTGATTGGGCAAGCGGACCTTTTCCTTTACAAATTCAGCAACATAAACTTTTGCAAACTTCATATAAGTTGGATTGAGCACTGGATCGAATCGATGAGGGCACCGTCGAAGGAGATGAGTCATAAGCGAGCCGCTGGAGAATCGCTCCGCAGGCCTCTTTTTGAAAGATAAAGTTGACGAGGGTTATTGCAGGGAAAAAATTAGGTTAAAAGATTTTGACTATCAACGATCATTTAGGATTGGCCAAAAGTCTTCAAATATTTTGTCAGCCTAGCGTGCGCGTTAGACTGAACTTTTCTTTTGAAAAATGGCAAGGCTCCGAGAATAAGCCCTACGGGTCCCAAGGCCTGCCTTGCCCATCGTGGAAATGAGAAACTGTCAGCTTGCCGGATGATCTTGCCGGCCTTGATCTCCATCTGCGTTGAAACCTTATTTTCCACCTGGCGATCGGTTGGACCAAAGGAATACCTTGCAATCCAGTTGACAACAGCATGTGATTCACCAGCATCCGCTATTTCATATGTTAAACTAAAGTCCTTGGCGCTGGAACAGAGCATCTCCCACATCGCTTTTGTCTCGCGGGCCGTGAGTCCAGAAAAGATCGGGTCTGAGAACGTCGCCTCATCAGAATAGCAGGCATTCATGTCTGCTGAATCGCGTCTCGCAAAAGCCCTATAGAAATTGTTCGCAACGGAATGACCTGTGCTCATTGTCATGTTCCTGGCATCAGATTGATGAAAAAATCAAGTCCTTGCTCTAAACTAACCTGATTGAATTTGTCAACAATACGATGGAGTCAGACGTGCCGATTTGGAGACGCCTTTTTTGTGGATTCATTCCTGGCTTTTTTTTGTTAGCCGCAGCCTCGACGCAGCCAGCTTTAGCCGCCACCCGCACAGCACAGACTGTTCGCGATGAACCCAATCGGATGCAAGAATGGCCTCTCTTGGGCGAACTCAAGGCATATGAGGAAGTTCTGGAGAATGGTTTAACGGTCGTTTTGATTCCAAATATGCGTGCGCCCACAGTATCTGTTTATCATTGGGTCAAGGGCGGGAGTCTGCATGAAACGCAAGGTATCACTGGCATCGCGCATTTGTTCGAACACATGATGTTTCGCCCTGTGCGACCAGGTGAGCCGAATTTTCATGACAAAGTTCAAAAGCTCGGTGGAGAGGAAAATGCTTCGACGCGCTTTGAGTCGACCGTTTATACAAGCACAGTTCCGCCAAGGTTCTTGCCTGATCTTCTGAAAGTTGAATCCGAGCGTTTTAAAAATCTTCGTGTGACTGACGACTTGCTCAATGTCGAAAGAAAAGCGGTCTGGTCTGAATATTCGACCAAAATGGACTCTAATCCCGTTTTTGATCTCTGGTATCAAGTGTACGCACTCGGCTTTCCGAAACATCCGCTCGGCTGGCACATCATCGGTGAGCGCGCAGATTTGGATAAAATCAATGCGCGCGATTGTAATGATTTTTTTGCGCGAATTTATCGTCCCAATAATGTCGGATTGTTTATCTCCGGGTCTTTTGATCGCAAGAAGATTATGCCTCTTGTGCGAAGGTTTTACGGAGACTGGCGCAAAGGTCCCGTGGCAAAACTTCCACCCGAGTTCAAGCACGAAGGTGGATTTGTGAAAGGAGAAGGAAAGCTCGAATCAAGAATTCAACAGATGCTTGTGGGCTTTAGGACTCCCTTGCTCACAGTCGATAATGCTGAAGGTTTTTCTCTGCTCAATCATGTGCTCTTTGGGTCTCAATTCAGCCTCGCAAGAAAGCGCTTGGTTCATGAAAAGAAGTTCGTGTCGGATGTCAGCGATTTTAATTTCGACTATGACAATGGCATGCTGAAGGCCTTTTTAACTCTTCTTCCCTCTGCCACATCGGAGGGAGTGGTCGATGAATTGCTTGCCCTTCGAGTTGACGTTGCAGCACTTAAAGAGGAGGAATTTGCGGCATATAAACGTGAGTATCGAATCTCACTGGCGGAGGCAGCTCGGCGCAATGAAGTTCTTAATGATTTGGCAGCACAGCACTGGGGGCGCTTTGGTTCATTGTCGACTCTTGCGCGGACGTTCAAATCTGAAAGCACTCTGACCAAGGCTGATCTTCAGGCATTGATCGATCGCTACTTCATTAAGGACAACGCAGTTGTCATTACGTCAAAGCAGGCTGCAAAGCAAAATTAAAAGGATTGATGAAGTCATGATCTCTCCAAATAAAGTCAGAATCTCCTTCAAAGCTTTTGCCCTGTTGTTGTCATTCCAGTCATCCTTCGGCAGCGCGGGTGAAAGCTTTAAACTCAAAAGCGGTGGACAACTTTTTGTTGAACAGGATGCAGCGGCACCGCGGCAAACGGTCGTGATCTCGTTCCGCGGCGCTCCGGCTGCTGTGCCTGTGGATCAGCAAGGACTATTGAGTGTCGTAGCAGATATTATGAATGAAGGACCGCTCGGAATGACGAGCGAAGATTTTCGTAAGGCGCAGTTTCTTGCGGGAGGCGACATTCAATTTATCGGCAGACCGATGGCCTTTCATGTGGTGATCAAGGCTCCTACTCGTCAATTGCAGTCGATGGTTGATCTTAGCCGTCGTGTTCTTTTCAATCCAAAAATCGATAGTCAGACCTTTTCACGCGCTAAGGACAAAGTGTTAGCGCAGACCAAAGCGCGATTTGAGAATATGCGCGAAGCTTTGTTCTATTTTGCCTTTCGAGACGTAACGAAAAGCCATCCGCTGGTCCTCGATGGTAGCGGTTCGCCACGCACAATCGGCAATGTGACAATAGAAAAGGCTCAAGAGTTCCTGCCCTCGATCTTGAAAAGTCAACAGGCGGTATTCAGCAGTGTGGGACCCATGGCCTCAGCAGACCTGATGCGGGTGCTCGATCAGGCCTTTGATTCAGACTTTCAACAGGCCTCTCCCAGTTCTTCAGCTATATCCGCCCCAATAGCTGTGGGTGCTGTTCGTCCCGCGACTGCGGCTGCCTCCGCTTCCGGCACGCCCTCGGTGAATCAGCATAACGCATGGACAGTCAAATTGATTCACAAAGCGGGGGCGACTGACAATCAAATTCTTTTTGTCTTTCCGGAACAGGTTACGATGGACCGCGAAGATATTGTCGTTGGCCGCGTGGCGCATGAACTATTGGGAGGTGGGTCGTCGGGACGCCTTGGAAAGACTCTGCGCGAAGAGCGTGGCCTCACTTACCATGCGAGTTCTACAATCTCTTCATCAGGTCTCTATTGGATCCTTTACAGTTTTGCTGGCCTCGAGCAAACGGCCCCCTTGTTAAAGGGGGCAGATGAGGTCCTGCATGCTTTTAAAAAGGAAAAAATCAAAGAGAGCGAAGTTCGCTTAGCTCTTCAGTCGCGGGAGACTGCCATTAAATCACAAATTGAACTGCCCGGTGATCGTTTGCTGGCGCAGCTGGATTTGCGGATGCGCGGTCTTGATCCTTCATTTGTCGATAAGCAGGTGTCGTATTTGAGTCAGGTGAATGCAAAGGCTGTAAAATCATTTATTGATAATAAAGTTCACACTGAAGGCGGATATCTCTATTTGATGGGTGATCGCGAAAAAATTCTTCCGGCTTTAAAGCTCGCTGGATATGATTCTGCGTCTGTCGCTGTTTTGACTCTGAGCGACATCTGAGCTTTCTTTTTTGTTTGGAAAATCTCGAAAAAAATTAAGTTTAAGTGACAGTATTTTTGTTGCTGAATCTGTCTGTATCTCTTGAGCAGTTCAATTATTCAATGACAGACATAACTGACTGCATGTTAAGTCTTTTTATTTTTTCTGCTGCAATCGGCACAAGAAGCACTGCATGCTTGTTGGCATACATCTGAGACTTATCCGGATGGTCGAGATCTGATGTGGGCATACAAGGGATATATCTGATATTTTCGAATTGCGGATAATACTTAGGATGAGACGACACTGTCCAGATCTTCTCGCTGATTTTAAATTCATGACAGTCTCCAATGATAATGTTGGAAGGACTGTCGAAAATCTTCCTGATGAGTTTATTTTGCTCCCTCGACATCAGACTCATTTGAAAATTGTACATCGCTCGGTCTGGGCCCCGCCAAGAATAGTCTGTTGAGTATATCAACTGATTTCTCTCGTTAAAGCGACCATAAATTGCCGTTGTGATTGGATCAATGGAGTAAAATTGAGCAACGAGAAATACAGAACCAATCGCAACCAGAACCCGTGAACTCCAAGGTGCCCTCATGATCACAAATGCAGCAAGCACGAGTACTGGATATAATCCGGGGAGGCCATAACGCGGAATGGTCCATGTTGGGAAAGGAAAAACAAAGAAAGAATAAAACAAAGATGTGAGGAGGCAAATCCACATAATTTTCGGACGACAGTGTTCGAAAAAATGACTGCCTCTGAGGACGTTGATCGCAGCAATTCCTAAAATGATCACTCCTAACCAATTAAAATTGAGGACAAAGGCGTTTGCCAAATTCTGTCGAAAATAAATTGAAAAGACTCCATCCATCATGGCGGTTAAAAAGGCTGCAAAAGGATTCTCTCCAGAATTTCCACTCATCAATTGCGAATTCCATGCTCTCCCGCCCAGATAATGCAGATAAATCATCCAACCACCAGCACAAACACAGGCCGGGGCGATCACCGCGATCGTGCGAGCAATTCTATGCGTCCATGTCATTTGGCGACTCAAGAAAACTGCCAGCGCAAATGGTCCAAGAAAGACGAGAGCGGTCTGTTTTACGAGCGCAAATCCACAGAGGCAAATAGCCAGAAGGAAGGATCGACCTCTCAAGAGCGCAAGCAAGGACATGCAAAAGATAAAAACAATCAGAGATTCACTCATTACGAACATATAGGAACTTGCAACCATCGGATTCATTCCAACAACAAATGCCGCGAGTGCGGCTTGTCTGTCGTTGTCATGGCGCTTCAATAATTCATATAGAACGAGTGTGGTAACGACCAAAAGAATAAAGCCGATGGCATACATCGATTCGGGTCTGGCTCCCCCCACCGAGAAAGCAAAATAACTGACGATATATACGAGCGGAGGGTGTGTACTCCCGCCGCGGCTTTCGAGCAGGCCTCTAAGGCCTTTTTCATAGAAGGTAAATGATTCTCTAAGATTTACCATCGCGTCCAAATCTGGCGCTTCGTGAATCCATGGAACGACCGCAACTAAAAACCAGATCAGTAGCGCGGCAATTATGAGAAGAGGAGAAAGGGCTTTATTTATAAGCGGTCTGCCAATATTAAATCGCGAGTCTGTCATGCTCATGTTTAAGCTCTCTCCTTTTGTAAGGTCGGCGCCTCCGTGCAGATAAACGTCGAATGCCTGCGTGAGCGATGGCTTTCTGTGTGCGCCCTGCTCTTGATTTTACCACAGACTCAAAAATAAGAGGGCTGAGGCAGGTTTCTTGCGCCTCGCTTATCATTCAAATTCCGAAGCCGACACCGAAGTCAAACCAAGGGAGTGTGACACCGTCTTGTGTGTTTTTTTGCTGGCAGTCCGATTCTGATTGCTCGCGTCCCATGGTTCTGCTCTTCACCATGCCCATGCCGACAGTCATGTGAATACTTTCCGAGAGCGTAAAGATTTTTCCTGCAGCAAAGGCGCCCACGCGGTGTAGCCCTTGGCTTGTGGTGGTACAAGATTGAAAGGCAGAGCCCGTTTCTTTGAATTCATCGACTTGTCGTGTGCTTTCATAGACGCCAGCAAAAAGCGCGCTCGACAAATAGATGTCGCCCAGAAATCCTGCATCGGGAAGAATGAGGTCTCCGCGGATTCCCAAATTCAACGATTGCATCTGTGTGCGCTCTGATTTGTCAAAGTGATAAACCACGGTGGGTCCAAGGTGGAAATTTTTGTTGAACTTGCGCATGAACTCGACGTCGACGACGCCTGTGTCTGAGACGGTGGCCATACCCAGCAACGGCAGTTGTTGGATCCGTACATACCAGTTGTGTGATCCTTCTGCTTCGGAACTTGCATCCTTGTGCGGCGATGAGGCTTGCCGTTTAACCTGTGCATGAGCGCAAACAGTTGGAAGACCAGTGACCAAAGAGACTGCTGCAACCAGAAAGCGAATGGACGATTTCCTCATGACACACCTCCTAGGTTCGTCTGAAGATGCTCTCGCAAATGGCATGCCAGGAAATTATTTCTTTAATAACGGCCTATTCGAGAGTGCAGGCCCTCATGAGCGTACAAAAATTGAAGATCAGAACATTCATTTGTTGTATAACCCCAGCCCTCCCCCAGGCGTCCGGTCGCTCATCGCCTTTTAGGACTTTTCTGAGCTCCCGACCCATTTTTTTACAGTGCGCCAGTCAAGCTTGAGGTTCTGGGCGACTCGTTCAAATGAACCCAATTGCTGATAGGCATGCTGCACATAGCGGGCGAGAAGATCGTCAGCGCTCCATTGCAGTTGATGCCATCCGTCGAGCAGAGTCTTCTCAAAATCATGTGAAGCGTGGTTGTCGCTGCCGCTCGAACTTATTTTTAAAGAGAGCCCCAGGCGCGAGTCGATGTCTGCATCTTCGCCGTGAAGAATGAGAGTTCTGACGCACTGTTCGAGCTCGCGCAGGTTTCCCGGCCACGGATAATCCTTGGGGACGCGCATGGTCACACGTTCCTCAAGATGGTTGAGGATGTTCTCATCCACAGGCCCAAGAAGTCGGGAGCAGATGCGAGCAATCAATGTCCTGAGCTCATCGGGGGATGAACGAAGTCGATCGCGCAGAGACGGTAATTCGATGACGTCGGATGTCATGCGGTAGTAGAGATCCGCTCGAAACAGTCCTTGCTCAATTTTCTTCATGAGTTCAGCATTTGTGGCGGTAATGAGTCGCCCCGAAAACCGACACTGCTGATGACTTCCGACGGGAAAATACACTCGATCTTGGAGAACTCGGAGAAGTTTGACTTGGACAGGAAGCGAGAGTTCTCCGATTTCATCGAGGAACAGAACACCATTCACATGCGTTTGACCCAGAAGTCCTGAATAATTGTCAAGAGCGCCAGTGAATGAGCCCTTCTTATGACCAAATAACTCACTCTCAATCAAGCTTTCTGGATATTCAGAAATATTCGCAGATATATGAACATCCAGAAAATTTGCAGCAAAAAGCCCTGATTTTAAATCGAAGGGAATGAATGCACTTCGTCCCAAAGCAGCGGCCGCCTGACTTTTTCCAACACCTGTCTCTCCAATTAATAAAGTCGAAAAGGACTCCATCCGGCTGTGCAGTGTACTAAAATAAAATCGCAGATCGTGCGAGAATATGCTTTGCCATAAGCGTGCACGCAGCGCTGTGACTGCCGGTGATTGCCCGCCAACATTTTGAGAAATGAAGAAAAACGCCCGCCGCATTTGAAAAAAAAGAGCGATCACAGTGTCGGCTGAGTAAGGCAGATCGAAGGCTTTCAGATCGGCTGCAATCTTGCCAGCAAATGTGAGCGGAAGATTTTGTCCGACAGTGCGATTCTGCCGGATGATGTGTTCATCAAAATCATTCATGAATTTGTGAAACAGGCTAAACAGACAGGCATCATGAATCACTTGTCTGACTTGAGGCGGGAGTGAGGTGTTTTGGGTGCCTTGGTTTGGAACAACAGTCTGGAGGATTCTATTCGCTTCGATACTTATTAGTTCAGCATCAGATAGTCCATCGCGCCTGTTTTTTGCAATGCGCCTGAGGAGTGCCTTGTCGAGCTGATCACGCTTTTCACCAAAAGGGTTAGCGAGTGCGGCATCCGAGACGGATGTCAGAAATTCCAGTGCGACACTATCGATGATGGCCATCGGACGCTCCCTCGCTGGAGGAACATATTCCATAAAACATACAAAAAATCCGGAACAATTGGATTAATTCCAAATGACAGGAAGTCCCCAGGCAGATCGATATGCCTGATAGACGTCGGCAGGCAGAGAAATAAGAAGCGGGTTTTTTGCTGAATCAAGTAGGGCCAACAATGATTTTATGTTGTCTTCGGTCATCGCTGTGCAGCCTGAGGTCGGCAGGCCGGGGCCTCTCCACACGTGCATGAAAATACAGGAGCCACCATTTTTTACTGCAGGCAGATTGTGGTTCACGAAAATTCCATATTTGTAGAGGCGATCCGTGCGCAGCATTTTTTCGGTACTTTGGCCGACATCATAGGCGCTTCTTTTGACGATTTGATTGTATTGAGGTCGGGATGCATCGTCGACGCACCAATGGTCACCACTCATCTGTTGATATCTGAGTTGAGTGTTGACGGCTGCTTCATAGCCAAAGGCAATTCCGAGAGAGAAAATTCCTGCGGGTGCCTTACCATCTCCCTCTTGTTTGAGAGGAGTCTGGTTGGGATGAAGTCCCCTGCCCCACGCCAGACCAGCGCGTCCGATCATCACGTCGACTTCAAATCCCGTCTTCTTCCAAGGTGAATTGAGTGTGTCGCGCGAAAACAACCGCAGCACCCCTGAGGTTGAGTTCCAAGAAGGTGTTGTGACGGTCATGACCTGAAGCGAGCGCGCTTGATCCAAAGGTGACACAAAAAATTCTTCCGTCACCTCCTGCATGCGAGTTTCATTTGCGTTCATCATTTGGCTTGTGCGGCTCACCGGTTGTCCGCAGCTGGATAGGGTGAGCATTCCGAAAAACGCACACACGCTGCGGGCAGTGAACATCATCAGAGTTGATAAATTGCTGGTCGGTTTACGCATTGCTACCGCTCTCCTCTTCTTAATTTTTAAAGCATTGTTCCCACTTTCAACGCAATGATTTTGGACGATTGCGATTCTGTCATCATTTTGGGCTGCCGACGAAATTCAAAATCCTGTTCTTCACAAAGACAATCTTCTTTATCTCAACCCCGGACAGCGCAGCGGCAATCGTCTTATCTTCATTTGCAAGACTCACAGCTGTGTCCTGATCGCAGTCGAGCGGTAGGGTGATTTCACCGCGCGCCTTGCCGTTGATCTGAACTCCGATCTTGATTTCGTCATCGCGAGCCAAAGATTCATCAAACGTTGGCCATGCGGTTGTGCTGATAAAAGGGTAATGAGCGTGTTCGGGCGATTTGTCGGCATGGAAGCAAACCCGCCAAAGTTCTTCGGCCAAATGCGGAGCAAAGGGTGCCAAGAGAGGAATAAATTCACGCCATACAGACTTGGCACGACATCCTGATTCAGCCATGCCATTCAAAAAAATCATCATCTGCGAAACCGATGTGTTGAACGAAAGTGTTTCAATGTCCGAAGATATTTTTTTGATCGTCTTATGAAGTAGACGCAAATCATTGCGTGAAGGGGCCGTGTCATCGAGCAAGCTCGTGCCGTTGTCGCTGACAATGTGCCGCTCTATCCGCTGCAAAAATCGATAAATGCCAGCAAGATTGGAATCATCCCATTCTTTTGTCTGCGTCAGCGGACCCATGAACATTTCATAGACTCGCAGTGCATCGGCGCCGAATTTTTCCAGCACTTCATCAGGATTGACACCATTTCCTTTTGACTTAGACATTTTTGCACCATTGCGGCAAATCATCCCCTGATTAATCAGCTTTTTGAATGGTTCGTTGACGGGGCAGAGACCGGCATCAAACAGAACCTTTGTCCAAAAGCGTGAGTAAAGCAGATGACCGACAGCATGCTCCTGACCACCGATGTATAAATCGACGGGCATCCAGAATTTGGCTTTTTGAAAATCAAACGGCAGCTGGCTGTTGTGTGGATCGCAATAGCGGAGGAAATACCAGCTAGACCCTGCACTTCCCGGCATGGTGTCCGTTTCAACAAAGCTGCCTGCAGTGCGTTGGACCCATTGAGTGATGTTGGCCAGCGGAGATTTTCCATCCCCTGTTGGTTCATAACTTTCAACCTGCGGGAGAGTCAGTGGCAATTCATCGTCTTTAAGAGCGCGAAGAACCTGACCCTGTGCTGTTTTCAGAATAGGAATCGGCTCGCCCCAATAACGCTGACGTGAAAATAACCAATCTCTGAATTTATATGTAGTGCTTGCTTCACCGTATCCCTTTTGAGCGAGTGCAGAGATCATCGCCGCCTTTGCATCAGGCACCGAGAGTCCATTGAGAAAGTCGGAGTGGATGAGCACTCCCGAGCCCGTAAAGGCATTTTTTTGAATATCAACAGCTGTGCCTTCAGTGGGTTGGACGACTTGCACAATCGGCAGATCAAAAGCACGTGCAAATTCGTGATCACGTTCATCATGTCCAGGCACGGCCATAATAGCTCCTGTGCCGTAGGTCATCATCACATAATCGCTGATCCAGATCGGAATATTTTTTCCGCTCAGCGGATGTTTTGCAAACGCACCTGTGAACGCACCCGTTTTCTCTTTATTTAATTCACTCCGATCAAGATCAGATTTCCGCGACGTTTCCTCCTGATATTTTGTGACAACTGAGGATTGTCCGGCGGTCGTGATTTTGGACACGAGCGGGTGTTCCGGAGCGAGCACCAAGTAAGTGGCGCCAAAGAGTGTATCAGGGCGTGTTGTAAAGACCTCGATGGTTGTCTGGCTGTCTTCAGGAAGGGCAAATCGAATGCGCGCTCCGACCGATTTTCCGATCCAATTGCGCTGAATGTCTTTGATGTTTTCAGGCCAGTCGAGCTCATCCAGATCAGCTAATAAACGTTCTGCATATGCAGTTATCTTGAGCATCCACTGGCGCATGGGGACGCGCACGACCGGATGTCCGCCTCTTTCACTCTTTCCGTCAATGACCTCTTCATTTGCCAAAACGGTCTTAAGTGCGGGACACCAGTTAACGGCCATTTCTGCTTGATAGGCGAGCCCACGTTCAAACAAAATCTGAAATATTTTTTGAGTCCAGTGATAGTAGGAGGGATCACAGGTCGAAATTTCACGCTGCCAATCATATGAAAATCCCAGTGCACTCAACTGCCGGCGATAGTTGTCAATGTTGCGGTATGTCAGTTTAGCGGGGTGTTCTCCCGTTTCGATGGCATGTTGTTCTGCGGGCAGACCAAAAGCATCCCAACCCATAGGATGGAGGACATTGTAGCCTTTCATCCGGTAATAGCGCGCAACGATGTCTGTGGCTGTATATCCCAACACGTGTCCGACGTGTAGGCCAGATGCAGATGGATAGGGAAACATGTCGAGCGCATAATATTTTGGACGCTTAGGATCTTCGGTTGTTGCGAAGATGTTTTTGTCGGCCCAGTGCTTCTGCCATTTGGATTCGATGTGTGTATGCGTATAGGTCATGAATGAGACTCTCCTCAAGCAAAAAACAATCAAGATAATTTACAGAATCTGCTGAAGCCAAAGAGATAACGTTGCAGATAAAAATAGAAGGACGGCGATCCATCCGTTTAAATTAAAAAATGCAAATTCAATACGATCAAGTGATCCCTGACCAACCACCCGATGCTGCTGAATCATCAACACTGCGGCTCCGATTAGGCCCAAAAAGTACAGTGTCCCGAGTTCATGCATCGCACCAAAGAGTGCAAAGAAAATCGCCGCAAAAAAATGACTCAGACGTGCGATCCACAGGGCGCGTCGTGTTCCAAAACGGCTCGGAATACTCCTGAGTTTGTGCTCGGCATCAAATGTTGCATCCTGAAGAGCATAAATAATATCAAATCCTCCGACCCAAAAAGTAATGCCGCCGGTCAGAAGTAAAAGTTCGGGAGGCAGTGTTCCGCGCAGTGCAACCCATGCACCCAAAGGCGCCAAACCCAAACACAAACCCAGCCAGAAATGGCACAAGACACTCACGCGTTTTGCGTAGCTATAGCTTGCCAAAATCATAAGAACAGGAACAGAGCAGGCCAGTGCAACTCGAGAAAGTGCGCCAGCGGCAACTATAAAGAGCAAAGCGCCCAGGGTTCCAAAGATCATCATCGAGGATTTTTGGATGCGGCCCTGTGCAACGGCCCGTGAGGCCGTGCGTGGGTTAAGAGAGTCGAAGTGTGCATCGACGACGCGATTGACGGCCATCGCCCAAGTCCTCGCACCGACCATTGCAAGGATAATCCACAGCAGGTGCCCGAGCGGAGGAAGGCCACCGCGGAATGCCAAGACTGCTGCCAGCAAGGCAAATGGCATAGCAAAAATCGTATGGCTGAACTTGATGGCCTCAAGATAGGCGGCAAGAGTCTGAAACACTTGAACTCATTTCCTGTCGAATGGACCAAAGGGTCTGATGACTGCATGAAACGGTCTTTTGTAGCCTGTTGACCAGTTTTTGCAAGGCGATGAGTCAGCTCTGGGGAAAGCCAAAAAAATGGCTTGTGGGGGGTGGGATCGGGTTCTCTTTGAGCGCTTTATGCGAAGATTGGTCCGTAACTCTAAACGTGCAGCGTTCCAACAGGAGTCCGCATAATGAGCCGCTTGAGCTTGGATTGGAATTCGGATTCAAAAAAGAATTCGGTTTTTGTCGCCGACTATTTTTCACTCGTGGCTTTGTCAGTCTCGATTATTGTGTGCCTTGCGCTGTTTTCCTTTAATCCCAAAGATTCTTCGTCTTTTCATCTAGTCCTGACGTCAGCTGTCCCCAAGGGCTCAACACACCACAATCTGTTGGGCGCCTATGGTGCAAATCTCGCTGAATGGTTGATCCAATTTATTGGGATGGGAGCTTACATTTTAGGCGCTGTTTTGGTGATTCATAGTCTTCAGCTTTTTCAGCGTCCTCGCGTTCGCCCCCGTTGGGCACTGCGGATTTTTGGATATCCCCAATTTTTTATCTGCTTGCTTGGATTAATGGCCTCGTTTCGCGAAAGCATCTCTCTTTTGGGTGTGCTTTTTCCCGTCTCTGGTTGGGTGGGGATGAAAGCGCACGAGACTTTGATCCCAGTGCTGGGGCCCGCAGGCGTTCGTATAGTTTTTGCAGCCGGTGTGTTGTCGAGTTTGCCATTGTGTTTGGGGGTCAATCCCGTCATGCCTGTGGTGTGGCTCTTGGGAAGGCTGCCGTGGCGGCGGTTCAAGGATTTGGCTGTTGAAGCATCCGCGTCCCAGCCCCAATCGCATTCCGTGGACGTACGTCCCACAACGGCGATCGCAGGCAAACACGTTCAGGCTCAGGCTCAGGCGATCCAAAACTCCGATGGGGTCGGTCATATTAAAAAGGCCGAGTCGCCGACTTTGGAAGTGCGCAGCCAGCCTATTCGAAACACGGATGACCGAAAGGCACATGCGTCCGAGGAAAGGCCAGCGACTCAGCGTTCTGTTCCGAGGGTCTCCTCAGAGGGAGTACCCGCAGAAGTTTTCGATTCGCTTCTCAACCTTTTGCCCCGTGGTCAACTGTCTCAAGGTGACAGCATCAGTGTGCAAAAAAATCTTGAATCCCAGGGGCAATTACTGACGTCAAAGCTCAGCACCTTTGGTGTGACGGGACGTGTGGTCCGAAGTCAACCAGGGCCTGTGGTCAATGTTCATGAATTTGAGCCCGCTGCTGGAATTAAGGTCACGAAAGTTCTTTCATTGCAAGATGATCTTGCGTTAGGTTTGAAGGCCCAAAGTGTTCTTATGGCACCCCAGCCGGGCAAGAGCACCATCGGAATTGAGGTTCCCGCGACGATCCGTGACACGGTTGCCATGCGCGATGTGATGGAGCATAGCCATTTTCGCGATGGGAACTCGCCACTTCCCATTGCACTGGGAAAAAACGTTGATGGAAGCCCGCTTGTTGCTGACCTCAGCGGCATGCCACATCTGTTGATTGCCGGAGCAACGGGGTCAGGGAAATCTGTCGGCATCAATACCATCTTGTTGAGTTTGATGATGGCGCGCACACCCGAGCAGGTTCGCTTTATTTTGGTTGACCCCAAAATGCTAGAATTGTCGAATTATGACGGAATCGGTCATTTGCTGATGCCGGTTGTCACCGATCCCTCAAAGGCCGCTGGTGCTCTGAAATGGGCGATTGATGAAATGGATCGCAGGTATACATTGATGCGCAGAGCGGCAGTCAGAAATATTGCGGCATTCAACCATGAAGTCAGCTCTCATCGACTAACCGCGGAACAGCTTGCAGGTGAAACCCCTGTTGTACTTCCCTACATTGTTGTGGTCATTGATGAGCTGTGCGATCTGATGATGACAGCGCCACGCGATATCGAAGACTCCATCCAGCGTTTGGCTCAGAAGGCGCGTGCGGCAGGGATCCATCTGATCCTCGCGACGCAGCGGCCGAGCGTTGATGTCATCACAGGTGTCATTAAAGCAAATCTGCCTTGCCGGATCTCATTTCAGGTGGCTTCCAAGCATGATAGCCGGACAATTATTGAGTGCGTGGGTGCCGAGCGCCTGCTTGGAAAAGGGGACCTACTGTTTCTGCCGCCCGGAACTAATCGAATTGTCCGTGGTCATGGTGCTTACATTGGCGATCGAGAAATCAACGCTCTCAGCCAAAAGCTCAGTGCACTTTATCCGCAGCGTTATGATCAAGAAACGATGGCGGCCGTGCAGAAGAATGCTCAACAGATCAGCCAAAAAAATGACAACGCGATGGGTGGAAAAATTGACGAATCGGGTGTCGACGGCACCCAGATGGATGAAAATGATCTTTACGATCGTGCCATTGATTTTGCTGTCAGTTCGGGAACCGTGAGTACGTCGAGTCTTCAGCGCAATTTTAGAATTGGCTATAACAAAGCAGCACGGTTGATGGACAGAATGGTGAAAGATGGGTTGGTGGGACCAAGTGATGTCGCTGGTAAACCGCGACAGGTGCTTTCATCAGAGCGCGGTACCATGATTCAAACTTGAGAATGATGAATGGGACTTTATATATGAAGTGGATTTTTGGAATAGCGGTTATGTCAGCGTGGCTTGTACAAGCGTGCATGAGCACGAGACCTGACACGCCTGAATCAAGAAATCAGCAGGCGAGTTTAGAAGTCGCTCGTCAGATGGTCGCTCAAGGTGAGTACCAGCGGGCTGTGCAGTTTTTGCTGCCGCGATCGCGCAAAGAAGATGCTCCTTCAGAAGTTCATGTCTTGCTTGGTTTGTCGTTTTTAGGATTGAATAAGGCTGAATCAGCATTCAAAAGTTTTGCTTTTGTCGTAAAGAATGATCCCTCTCATGATGATGCTCGCTTGAATTTAGCATATACCCAAATTCTACTCGGTCGGCATGCAGACGCGCGTCGAGACTTGAACGAGATATTGAAGCGCGGCAAATATCTATACCCTGAAAAGGTTCGACTCAATATCGGACTTTCGTTTCTACAAGAAAAGAAATGCGAAAAGGCGATTCCTGAATTTAATGCGGCGTTAGAATTGGATCCTACGTATTCAGCGCCCTATTTTAACATTGCAAAGTGCCACACGTTGTCAGGCCGGTGGACGGAAGCCCGTGCAAATTTTCAAAGGGCGGTTGATTTCTGTCCGGATTGTTCAGAACCGCAAATTGAACTTGCAGCGGTTGCACATCGTTTGGGAGATAAAAAGAAGGCCATTATGCATTTGGAAAATGTCGTTAGGGCGAATCCGGATGCAGCCAATGACAAAAGAGTCATTGCTTTAAGAAAACAAATGACAAGATAATTTATTCTCAGCGAAAGAAAATATTGAAAGGCGGAAGACCGAGATGGGAACAGAGCTCGAGACATCAACAAAAAGCACAGTCCTTGGAGTGACTTTAGATACTGCGCAGCAGGTTGGTCTGAGGCTGCGGCGAGCGCGTGAATCCTATGGTCGTACTACCGCTGTCATATCAGCAAGAATAAAAGTGCGTGAGCACTACTTGATTGCAATTGAAGAAGGACAATGGAACCAGCTCCCCCCTGGGCTCAATGGTCGCGGTTTGGTTCGTATCTACGCACGTGAGCTGGCTGTGACCGTTCCTGAACTCGATCAGGCTGCCAATCAGACGGTTATGCCTGCCGAACATGATGCTCAAGCGCCTTATCAGGTTGGTATCCATAAAAAAGAGAGTCACGGTGTGGACAGGGAATTTGGACATCTGCGGAGCATCGCTGAGCCACATGTTCCATCGGGTTCTACCTTGCGAGCTGTGGAGACACCTGCGCGGGTCAACGCCTTAAACTCCGCCACAAAATCTGCAAAATATATCGGCGCTGTTGAGAGTCATCATGCAAAGCCTTCGCAAAAAGCCCATGGTGTTCATGTGATTGAAAAGATGCCCGATGAAGAACCATTGGATGTCGTGACACCCGATGTTGCGAGTATTTTGGGCATCAATTTAGACCTGTTGCAGGAAATCCCTCAGAAGCAATCGACACTAGAGGTGGCACCAGCACCTCGCCCTGCGCCCACTCCGGCAGTCGTTCTTGAGCCCACTCCGGCAGTCGTTCTTGAGCCCACTCCGGCAGTCGTTCTTGAGCCCACTCCGGCAGAGGGACCTGTTGAGCAAGGACTGACACCAACGCAGCCAATCTCGGAAGCAGATCTGTCACGTGAATCATCGGAAGACCATCAACTGCAGGAACCGAAGCATTTTCAACATTCACGAAAGAAAAATAAGAGACACAACCGTGATCGGCACGAGCAGAAGGAAAATCTCATTCAAGAAGTTTCGGTGGATGAGCCAATGAACAGTGCTGCACGAATTGAAGAACAACCACAGACGGCGGTCGAGCCAACCCTCTCGCAATCTTTTATGCTGTCAGAGAAAGGCAACACCTCCGAATTTCCGAACAGCGTCATTGCATCTGAAGGACCTGTGCAATCAACCCAAAATTTGCAACCGAATGATTCGATTTATGGGGTAAGACCAGAGGAACAGACGCAGACGAACAAATTAAGGACCGTGGTGATCCTGTTTGCGGCGAGTGCTGCCTTGTTTTTTGCGGGCCGTGCGATTTTTAAAGAAAAACCATCTTCTGTCACGAGTGAAGAGAGTCAATCAACAACAATCCCTCAAAATGCGAATTCTGCTGAAAATAAGATCGAAAATTCGCAATCGTCCTCTGCACAACCGAGTGGAATGTCTTCAGGCTCATCCACAGAACAGGACGCTATTCTGACTAATGAGACAACGACTCAAGCCGCGAGCCCTGATAATTCTGACGCAGAGCGCGCTAAATCTGGGGACGCCTCAAGCAACACGGCTGCCGCTCCGGGGCAGCCCGGCCAGAGTGAACAAACCGCATCCGAAGCATCTGGAAAAGCTGCGCAAGTGGCAACAGCTCCTTCTTCATCTCAGGCGTCTGCGGCGAGCGCAACAACGTCAGTCACTGAGGGTGAGCAGTCTGTGAATCCATCTGATTCCTCAGCTAGTCCTTCAGGAGGTGCAGCACTGACGCTGCTCGAGCCCACTGAAATTCAAATTAAGGCAGATGGACAGCGTGTTTACGCAGGTCTCCACGCAGCAGGAAAAATTGACATCAAATTCAAAAAGCAGGCTGAGATTTTTGTTCAAGATGGCTCTAAGGCTCGGCTGAAATATTCAGGTTGGGACCATGGCCTTTTGGGACAGCCTGGTCGCAAAAGGCGAATACTGCTCAACGCACAGTCTTTTGCAAACAAACCCTGAAGATCAATTATAGAAAAAATCGAATGAAATGGTTGAAAGCGGCGTAGTTTCGGTTCAATGTGAGGACACTTGAACCGGAGCTGACCTAAATTATGACTAAAGATTCTATTGCTGCATCTCAACTAACCCGCATTGAACAATTGGCCTCACAGATTTTGCTTTATAAGGAACTTTATTATCTAGGGCGTGCAGCGATCAGCGATGAAGCTTATGATGTGCTTGAAGAAGAATTAAGAGCTCTCGATGCAAATCATCCGGCACTTCAATTCGTCGGGTATCAGCTGCGTGATTCGGTTCAAAAGGTCCCTCATCGACCACCTATGTTGTCGTTGGCGAAGACCTACGATCTTAAAGACATTCCTCAATTTATGGGCGAACGTGCAGTTGTTCTGTCCGACAAAGTCGATGGCATGGCACTGTCTGTGGAGTATGATTTCCAAGGACGTTTGTTGCGGGCTAGTACACGAGGCAGTGGAACCTTTGGCGAAGATGTGACAGCGCATGTCATGCATGTTTTGAGCCTTCCCAAACATCTGCGACTGAGTGACAGATTGAAGAATGTTCGTCTTGAAGTGCGCGGTGAAATTTATTTTCCTGTGAGTCGGTTTGCTCCTTTTTCACAGCGTTTTGATAGTTATCGGAATGCTGTTCCTGGTACCTTCGGACGCAAGGAGGTCGATGAAGCGGTCGATGTTTTGAATGTTTTGAGTTTCCGTGCCTACGATTTTGTTATGTTTCGTCAGTCGGCTATAGATGCTGCGGGAGACATTCTATCGGTTGATGAGGTTTCAAAAGTTTTTTCTTCCTCAGACGTCAGTCTGGGATTCAATAGCAAAAGTTACTACGACAAGCTTACCTTCTTACAACAGCTGGGATTTGAGACGGGTATATCTGAAGGTACAACTCTGTTGGTTGACGCAAAGAGCGCTCAGGTTGAGCCGCAAGTTTTAATACAACAGGCTTTTCAAAAATCACGAGATCATCAAATTGATGGTCTTGTGATCCGGATAAATGATGAAGAGCTCTTTGAGGCGATGGGAACTACCAGCCATCATCCGCGCGGAAGTCTTGCATTTAAGCAGGAAGGAGAGACGGCTGTTACTGAAATTTTATCTATTGAGACAAGCATAGGTCGAAGCGGCAAGGTGACGTTTCGTGCGCAAGTGCGGCCTGTGCAGCTCTCTGGCGCACACATTTCATTTGCCACATTGCATAATGCCGAGTTTATACGAAGCGGTGGGTATGCACCGGGCGCACTCGTTAAAATGACTCGTAGCGGTGAAGTCATTCCATCGATCATCGGGTTGGAACGGAGTGCTGAAGAGCCTTATGAACTGCCTACGAATTGTCCTTGCGGATATCTTTTGACGCGTTCCGGGCCTGATTTGTTTTGTTCACAGCCTCAGTTATCATGTGCTCCAAAAGATCAGGAAAGTTTTCTTTATTTTGCGCAGACACTTGAGATCCTCGGATTGTCAGAAAAGACCGTGGCGAAGTTACGCGAGGCAGGACTGTTGAGGTCGCCCGCAGATTTCTTTCGTTTGACTGTGGATGATGTGCTGACGTTGGAAGGTTTCGCTCAGCGCTCAGCTGAGAATTTGGTGGCCTCTATTCAGCAAAAAAGAAAGATTCCGCTCGCAATTTTTTTGGCTGCACTCGGATTGAAACGGGGTGGATTGGTCAAATGTAAAGAAGTTGCAGCAAGGTGTTCCACCCTTGAAAATGTTTTGTCGATCACTGCGGAAGAGTTAATGACCGATCGCGGGTGGGCTGGAAAATCAGCAAGCGATTTTTTGGATTCACTGCATGCGCGACAGAATTGGATTCAAGACTTGTTGCAGTTTGTGATTGTAGAGCCTGACACCACTCGGCAAGAGCAGGCGCACAAAGCAGATCATCCCTTGTTTGGTAAGAGTGTTTGCATCACCGGGACTCTGTCACAGGCGCGTGAAATTTATGTGCATCGATTAGAAAAAGTCGGTGCCAAGGTTGCGAGCTCTGTCAGCGCCAAAACGAGTTATCTCGTTTGTAACGAAGCATCGGGATCATCAAAATACGTTCAGGCGCAAAAGCTGGGTATTCCGGTTTTATCTGAAGCCCAGCTGAATGAGTTGCTCGCACAATAGCGGCTACTCACCATACAGCGTTCAGATTTGAAACGTAAACCGTCTTGCAGTGGCTGCTGGGTGAGAAATCAAGGAGAAATGCCACCCGTGCTGAGGAGCATCTGGTCGTGGAAATTTTTTCTGATGTTAATAAAGTTGCGGCTAAATTTTTGATCCCTCGAGCTAATGCCTTGTCCAAAGGGTG
>Ga0315901_10002835_pt1 | contig 23268 bp, 20 predicted proteins | sample LakEriMetagenome_10_FD_203761 | JGI IMG/M metagenome (GOLD analysis project Ga0315901, IMG submission 203761) | Freshwater fungal communities from buoy surface, Lake Erie, Ohio, United States - Buoy 2 MA116 | ecosystem: Environmental > Aquatic > Freshwater > Lake | place: USA: Lake Erie, Ohio... | reverse complement strand
GGCCCCTTGAGGCCCCGAATCGATGCGTCGCTGTTCACGGCCACAATCAGGCGATCGGCCTCGCAGGCGGCCGCTTCGAGGTAGCGGACGTGCCCCACGTGCAGCAGGTCGAAGGCCCCGTTAGCGAAGGCGTAGGTGAGGCCCTGCTGCCGTCCTTCATGGACCAGCTGCTGCAGGACCGCGAGCGGCACGAGCTTCCGGACGCCCGCCTCGGCCCCGATCGCCCCGGCGTCACCCGTCACGTGCGGCCTCTCAGCCATGCGACAGGGCCCGCGACAGCTCGGCAGCCGACACGGTGGCGGTGCCGCGCTTCATGACGACCAGTCCGCCGGCCACGTTGGCCACCTGCGCCGCCTCACCCGCCGAGGCCCCCGCCGCCATGGCCAGCGTCAGCGCCGCCATCACGGTGTCGCCCGCGCCGGTCACGTCGGCGATTTCGTCGCTGCCGTAGATGGGCAGGTGCAGCGTCGGCTGGCCGGGCTCGAACACCGCCATGCCGCGGCTGCCGCGGGTGATGATGACCGCCCGCATCCGGGTCTGCTCGAGCAGGGTGCGACCGGCCGCCTCGAGCGCGCGAGGCGAGTCGTCCAGGTCGACGCCCAGCGCCGCCTCCACCTCCGACTCGTTTGGCGCACAGGCCGTCAGGCCGCGGAACTTCGTCAGGGCATACCGCGAGTCGACCAGCACCGGAATGCCCCGGCGCCTCGCCGCAGCGCCGACAGCCCGGCCGAGGGCCGGCGTCACGATGCCGGACCCGTAGTCGGACATCAGCACCGCATCCGCCGACGGAATCGCCGCCAGCGCCGCGCGCCTGATCGCGGCCCGGTCCTCTGCCGTGATGCGCGAGGGCGACCGGCGGTCGATGCGGACGACCTGCTGCTTCGCCGAGTGCACTCCACCGGCCAGAATGCGCGTCTTCACCGGCGTCTGGAAACCCGCGGGTGTCAGCAGCCCGCGCCGCGACACGCCGGCCGGCAGCGCCTCGCGCACGCGCCGCCCCGCATCATCACGCCCAAGCAGCGTGATGAGCGTGACGCGGCCGCCGAGCGCTGCCACGTTGGCCGCGGCGTTCCCCGCCCCGCCAGGCATCATCTGCGTCGAGTCGTATTCAAGGATGAGCACAGGCGCTTCGCGCGACACGCGCGCCACGCGGCCGACGATGTATTCGTCGGCGATGAGGTCGCCGATGACCACCACCCGTGATCCGGCTGCGGTTGCGAGAAGGTCGTTCATGACTGCAGCACCACGCGCACTGCGGCCATCAGGTTATCGCAGATGGCGTCGACCTGCTGCCCCGCCGGCCGTGCCGCCTCCTGGCCGCGACCGTGCCCCGTGCGCAGCAGAATCGCACGGGCCCCGACGGCCTGGCCCATCTGGACGTCGCGCCAGTGATCGCCGATCACCCACGACCGCCCGAGGTCGAGTCCGAGCTGCGCCGCCGCGTCACGCGCCATCCCCGTGCCCGGCTTCCGGCAGGCGCACGGCGTCGAGAGTCCCTCGACGACCGAGGCCGGATGATGCGGGCAGTAGTGCCACGCATCGATGTGCGCCCCGCCCCGCGCCAGCGTCGCGGCCATCCGGGCATGGGTGGCCTCGACAAACGCGCGCGTCATCAGCCCGCGGGCGATGCCGCCCTGGTTGGTCACCACCACCACGGCGAAGCCTGCACGCCGCAGCAGCCGGATCGCATCCACCGCAAACGGGTAGATGCGCAGGGCGGCGACGTCGGTGAGGTAGCCGACATCCTCGTTGATCGTGCCGTCGCGGTCGAGGAAAACCGCCGGATGCCGTGCGCTCATGATTCGCTCTCGTTCTTCCCTGCCAAAGACGATGCCGCCGTGACCGAGCGCACCGCCTCGGCGACGCGTGCCGCCGTCACCCGGGTCATGCAGCGATGGTCGATGGGACACTCGCGCAGCATGCAGGGACGGCACCAGGCCGCGGCCGTCAGTACGATCGCGTCGGGGTGGTGCAACGACGCCCGCACCGGTGCGGTGCGCGTCTCGTCGGTGGCTCCGAACACCGCCACGACCGGGGCGCCTGTGGCCGCTGCCAGGTGCATCGCCCCGGAATCGTTCGACACCACGCAGCCGGCCGACGCCAGCACCGCCGTGAGCTCGGCGAGCGACGTGGCGCCCGCCAGGTTCAGCACCCGGGTCTGCTGCGCGGCGGGCACCTGCCCCCGCACCTCCGTGCACGCCGCCCGGTCGCCGCCGCTGCCCACCAGCACCACCTGCCACCCCTCGGCCGTCAGCATCGTCGCCAGGGCCGACCACTGTGGCACCGGCCACTGCTTCGCACTGCCATAGGCGGCGCCCGGAGCCAGCACGACATACGGACCGGACGGCAGCAACCCGTCACGCGCTGCCGGCGCCTGCACGATCGCCACCCGGGGCCCTGCGGGCACGCCCAGCGCCATGGTCAGCGCCTGGTAGTAGTCGGCCTGGTGCCGAGGGCCACGCGGACGCGCCACCGCGCGCGTCAGCAGGCGACGGCGGCCGTCCGTGGCGAGGCCCCAGCGTTCGGCGATGCCCGCACGCCGGGCCACCACCGCCGAGGCCAGCGAGTTGGGAAACAGCACGGCAACGTCCGCCGCCGCGGCGCGCAGGGCCTCGACATCGTCGCGCCACGTGCGGATGGCCGACAGGCCACCCTTCCCCGGCAGCGCCACCACCCCATCGATGCCCGGCACCATCGAGAACAGCGCCGCCACTGACTGCCGAGCAGCCACGACCAGACGATCGCCGGCAAAGTGCCGCCGCAGGTCGGCCACGGCCGGCAGGGCCATGACCGCATCACCCAGCCAGTTGGGAGACAGCACCAGCACGGTCACGGTTGTGCCGCCGGAAACATGCCCGGGTCACCTGACGGCGCCGGCACGGGCGCATCCCGCCAGCGGCGATGCATCCAGAGCCACAGGTCCGGATGGCGCCGCACATACATCTCGAGCACGTCGGTGCAGCGCTGCGTGAACTCATGGATGGCCTCGGGGCCGTCGCCCTCGGGCGGCATCACCGGAGCCTCATACACAAACCGGTAGCGGCCACCCGGGGCCGGCAGCGCGAACGCCGGAATCACCGGTGCGCCCGTGCGAAGCGCCAGCGCGGCCAGCGTCGACGTCGTGGCGGCCGGCCGCTCGAAGTACTGCACCCAGATGGCATCGGGACTGTGCATGTGCTGGTCGATCAGCATCGCAACGCCGCGGCCCTCGGCCAGGGTCTTGAGCACCCGGCGCACGGCCCCCTGCCGGTAAATGCTGTGATTGCCTGTGGCCCCGCGCGTCCGCTCGAGCAGGCGGTGCAGCCACGGGTTGTCGAGGGGACGGGCCAGCACGCCCATGGGCTGGAAGTACTCGCCGTGATGGATGGCCTGCAGTTCCCAGAAGCCCACATGCCCGGTAAACAGCAGTACACCGCGCCCGCGCGCATAGGCGGCGCGCACATGCTCGGCACCCTCGACATCCACCAGCGCCGCCCGTGCCTGGGGCGTCAGCTGCGAAAAGCGCAGCAATTCGAACAGCAGGTGCCCGAAGTGCCGGAACGTGGCCCGCACCAGGGCCTCACGCTCGGCGGCCGTGCGAGACGGCAAGCACATGGCCACGTTGGCGAGAGCCACCCGACGATGCCGCGCGTCGCACGTGTAGAACAGCCAGCCGAGGCCCGTACCCAGGGCCCGCACCCCTCCTGCAGGCAGCAGAGCCACCAGGGCACGCACGGCCATGACGGCCGAGTATTCGATCAGGTGCCTTACGACGCGCATGGCTGCCCCCGTTCCGCCATACCGGCCAGCAGGGCGTGCACCCGGTCGAACAGGACGTTCGGCGTGTCCCACTCGAGCGTCACCGGCACGCGGTAGAGCGGCACGTCGTGAGGCCACAGGTGTTCGAGGCGCACGGCATCCTTGTCGGTGGTCACCACCGCACGCCCTCCGCCCGCCACGGCCCGTGCAGCCAGGGCGGCCACGTCGGCCGGTGTGAATCGGTGGTGGTCTGCGAACCAGTGGTGCTCGGCCACCTCGTAGCCAGCCGCCATCAGGTCACGGCCAAACCTTTCGGGATGCGCGATGCCGGCCACGGCCAGCACCGGCAGCCCCGTCCGGAGGGGCGCACTCGCGGCATCCGCTGAAGTCACCCGCTCAGGATACCCAAGCCGGCGCCGCACGCCGCACGACTCGCTGATGCCCAGCGCCCACGCCTCGGCCCTCGCCTCCTCGGCGGTCGCCTCCATCACCACGGCCAGGTGCGCACGGGCCGCCGCGTCGAGGGGTTCGCGCAGCCGCCCCTGCGGCAGCACGCGCCCGCCCGGGATCTCGCCTACGCGCGTCACCAGCACATCAAGGTCTCGCCACAGTTGTGCGTGCTGAAACCCATCGTCGAGCAGGTGCACCGTGGCACCGAGCCCGCGTTCGGCCAGCACGCCAGCCAGATAGCGGTCGGCCGAGACGCACACACAGGCACCCGGCACGGCGCGCGCCAGCATCAGCGGCTCGTCCCCGGCCTCGTCGATCCCGGCTCGCACGCCGTCAGCGTCTTCCACCACCACCACCCCGGGGGGCGCCACGCGGCGCGCATAGCCGCGGCTGAGAATGGCCGGCCGATGCCCCTCCGCAACCAGCCAGCGGGCGAGCGCGGCAACGACGGGCGTCTTGCCCGTCCCACCGACTGACAGGTTCCCGATGCTGACGACGGGGCGCTGCAGGCGCCGCCGCACGCCGGGGGCGGTGAGTCGCCGGTGGCGCCAGCGCGTGGCCAGGGCGTAGAGACGGTCAGGCAATGGGGCGGAAGGGCACCACCTTGGATGTGCCCGCGGGAGGCACCAGGGCCTCGATGACCGACATGGTCCTGTCCTTCGCACCCCGGTTGGCGTCGACCAGCGCACGGGCGGCAGCCCCGAGGCGCGCCCGCTTGACCGGATCGGTCAGCAGCTGCACCACTTCGCGTTCCAGCTGTCCCTCATCCTCGAGCCGGACGGCTGCCTCCGCGGCGACGCATGCATCGGCGATCTCGCGGAAGTTGTCCATGTAGGGGCCGAACACAATCGGCTTGCCGAAGACGGCCGGCTCGAGCACGTTATGCCCCCCGGTCGGCACGAGGCTCCCGCCCACGAATACCACCGTGGCCACCTGATAGAGCGTGGCGAGTTCGCCGATGGTGTCGAGCACCACCACATCGGCCGCCGGCTCGGCATCAATCGCCAGCACCGTGCGCCGCTGGGTCTTCCAGCCTTCCTCGCGGCACAGCTGCTCGACTTCATCAAACCGCTCCGGGTGGCGGGGGGCAATCAGCAGCAGCGTCGCCGGCACGCTGGCGCGCACGCGCCGAAACGCCCGCAACACCGCCGCCTCCTCTCCCCGCATCGTGCTGCCCGCCACGAATACGGGGCGCGTCCCCGGAAACCGGAAGTAGCGCAGCACGCGGTCGCGCCCGCGCGCACCGGCGCCCGCCTCGACCGCGTCGAACTTCAGCGACCCGGTCACGGTGATGCGCGCCGGGTCGGCGCCGATTTCCACGAAGCGCCGCGCCGACTCCTCACTCTGCACGCAGAGGCGATCGACATCCTGCAGCACCCGTCGCATGAACGGGCGCACGAGGCGATAGCGTGGAAACGACCGCGACGACAGCCGGCCGTTGACGACCATCGTCTTCACGCCACGGCGGCGGCATTCGCGCAGCAGCACGGGCCACAGTTCCGTCTCGACCGTGACGAACAGCCTCGGCTTCACCACGTCGAGCGTGCGGCGCACGATGGGCCCGAGGTCGAACGGAAAGAAGAATACTTCGTCGGCCTCGCGGACGGTCCGGCGCGCCAGCTGCTGGCCGGCCATCGTCGTGGTCGTCAGCACGAGGCGCAGCTCGGGATAGCGCGCGCGCAGTGCGGCGAGGAGGGGCCGGGTGCTGAGCACTTCGCCCACCGAGACGGCATGCACCCAGATCGTGCGTTCGCCGTCGATGTTCAGGGACACCGGCAGCAGGCCCAGCCGCTGCGGCAGGCTCGCCACATACTTCCGGTAGCGCAGGGCCTGATAAAGCAGCCACGGCGACGCCAGCAGCACGGCGACCACCGCGAGAATGCTGTAAAGGGTATACATTAAAGGACTTACGTCGACTCGAGTATATCCCGCCCCCCGGCACCGCGCAACCGCGCAAGCTGGTAGAATAAGCCGTTTGCCCGGAGGACTCCTGACATGGCTCTGCGCGTAGGCATCAACGGATTCGGACGCATTGGCCGCAACATCATGCGGGCGGCGCTGTCGCGACACGACATCGAGTTTGCGGCGGTGAACGATCTCACTGACGCGGCCACCCTGGCGCACCTGCTCAAGTACGACTCGGTGCTCGGCAACCTGTCGGCCACAGTCGAGGCCGAGGGAGACAGCATCCGGGTCAACGGCCGCCCCTTCCGCGTGCTGTCGGTGAAGGATCCGGCGCAACTGCCCTGGAAGGACCTCGGCGTCGACGTCGTCTTCGAGTCGACCGGCCGCTTCACCAAGCGGGACGATGCGGCCCGCCACCTCGCGGCGGGTGCCCGCAAGGTGGTGATCACGGCCCCGGCAACGGCCCCCGATGTCACCGTCGTGCTGGGCGTCAACGACGCCGACTATCGCGCGGCCGACCACCACGTCATCAGCAACGCTTCGTGCACCACCAACTGCCTGGCGCCGGTGGCGAAGATCATCGACGACCACTTCGGGCTGCGCCACGGATGGATGACCACCGTCCACGCCTACACCAACGACCAGAACCTGCTCGACCTGCCGCACAAGGACCTGCGCCGTGCGCGCGCGGCGGCGATGTCGATCATTCCGACCACGACCGGGGCGGCCAAGGCGGTCGGCGAAGTGCTGCCGCGCCTCAAAGGCAAGCTCGACGGCATCGCCATGCGCGTGCCGACGCCCAACGTGTCGGTGGTCGACCTCAACGTGCTGGTCGAGCGTGATGTCACGGCCGAGGAGGTGAACGCGGCCCTGCGGGCGGCGGCCGAAGGCCCGATGCGCGGCATCCTGGAGTTCTGCACCGCCCCGCTGGTCTCCATCGACTTCCGCGGCAATCCGCACTCATCCATTGTCGATGCGGCCTACACCAAGGTGATGGGCGGCAACTTCGTCAAGGTGATGGCCTGGTACGACAACGAATGGGGCTACTCGAACCGCTGCGTCGATCTGCTCGGCCGGCTGTTCTGAGATATCCGGACCATGGCCAAGTATTCGATTCGCGACCTGCCGCTGCACGGCACCCGAGTCTTTATCCGGGTCGACTTCAATGTCCCCATCAAGGATGGCGTGATCGCCGACGACACGCGGATCACCGCCGCCCTGCCGACGATTCGCTTCGCCCTCGACGCCGGAGCCACGGTCGTGCTCGCGTCGCATCTCGGGCGCCCGAAGGGCACAGTCGTCGCCACGTACAGCCTGGCCCCGGTGGCGGCGCACCTGGCCACCCTGCTGGGGCGGCCGGTCAGCTTCGCCAGTGACTGCATCGGGACACCGGCGCTCGAGGCCGTGGCCGCGGCGCACGCTCCTGGCGGGTCGCGGCTCGTGCTGCTCGAAAACCTGCGATTTCACGGCGCGGAGGAAGAGAACGACCCGGCCTTTGCCACGGCCCTCGGCGCACTGGCCGACGTGTACGTCAACGACGCGTTCGGCACTGCGCACCGCGCCCACGCCTCGGTCACCGGCATCGTCTCGCATGTGTCGGCAGCAGGCGCGGGACTGCTGATGGAAAAGGAACTCACCTACCTCGGCCTGGTCATGGACTCCCCGGCCCGCCCCTTCGTGGCCATCATCGGCGGCGCCAAGGTGTCGGACAAGATCGACATCATCGAGAGCATGCTGAGCCGCGTCGACCGCCTCATCATCGGCGGGGCCATGGCCTACACGTTCTTCAAGGCGCTGGGCATGCCGGTCGGCCGCTCGCTGGTCGAGGATGACAAGCTCGACGAAGCGCAGCGCATCATGAGCCTGGCGCAGGCCCGGGGCGTGCAACTGCAGCTTCCGGTCGATCATGTGGTGGCGGATGCCATCCGGCCTGACGCGGGCACCGCCGTCCTCACCGTTGCCGACCCGGGCATCGGCGACCGGATGGGCCTCGACATCGGGCCCGCCTCGGCCCACGTGTTCGCCGACCTGCTGGCCGACGCGCAGACGGTGCTCTGGAACGGTCCGATGGGCGTCTTCGAGATGGCTCCCTTCGCCGCAGGCACGATGGCCGTCGCCCGCGCGTGTGCCCGGGTCCACGGCACGACCATCATCGGCGGCGGCGACTCGGTGGCCGCCGTGAAGGCCGCCGGCGTCTCCGATCGGATCACGCACATCTCGACCGGCGGCGGGGCCGCCCTCGAGTTCCTTGGTGGCCACACGCTGCCGGGCGTGGCCATCCTGCCCGATCGTCCCTGAGCACATGGGCCCGCCGATGCGCACCCCTCTCATCGCCGGCAACTGGAAGATGCACAAGACGCTGCGCGAGTCGGCAGCTCTGGCGGCGGCGGTGGTCGCCCGTGCCGGCGCCGTGACAGGCGTCGACATTGTCCTGGCCCCGACGGCTCCCGCGCTGGCGGCCGTGTCCGCAGCCATCGACGGGCACCGCATCGGCGTCGCGGCCCAGAACATGCACTGGGAACGCGAGGGCGCCTTCACCGGCGAAATCAGCGCGCCGATGATTCGCGACACCGGGGCCAGCTGGGTCATCATCGGCCACTCGGAACGCCGGCAGCTGTTCAGTGAGAGCGACGAAACGGTGGCGCGCAAGGTGCGCGCCGCCCTCACCGCCCGCCTCACGCCCATCGTCTGCATCGGCGAGACCCTCGCCGAGCGAGACGCCGGTGACACGCTCGCCGTGCTCGACCGGCAGGTGCGCCGGGGCCTCGACGGCGTGACAGGAAGTGAGCTGGCCGGCCTCGTGATTGCCTATGAACCGGTGTGGGCCATCGGTACAGGACGCACGGCCACGCCCGCACAGGCGCAGCAGGCGCATGCCCACATCCGGCAGCGGCTGACCCAGTGGTTCGGCGCCGACGCCTCGGCGGCCTGCCGCCTGCTCTACGGCGGCAGCGTCAAGCCCGACAATGCGCAGGCCCTGCTCGCACAGCCCGATATCGACGGGGCGCTCGTGGGCGGCGCCAGCCTCGACCTTGACGCCTTCATGGCCATTGTCTCGGCGGCCAGCCAACCCGCCTAGGCGTCTGCGCCGGACGCCTCGTCCTCACCCGGCATGGCACCTGCCGTCTCGGTCGCCAGGCCCGTGTGCACCATCCAGGCATACAGCGCCACGCCGGGAAGCGCCACGGCCGTGGTGAACACGTAGAACTGCACGTAGCCCATCGCCTCAATCAGCCCGCCCGCCGTGGTGCCGGTGAGGACGCGGCCTGCGATGCTCGCCAGCGCCGACAGCAACGCGTACTGCGTCGCGGTGAATCGCAGGTGGCACAGCGCCGACAGGTAGGCCACGACGGCCACCCCGCCCAGCCCGCTCGAGAAATTCTCGAAGCCGATGGCCGCCGCCATGCCGAGGGTCGAATGCCCCGCCCCGGCCAGTGCGGCAAAGCTCAGGTTCGACCCGGCCATGAGCACGAGGCTGATGAACACGGCGCGCGTCATGCCCAGCGCTGCGTAGACCACCCCGCCACTGAACACGCCGGCCAGCAGGGCCACGAAGCCGATGCCCACGTCGTAGAACGCCACTTCGTCGTTGGTGAAGCCGAGGTCGGCGAAGAGGAGGCGCAGCGTGAGGTTGGCCAGCGTGTCGCCCACCTTGTGAATCAGCACGAAGGCCAGCACCACCAGGGCCCCGCGGCGCGTCAGGAACTCGGCCAGCGGACTCACGAACCCGTGCAGTGCCGCCGCAATGCCCGTGGCCTGGGCTACCGTCGACCGGCGCAGCGGCTCGCCCATGACCACCCCGGTCAGCATCGCCGGCAGGGCAAACAGGGTGCACACCGCGTAAGCCGCCGACCAGCCCGCCCGCGCCGCCACCACGAGCGCCACGGCGCCGGCCGCCGCCGCCCCAATGCGCCAGCCGTACTGCGACATCCCTGAGCCGACACCCAGTTGATGCGGCGCCAGCAGTTCGATGCGATACGCGTCGATCACAATGTCGAATGTGGCACCAGCCACGCCGACCAGCAGCGCGGCGGTCGCCAGCTGCGGGAGGGCCGTCGCCGGATCGAGGCTCCCGAGATAGGCCACGGCCACCATGACGGCCAGGCCCGTGCCCCACAGCCACGAGCGCCGCTGTCCGAACCGCGCCAGGCCGGGAATGGCGACGGCGTCAACCAGCGGGGCCCAGAGAAATTTGATGTTGTAGGCCAGGAAGGTCAGGGCGAACGCGGTGACGGCGCCCTTCCGGATGCCGTGCTGCGCCAGGCGTGTGGTGAGCGTGGCGCCGATCATCGCGAACGCAAACCCGGACGAGATGCCGAGCGCCGCGGCCGCCAGCGGCGCCGACTCGACGTAGGGACGCACGCCAGACGGCAGGTGGCGACGCCACCCGGACCCGACCCCGCCACTGCTGCCGTGCATGGACGCCTGCATCCGCGTCCTCAGGACGCGGCGGGTGCCAGCGCCGCCAGTGCCGCCGCCACTTCCCGCCCGTTCACATGGAAGTGCGAGGCGTGCCACGCCACCCTGCCGTGATCGACCAGCAGCACCTGCGGTGATTCGTGGCGGATGGCGAAGCGCTCGGCCACGGCCGTCGACAGGGGCCGATGGGTGCGCACCTCGATGACGTAGACCGGCGGCGGGTCGGCCTGCCCGGCCAGCCACTGCTCGAGCGACTCGTGCGCCTGCGCGCTGATGCCGCATGTGGTGCTGTGTTTGAAGAGCAGCACGGGCCGGCGCTGCGACTCGGCGAGCGCCGCCTCGAGTGCCGGATCGGACACCAGGGACTGCATCCGTGCATTGTGCGTCACTGGTGGGGACCGGCGCAAAGGCGCCTTCGCTATACTGCGCGCATGGGACGGGCACTCTGGGTCGTTGCCCTCGGGGGCGCAGCGGGTTCCGTGCTGCGCTTTTCTCTCGGCCTCGCACTGTCGCAGGCCGGCGCCACGGCCCGGCTGCCGCTATCCACCCTGGCGGTCAACATCGCCGGCTCACTCGCCATCGGCGCAGTCAGCGGCTGGCTGGCCCGGATGCCCGCCGCCAGCCCTGACATGCGCCACTTCGTGGTGACCGGCATACTGGGCGGCTTCACCACCTACTCGGCCTTCGCCATGGAGACGGTCGCCCTCGCCCAGGCCGGTACGCCCACCCTCGCCCTGCTGCATATCGCGGCCCACATCGTCCTCGGCATCGGGGCCGCCTGGTGTGGAGCGTGGCTGACCTCGTGACCCGTCCGGGCAGGTGGATGCCGTTCCGCGAGGCGGCCCGCGTGATCAGATCCGTTGCACTGCCGAGCCGTGCCGCGTTCCGCCAGTGGCGCCGCTCGGGCGCGCGTCCCGCCGGGTTCCCCTCCAATCCCGACCGCGCCTATGCCCGCGCGTGGAAGGGCTGGGCGCACTTCCTGGGCACGCAGCCTGCGCGTGCTCCCGAACAGGCGCGCCTGTGGCCTGACCCCAGGAAGCCCTTCGTCCCGAGGCGGCAGTTCCTCGACGTCTGCCGCTACGACCTGCGCATCGCATCGGCCAGGCAGTGGCGCGCCTGGTGCCGCACCCATCGCCTGGAACGCGAGCGTCGCCGGTTGCCAGCCAATCCCGTCCGGGTCTATCCCGGATTCCGATGGGCCGCCGTCACCGACTTCGTGCAGTCCTACGTCGGCGAAGCCCTGCCGTTCTGAGACATCAGTTGACGTCGCGGGACATTCTGCGATTCACTCACGCCATGACACTCCGAGGTCTGGCCACGTGCTCGGTCATCGCCGCCGGCATGGCTGCTGCGGTCATCCAGCCCCTGGCCCAGTCGATGGCGTCACAGCCGCCGGGGCCGAGTCCCTACGCCGTGGTGCGCGGCTGGCACCAGCCCTTCGCCGAGGCGGGATACGCCTTCGGGGGCAATTCAGGCGTGTTCGCCGAGTCGCCCGACCGCATCTTTGTCGCGCAACGGGGCGAGACAAGGCTGCCCGATCCGCTGCCCCCGGGCTTCGCCGGCTTCGCGGGTTCCATCGGCATCAACGTCCTGAATGCCGTCGACCGGCGCGTGTGGCGCAACTGCCTCTACACCCTCGATGCGCAGGGCAAGGTGCGCGAGCGGTGGACCCAGTGGGACCACCTGTGCCAGGGCGCATCGGGCCCGGGGCCGCACCGCATCCGCATCAGCCCCTATGATCCCGAACGGCGCGTGTGGGTCATCAACGAGTCGACGCACCAAATCTACGTGTTCTCGAACGACGGCGCGCGCCTGCTGCTGACCCTCGGCGAGCGCAATGTGCCCGGCGCCGACGCCACGCACTTTGCCAAGCCCCAGGACGTAGCGTTCCTGCCGGACGGGCGCATCCTGGTGGCCGACGGGCTCGACAACCACCGCGTCCTCATTCTCGACAAGGACGCCCGCTACCTCGGGGAGTTCGGGGGCTTCGGCAAGGCCCCGGGCCAGTTCAACGGCGTCCACGCCCTGGGGATCGGGCCGCAGGGCCGCATCTTCGCCCTCGATCGGTCCGGCGGGCGCGTCAACGTCTTCCGCACGACCGCCGATCCGGCGAAGATGGACGTGGTGGCCAGCTATCCCGGCTTCAGTCTGCCGCTCGATCTCATCGTGAACGACAACGCCTTCTGGATGACCGACCTCAAGCCACTGCGCTTCGTGAAAATGGACTTCGAGGGCCGACACCTCTATACCTGGCACGTGCCATCGGACATGCCCGACGGTTATCTGGAAGTGCATACCTTCTCGGTCGATTCGGCCGGGAACCTGTATGGCGGCGACAACCAGTACGGCCGCACGCAGAAGTTTGTGCCGCGGCCCGGGGCCGATCCGGCGCTGCTCATCAGCGCCCCCTGGAGAGCCCGATGACGCCCCGCTCGACGCGTGCGCGCGCGGTCGGCCTGCTGGGCCTCAGCGCCGCGTGGCTGCTGGGGATGCTGGCGCTGACGACGCGCACGGTGGAAACCCATCCGCGCATTTCCACCACGCTCGTGTGGAACAAGGACATTGCGCCCATCCTGCAGCGCAAGTGCTTCACCTGCCATACGCCGTTCAACATTGCCTTCTCGCTGGCGTCGTACGCCGACGCGCGGCCCTGGGCCGCCGCCATCCGCGAGGAGGCCCTCGAGCGGCACATGCCGATCTGGGCCGCCGCGCCAGGGTATGGGCGCTTTGCCAACGATCCGAGCCTGACGCAGAACGAACTCGATCTCATCGTCGCCTGGGCTGACGGCGGCGCACCGAGTGGCCAGACGCTGGAGGAAGACCAGCTGCCCTTCGGCCCCGTGGCCGCCGAGGCCATGTGGGACGCCGGCCCCCCATCGGCCACCACCACCCTCACCGCGCACCAGGTGGCCGCCGGCGCGTCGCCGGTGGTGCATCGCACGCAGGTCACCGCGCCCTTCACCGCGCCGACGCGCGTGCACGGCCTCGCCTTCCGCCCCGGTAACCGCAGCGTGGTGCGCTACGCCACGGTCCGCGATGCGCGGACGAACCGGTGGCTCTTCACATGGACCCCGTGGTCGACGGCCCTGCACTTCCCGGAATCCACGGCACTGGTGCTGCCGGCCCGCGCCGCGCTGGTGGTGGAAGTCGGCTACAGCGGCACCGAGTCGGCCGTGACGGACGAAAGCCAGGTGGGGTTCTACACGGGAACCGGGGAGGGCACCAGCGTGGTGACCCCCGACTCGTTTGCCGCACCAGCGGTGACGGTCGCTCCCGGGGCGGCGCCGGCCCGGACGCGCGGCGACTGGACCTGGCCTGAGACCTCGGCCCTGCAGTCCTTGTGGATTGATCCGGCCGAAGGCGTCACTTCGATGGAAGTGTCGGCCTATCTCCCCGATGGGTCGGTGCGGCCCCTGCTGTGGCTGCGCGAGCCGTCTGCCAGGTGGCCGTCCCCGTATGTCTACGACGACCCGGTGCCGCTGCCGAAAGGTGCGCGGCTGCGGGTGACGGCCTACGTCGCCAGCGACGCGACCACCCCGCGCACGGTGGCACCCGAGGTGCACCTCCTGCGGGTGCCCACCACGGCCCGCACCTTCTGACCCCCGCCGCCCGGGCAGCCTGTCCGGGCCGGGATACCCCGGTCGCGACGCATTGGCGGCACGCCGTCGCATCCGCAGCTGCCACCACACGCCAGGGGGCACTGCCCAGCGGTCCGGCCCCCGGCTCAGCCCGCTACTGCCCCCCGGTAATGGTCTCGCCCTGCCGCAGCACGCGGAAGGTGAAGGACACGGTCGACAGCTTGCCGCCGCGCTGGAACTGCACCCACGCCTTGTAGCGCCCGGCCTTCGGAAACAGCGTGTGGAAGGTCACATCCGGTCCACCGCCATCCTTGATGTCCGTGCCCTCGAGCGATTCCTCCGGATGGGCGTGGATGTATTCGGTCAGCTCCTCGTTGACGATGAGCGCGTGGCCGAAGGCGCCGAGATAGCGCTGCAGGTCGCGCACGGGCTGCCCGGTGGCTTCGTCGACAAAGTGCAGGGGCAGGTCGAGGTCTTCCGACGCGACGAGCGCCGTGGGCGACGTCCGCAGCTCGGCAATCACGCCGCCTGCACGCTTGGTCCACGACGTGTCGAGCGTCAGGGTGGGCACCTGTGCCTGCACGTCGCCATCGAATCCCGCGGTGACAATCGGGGTCAGCAGCACCTGGCCACTGCCGCCGACCGGGAAGAAATCGGAAATCAGGACGTAGTGCCCGGGCGTGGGCAGCGTCACCGTCAGGGCGAAGACGCCGTCCGGCTGGCGCACGGGATGCTCGTGCATGAAGACCGACGTATCCCGGCTCAGCACGAAGACGTGGTAGGGCATGTCGTGCACCACGGCGTAGTCGGTCACCGGCGTGTGCGAGACAGGGTCTTCCACATGGAATCGGAACGTGGTGGGCTGGCCGGCCTTGACGATCCCCGGGACGGTCTCGACGTGCAGATGATAGTTCGCGGTGCCGAGCGGATTGCCCGGCACCAGCGTCATGCCGCAGCGCGGGCAGGATCCCGGCGCCGTCTCGATGACATCCGGGTGCATCGGACAGACATAGCGCGTCTCCTGCGCCGGGGCCGTCCCCGTGGCCGACGCCGTCGGGGCCTGGGGCAGCGGCGACCGGGGGCCGGGGGACTGAGCGGTCCCCACGAGCGAACCGACCCACAGCAGGGACACCGTCAGCCAGAGCGCCGGGAGCAGGGGCCGTTGAGTGCGCATGGGCAGAGAATACCGCACCTGCCCGGCCGGCTGGCCCGGTGTCTCCGAGTACATCAATTCCGCGTGACAATCACAGACGACCCGGGCTACACTCCGACTCCCATTCGGACAGTGTGTGTTCCGGTCAGATTTTCGGCAGGTTTCAGGCAGTCACTATCGAGGGAGTAGAGCTTATGGCAGATGCTCGTTTCCGCTGGGGCGCGTGGCTTGGCGCGATGGGATTGGCGCTGGTCGCCGCTCCTGCTGCGGCACAGGGCCAGCCCGCACAGGTGACGTTCACCAAGGACGTCGCTCCGATTTTCCAGAAGGCGTGTGAGTCGTGCCACCGGAAAGACTCGATTGGCCCGATGTCGCTGGTGACCTACGAGGAGTCGCGTCCCTGGGCGCGTTCCATCAAGTCGCGTGTGGCGGCCCGGCAGATGCCGCCCTGGCACATCGACAAGAACGTGGGCATCCAGCACTTCGCCAACGACCGCTCCATCTCGGACGCCGAAATCGCCACCATCGTCAAGTGGGTAGACGCTGGAGCGCCGAAGGGTGAGATGAAGGACATGCCGGCCCCGGTGCAGTGGCCGAGCGATCAGGACTGGAACTTCGCCAAGACCTACGGCAAGCCCGACCTGGTCATCAAGTCCCCCAAGTACACGATGCCCGCGCAGGCCCAGGATGCCTGGTACAAGCCCGTGGTGCCGACCGGCATCACTGAGCCCCGCTACGTGCGCGCCATTGAGATGCGTCCGGGTTCGGTGCGTGGTCGCAAGATCACCCACCACGCGCTGGCGCGTCTGCAGCAGACCGAAGCCTCGGCACTCGCCGCGACCCCGAACAACGGCGACGACCCGGGTCCGGGTCTCTTCATGGAATGGGCCGTCGGCAAGCAGGGCGAAGTGGCCCGCGAGAACAGCGGCAAGCTGATGCTGCCCGGTTCGTCCATCGTGTGGGACATCCACTACCACGCCGTGGGTGAGGAAATCACCGACGACGTCGAGATGGCGATCTACTTCTACCCGAAGGGCCAGGAACCCAAGTTCCGTCAGATGCTGTCGCTCTACAGCGGCATCGCCGGCGGCAACCGCAACCTCGACATCGCCCCCAACTCGATGTCGGTCACGCAGAACTTCCACGTGATGCGCAAGGCCGGCCGTGTCGAGAATTTCCAGCCCCACATGCACCTGCGCGGCAAGGCCATGTCGATGGAGGCCATCCTCCCGAACGGCCAGACGCAGATGCTGAGCATGGTCAGCAACTACAACTTCAACTGGCACACCAACTACGTCTACGCCGATGACTACGCCCCGCTGCTGCCCAAGGGCACGGTGCTGCGCATCACGTCGTGGCACGACAACACCAAGAACAACCCCAACAACCCCGACCCGAACCAGTGGGTGGGCTGGGGCGACCGCACGGTCGACGAGATGGCCCATGCCTGGGTGAACATCACCTACATGGACGACGCCGACTTCAAGGTCGAGGTCGACAAGCGCAAGGCCAAGCTGGCCGGCACGACCAGCGACCGCCAGCAGTAACCGGCGGGGCAGTCTCCAAAGGGGGTGTCCCGCCCGGGGCACCCCTTTTTTCTTCATGCGTGTTTTTTTGTCGGGAGTATTCCGGATGGCGTATCGAACCATGGCGACGCGCGTCTGTCAGGCACTGGTCCTCACCGGGGCGGTGCTGACGGCGGTGCATACCGTGTCGGCTCAGTTGCCCCTGCAGGTCATCAGAGAATCGGGGGAGAGCGTGACCCCGGCCTACGAGGGCTGGTACTACCTGCCCGATGGCCGCCGCGCGGCCCTCATGGGGTATTTCAACCGCAACACCAAGCAGACCTTCGACATTCCCATCGGCCCGAACAACCGGGTCGAGCCCGGCGGTCCTGACATGGGGCAGCCCACCCACTTCAATCAGCGCCGCGGGTGGGGCGTGTTCTCGGTCATCGTCCCTCAGGACATGAAGGGCACTTACACCTGGACCATCGTGTCGAACGGCAAGACCGAGTCGATTCCAATGAACATGGGAGCCGACTACGTGGTTGAGCCGTACAAGGATGCCGCGATGGGCAACAAGCCGCCCGTGCTGGCCTTCGATCAGGGTGGCAAGACCTTCACCGGTCCTCCGATGGGCATCAGCAGGGAACTGAGCGGCACCGTCGGCAGCCCGGTGGGCCTCGACATCTTCGTCTCTGACGATGCGCACGAGGAGCCGGGCTCGCTCCGCCGTCCGGCCGCACCCGCCACGCTGGTCTGGCACCTGCACCGCGGTCCCGGCAGCGTGAAGTTTGCCCAGGAGCGCCCGAAGATCGACTTTGCCGCCAGCGGCAAGGCCTCGACGACGGCCACGTTCAGCACGCCGGGGGAATACATCCTCCGCGCCCAGTCGAACGATGCGACCGGCGAAGGCGGCGGCGGGTTCCAGTGCTGCTGGACCAACGTCCACGTGAAGGTGACCGTCAAGTAAGTGCAGTCTGTGGGTCGCTGCGGCGCGTCCCGACGGGAGCGCCGCAGCCGTCCCTGCCCCTCGGGCCACCGGCCCTGCCGGCCACGCCCCCGCCCCGCCTCCATCGGTGGCCCCTCCTGAGCCTCCCCCTCTCATCGATGCGTCCGCGCCGCCCCGGACGACAAGGTGTCGGCCAACGTCGGACAGTGTCTTCCGTTGCAATTTGTTGTTTGACTCTCGGAAACAACCTGCGTAGTCTGAAGCGGTTTCGCTGCCGCGAAGTGACGCAGATCGTTGGTCTGCCGAGCCCGGCGCGTTTGCATGTCGTGTACTTCAGGAGGGGACGAATGTCGTTCAGACAGAGCATGAAGGCTGCCCTGGTCGCGCTGGTGCTGATCACCGGGCTACCTGCCGCAGCCTGGGCACAGAGTGCGTTTGCAGGTGTGGTGCGAGACACATCCGGGGCCGTGATGCCCGGGGTCACCGTCGAAGCCGCCAGCCCGGTCCTCATCGAAAAAGTTCGCTCGGCCATCACCGACGAAAACGGCGCCTACCGCATCGTCGACCTTCGCCCGGGCACCTACACCCTGACCTACTCGCTGCCGGGCTTCAACACCCAGGTGCGTGACGGGGTGGAACTCGGGGCCAACTTCGTGGCCACCATCAATATCGAGCTCACCGTCGGCGCGCTGCAGGAGAGCGTCACGGTGTCGGGCGCCGCGCCTATCGTCGACGTGCAGACCAACGTCAAGCAGGTGCAGCTGTCGCGCGAGGTGATGACGCTCGTCCCGACCGCCGGCACCATCCAGGGCCTCGGCCAGCTCGTCGTCGGCGTCACGCTCAACGTGCCCGACGTGGGCGGCTCGCGCGCCATGCAGCAGACCTACTTCGCCGTGCGCGGCCAGGGCGGTGCCCAGACCGTGGTGCTCGTCGACGGCCTGATGACCAACGGCCTGATGGGCGACGGCGCCGTGCAGGCGTATCACAACGAGGCCATGACGCAGGAAGCCGTGTATCAGACGGCCGGCGGCAACGCCGAAACGCTGACCGGCGGCGTCAACATGAACCTCATCCCGAAGGACGGCGGCAACACCTTCCGCGGTGGCCTCCGCGCCTTCAAGTCGCCCAACGCGTGGCAGGGCAACAACCTCACCGACGACCTCAAGAGGCTGGGTGTGGCGCGCGTCGACCAGATTTCGAACTTCTACGAAGCGAACATCGAACTGGGTGGCCCCCTGGTGAAGAACAAGCTGTGGTTCTTCGGCGCCTACCGCAAGGCCCGCTACGACCGCCCGATTGCCAACACCTTCACCATTCCGTCCGGCGTGAACACGCCGCAGGCGTTTGCCGCCTGCCTCGCCGGTGGCTCTAGCTGCGAGCAGGGTATCTCCGACGAGAAGATGGACAACCCGGTCGTGCGCTTCACCTGGCAGGTGTCTGAAAAGAACAAGCTGGCCATCTACGCTGACCGTGCCCTGCGCCTGCGCGGCCACGCGATGGGTTCACTGACCGACGCACGCACGGCCTCGGTCATCTGGAACACGCCGATCTTCGGCACCGGGTCGGTCAAGTGGACCTCGACGCTGTCGTCACGCCTGCTGCTCGAGCAGGGCGCGTCGTTCAACATGGAGCGCTACGACAATCTGTACCAGCCCGGCGTGTTCGCTGAGCGCGGCACCCCCGACTGGTATCGGAATGTCCGCAAGAACGACGTGAGCACCGGCCTGCTGTGGAACGCTTCGTCGGCGCAGCTCGGCAACTATCCCGACCGCTACAACGTGCAGGGCTCGATCTCGTCGGTCACCGGCACCCACAACATCAAGGTGGGCTACCAGTTCCAGTGGGGCGAGTACCGCCGCTGGAACAACGCCAACGCCGACCTCTACCAGTCGTACAACCGCGGCGTGCCGTTCCAGGTGACCGTGCTCAACACGCCCCTGGAAGTGCGTGAAGACCTCGACGCCAACCTCGGCATCTATGCCCAGGATTCGTGGACGCTGAACCGCCTCACCGTGAACTACGGCCTGCGCTGGGATCTCAACAAGCAGACCATTGTCGGTCAGAGCCGCCAGGTCGGCCGTTTTGCTGACGTGCCGGCGTATGGCGACATCGCCTTCCCGACCTGGAAGGACTTCTCGCCCCGGTTCTCGTTCGTCTATGACCTCTCGGGTGATGGCCGCACCGCCGTGCGCTTCGGCGTCAACCGCTTCATGACAGCCCAGACCACCGGGTTTGCCCAGCTCTACAACCCGACGGCACTGACCAGCCAGACCCTGCCGTGGACGGACGTCAACGGCGACGACATCGCCCAGGGCGAGCGTGGCTGCGCCTACCTGACGGCCGGCTGCGAAATCAACTTCGCCGCCCTGCCCACCAACTTCGGGCGCCGCTCGCTGGCCCAGTTCGATCCGGGCATTCAGCGCCCCTACTCGCTGCCCATCAACATGGGCATCAGCCACGAGCTCTTCCGCGGCTTCTCGCTGGCGGCCGAGTACTACCGCATCTCGTTCCGCGACCTCACGCTGCGCGTGAACACACAGACCGATGCCAACAGCTGGACGCGCTTCGACACGGCCAACCCGCTCGGCGGAACCGTGCCCGTGTGGGTGCTCAAGCCCCAGTTCCGCGGCCAGGTGGCCAACGTCGACAGCACCAGCGACGAAATGAAGCGCACCTATAACGGCATCGATGTCAACTATCAGGCGCGCCTGGGCAAGGGCATCCGCGCCTTCGGCGGCATGAACATCGAGCGATCGCTCAACAACATCTGCGCGGCGGCCAGCTACAACCCGAATCTGGGCCTCTACTGCAACCAGAGCGAGAGCGACATTCCGTGGCAGAAGCAGTTCAAGAGCACCGTGGTCTACCCGCTGCCCTACGGCGTCTCGCTCAGCATCGCCTACCAGGACCTCAACGGCTACCTGATGGGCTCGGCGGCGCAGGCATACGGTGGATTCACGGCCGGCACCGGTTTCGACCTGCCGCGCGGCCAGGGCACCTTCCGTCTGCTGACCCCGACCAACGCCGACACCCCGGCGCTGGCCCAGGCCATGCGCGACGCCGGCGTGGCGTCGCTCAACGTGCCGCTCCGTGCGCCTGAGACGGAATACACACCGCGCCTGCGCCAGCTGGACGTCTCGTTTAACAAGCGCGTGACGTTCAAGGGCATCACCGCCAACCCGCGCCTCGACTTCTTCAACGCGCTCAACTCGGACGACTATTCGTCCGTCGCGTCGATGCAGTTCGGCGCCGCCAACTACCTGCAGCCCTCCGTCATCCTGCAGGGCCGCATCGTTCGTGTCGGCATCGACATGACCTGGTAAACAACCCGGGCCGGACGCCCCCTCTGCGAGGGGGGCGCCCGGCCTATACTTGTCCCCATGGGCCCCACCATGGGTGTGCTCCCCAGCCCCCTGATAGCCAGTCTCGCCCTGCTGCTGACAGTCGCCCTGTCGCCTGTCCGCGCCTCCGACGGTATCGTTTCGCTCGACGGAATAGCCGTCGACCCCTTCGCCGTGCCCAGGGGCGTCCGTGCACACGTGCTGGTCTTCACCACCACCGACTGCCCTATCTCGAACCGCTACGCCGCCGAGATCACCCGACTGGCTGCCCTCTACAAGGCGCAGGGTGTGCAGTTCTGGATGGTGTATCCCGTGGCATCGGATACGCCTGACGCCATCCGCGCGCATGTGGGCCGCTTCGGCCTGCAGCTGCCGGTGGCACGTGATACCCGTGGCTCTCTTGTGAGACGCACCGGCGTGACGGTGACACCCGAGGTGGCGGTCGTCAGCGGCTCAGGCCAGATGGTCTATCGGGGCCGCGTCGACGACCGCTACACCGACTTCGGGGTCGACCGTCCCCAGCCGCGCACCCGCGACCTCGACCTGGCGCTGACGCAACTGCTGCGCGGGCAGCCCGTCTCGCCCGCTTCCACCAGGGCCGTCGGATGCTTCCTGCCCGACCTGCTGAACCCGTGAGCCGGCAGCGCCTGGCGGGAACGCTGCTGCTGTGGCTTGGCCTGAGTCTCGTGGGGGCCCCGGCCCCGGCGCGGGCGGCGCAACAGCCCGGCCACCCCGGCTCAGCCCCCAGTCCCCTCCTGTCGCAGGCCACCTCGGGCCCGGCAACGGTCGCGCCTGACCCTCAGGAAACCCCCAGGGGCACCACAGCGCCTCCTTCCTGGCCAGGCGTCGCCCCGATCATCTTCGAGGCCTGTACGCCCTGCCATCGTGCCGGAGGACCCGGCCCCTTCAGCCTGGCTTCGTATCGGGAGGTGCGCCAGCGGGCGCGGCAAATCGTGCAGGTGACCCGCTCGCGGTTCATGCCCCCCTGGAAGGTCGACCCGGCCATCGGTCACTTTGCCGACCAGCGACCGTTGACCCCTGAGGAGCTCGATCGCCTCGAGGCCTGGGTCGCCGCGGGGACGCCCGAGGGCGACCCGGCCGCAGCCCCCCGGACGCCGGCCTTCGCCGAGGGCTGGCTCCTGGGCACCCCGGACCTGGTGGTCACGCTGCCCGAGCCGTTTGTACTGAGCGCCGACCCGACTGATGCCTTCAGAATCTTCGCGCTGCCCGTCCCGATCCGCGAGCGCCGCTATGTGCGGGGCATCGAGTTTCATCCGGGCAATGCCCGCGTCGTGCACCACGCCAACATCCGGGTCGATCGCACCCCCACGTCAAGGCGGCTCGACGCCGCGGATCCGCTGCCCGGCTATGACGGCCTCATGCCGCGCACGGCCGAGTATCCCGACGGTCACTTCCTCGGCTGGACCCCCGGGCAGGTGGCTCCCCTCGTGGCCCCGGATCTGGCGTGGACGCTCGAACCGGGCAGCGACCTGGTGGTGCAGCTGCACATGCAGCCATCGGGGGCCGTGGAAGAGGTGCGCCCGTCGATCGGCCTCTACTTCAGCGACACGCCGCCGACGCGCACACCCACCATCCTTCGACTGGGATCGCAAGGCATCGACATCAGGCCGGGCGAGACGGCCTACACCATTCGCGACAGCTACACGCTGCCCGTCGATGCCGACATCCTGGCCATCCAGCCGCATGCGCATTACCGCGCGACGGAAATCATCGGCGAGGCCACCTTCCCCGATGGCCGCACGCGCCGGGTCATGCACATCACCGACTGGGACTTCCGCTGGCAGCACGTCTATCGCCTGACGGCGCCTCTGTCGCTGCCGCGCGGCACGCGGCTGTCGATGGCCTTTACGTACAACAACTCGGCGGGCAATCCGAGGAATCCTGACCTGACGCCCACACGCGTTCTGTGGGGGCAGCGTTCGCGCGATGAGATGGGCGATCTGTGGTTCCAGGTGCTCGCGCACTCGGAGGCCGATCGTGCGCGCCTGAACGGGGAGATCGCCGCCAAGATGGTGGCCGAGGACATCATCGGCTACGAGACCATGCTGACGGTCACGCCCGACGATGTGGAGCTGCACGACGACGTGGCGGTGCTGTACCTCGGCATGGGCAAGCCGCTCGATGCTGTGCGGCACTTCCGTGCATCTGCCGCGAGGCGTCCCGATGCGGCACCGGCGCGCTACAACCTCGGCACGGCGCTGACCATGGC
>Ga0315901_10002830_pt1 | contig 23295 bp, 22 predicted proteins | sample LakEriMetagenome_10_FD_203761 | JGI IMG/M metagenome (GOLD analysis project Ga0315901, IMG submission 203761) | Freshwater fungal communities from buoy surface, Lake Erie, Ohio, United States - Buoy 2 MA116 | ecosystem: Environmental > Aquatic > Freshwater > Lake | place: USA: Lake Erie, Ohio... | reverse complement strand
CATCTTTGGTTAGCCTAAGATCGCACTCAAAACCATCTGATCCAGCTTTGATCGCACCTAAATAAGCCTGCAAACTCCCTTCCGGAAATTCACCAGCACCACCTCGATGGGCATAGATCAGCATTATCTGGCGCCCCTTCTTTTTCAAATCAAATATGTGGTGAGATTGGCTCTATGAAATGGCAGTTTAACTCCTTTGCGCAAACAGATCTTGGTTTGGTGCGAGATGGCAATGAAGATTCAGCGCTGACTGCTGCAAATTTAATTGCTGTGGCTGATGGCATGGGCGGTCATGCTGGTGGTGAGGTTGCCTCATCCATTGCAGTAAATGCCCTTTTCAAATTACAACCTTTATTAGCTGATGAAAATATTGATAGTGAATCTAAAGAGTATCTGTTTTTAAATATCACTCATGAAATTGATAATCAGATTTTAGAAAAAAGTAAGAGCAATCCGGATTTATCTGGCATGGGCACCACATTAACTGCTTTGAATATTTCAGGAGAAAATATTGAGTTGCTACATATTGGTGATTCACGTTGCTACCGCTACCGCGCAAATAAACTTGAACAATTAAGTTATGACCACACAGTTATGCAAGAGTTGCTAGATCAGGGGCGTTTAACACCGGAGGAGGTAATTGATCACCCGCAACGTTCATTACTTACTCAAGCGTTAATGGGTGACTCTGGGATTGATCCAATTTTAGTAAGTTATGAGATTAAAAAAGATGATCAGTATTTGTTGTGTAGTGATGGCTTGACCAATGTTTTATCAGATTATGAAATTGCAAAGATTATTGAAGCAAATGAGAATGATCAGGTTGTGCCAGCTTTAATTGCAGAGGTAAGGGCTAAAGGGGCCCCAGATAACATCACAATTATTTGGAGTCAGTTAATCTCGCAAGAGGTAACTCAGCCAGTTAAAAGATTTGGAGCTGCTAATGAATAGCTCTGTAAACCAATTAGCAGATGGTCGCTACCTAGTTCGCCAAATGATTGGCACCGGCGGAATGGCAGATGTTTATCTTGGTTTAGACACCAGACTTGATCGACAGGTTGCGATAAAGGTTTTGCGTCGAGATCTTGCAAAAGATCCAGCATTTGTGGCTAGATTTAAGAAAGAAGCATTAGCTGCGGGTGGATTAAATCACCCAGGAATTGTTGCAGTTTATGACTCAGGTGAAGAAAATGATTCTCCATATATTGTCATGGAGTTAATTGGTGGTGTAACTCTTAGACAATTAATGCAAACTACCCAAATTCCACAAAACAGAGCATTAGAGATAATTAAAGGAATTTTGCAAGCTTTAGATTATTCACATAACAAAGGCATTGTGCATCGAGATATTAAGCCAGGAAATATCATGATTACAGAAAGTGGCGATATCAAGGTGATGGATTTTGGAATCGCACGAGCCACAGATGACATTGGCGCAACAATGACAAGTACTTGGAATGTGGTTGGCACCGCGCAATATTTATCTCCAGAGCAAGCAACTGGTGAGGTTGCAGATGGTCGAAGTGATCTTTACTCACTTGGTTGTGTTATGTATGAGTTACTGACTGGCCGGCCACCTTTTACCGGTGACACACCAGTTTCAGTTGCCTACCAACATGTTTCAGCACCAATTACACCTGCTTCAAATTTAGTTCCTGACTTAGATGTAAACATAGATCGTCTGCTTGATGTTGTGCTGGCAAAAGATCCTGTAAATAGATATCAAGATGCTCAGGCCATGCTTGAAGATTTAGAACATTTACTAAAGGGTGAGCCGGTAACAACAAGAATTAAAAAAGTTATTCCGCGCCGCCGGGTGTTTACAACAGTTGGATTAATAGTTGCGCTAGTTGCGTTGCTTGGCTTTGGTTACTTTGCCACATCTCCAAGTTCACAAACTTTGAAGGTGCCAAATGTGGTTGGTTTAACTGAGGATGAGGCAAAGGCATTATTAAAGAACTTTAATATCAATATTGAGCGCGCACCTGATCCAAAGATCCCAATTAATAGAGTTGCATCTCAATTACCTCTTGCCACATCAGATGCAGTTGCTGGCAGCAGCGTTACCTTGACCCTTTCTGATGGGCCTGGAAATACCACTGTTCCTGTTGGTTTAATTGGCTTATCTCTTGAAGAGGCAAGGTATAAATTAACCTCGGCTGGCTTGTTAATTTCTCAAACAATTGCCGTGGATTCAGATCAAGCACCTGGTGTTGTAATAAGTATTAATCCAATCCCTGGCACAACCATTACCGCTGGCAGTGGCGTAGTGCTAGAGATTGCAAGTGGAAATGTGCAGGTTCCATCTTTGGTTGGTTTAAATGAAATTGGTGCTAAAACTGTTTTAACTCAAGCAGGATTTTTAATTAGGGAGATCACAGCTTCAGATCCAACAAAGCCAGTTGGTGAGATCTTGGCACAAGCACCGGAGGCTGGTGCAACAAAAACTATTGGCAGTATTGTGACAATAACAATTAATAAAAATTAAGCTCTAATCACAACTGGCGACAAACCCTCAGATCTTGCGCGAGCGCCCTTATCACCACAAATTTCTAACCAGTTTCCAATCATTTGATATCCATGTTCGGTAAGAACTGATTCTGGATGAAACTGCACTCCGCAAATTGGCAAGGTTTTATGTTGTACCGCCATCACAACTCCTGATTCAGTTGCGCCAGTAATTTCAAGCTCTGCCGGTAATGTGTTTTTCTCAATCGCAAGTGAGTGATATCGAGTTGCTGTAAATGGTGAGGGGATATTTTCTAAGACAGATTTATTTGAATGAGTAACTACTGAGGTCTTGCCATGTAATAACTCAGGTGCTCGTGAAACAGTTGCGCCATATGCAACACCAATTGCTTGATGTCCTAGGCAAACTCCAAGGAGTGGAATCTTTTTCTCAGCACAGTACTTAACTAATTCAACACTTATGCCAGCCGCCTCTGGTGTGCCAGGCCCTGGTGAGATTAATACCCCGTCATATTTATCAGCTTCACTTACTTTGATCGCATCGTTGCGAACCACGGTGCACTGCGCACCTAATTGCTGCAGGTATTGGACCAGGTTGAAAACAAAGGAGTCATAATTATCGACTACTAATATTTTGCAGGGTGTGGTGCTCATAGGCCAATTGTGTAGTAATCTGCCACCATGCCGAAGTCAAAGGTCCGAGATAAGGTCCGCAAACGCAAGAAGGTAGCCCCAGAGGCTGAAATTGCAGTTGCTGCCAACGCCAAGATTGAAAGCCCAAAGTGGCTAGCGCCGGTAATGCTGGCAAATTTCCTGGTTGGTTTGATCTGGATCGTAGTGTTCTACATCAGCGGTACTAGATATCCAATTCCAGGCATCGGTGCCTGGAACATGCTGGTGGGTTTTGGCTTTGTGGGTATTGGTTTTACCCTTGCCACCCGCTGGCACTAATTACAACCCTGTAATTCTCCACACGGTGGATAAGTGTTGTGGATAAGTTTTGCCCGCTAAAACCGCTCCTCTGACCTACCCTTAAGCCGTGCTCGCCCTAATCGCCTTTTTATTTACTGCAGTTGCAGTTGGAATTTTTGGTTACCGCAGCTTTGAATTATTTAAAAAAATATCAAAGGGTCAAAGTGATCCATCACGTTTTAATAATAAGGGTAAGCGTTTTAAAAATATGTTGGTGGAGATTTTATCTCACACCAAAATGCTCAACTTCACAGTTACCGGTTTTGCACATTGGTTTGTGATGATTGGTTTTGGCGCACTGCTTGGAACTTTAATCACTGCGTATGGTCAATTAATTAATCCAGAGTTCGCACTTCCCATCATTGGCCACTTTGTTGGTTATGAATTTTTTGTTGAACTTATCGCAGCCGCAACCGGAGTTGGAATTGTTGCCTTAATTGGAATTAGACAAGCTACCCGCATCTTTAGACCAGGTAGAAAATCTAGATTTTATGGATCTGGAAATAAAAAGGCTTACTATGTTGAGGCAACTATTTTGGCAGTTGTCTTTTGTGTTATTGCACTACGCGGCTTAGAGGGCGCACTTATTGGTACTGATAGCTGGAATTGGCATTACGCAATCTCATACCCAGCAGTTTTATTCTTTGCAAAGTATTCAACTACTCAGATTGAGAACTTAATTCAAATTATTGCATTTTCAAAAATTGTAGTTTCAATGAGTTGGTTTATTGTGGTTGGCATTAACCTGACCATGGGAATTGCTTGGCACAGATTCTTAGCTTTCTTCAATGTGTTTTTTAAGCGAAATCCAAATAAATTAAATGCGCTCGGCCCACTACCGGCAATGATCTCTCATGGGCATGAGATTAATTTTGAAGATCCAAAAGAGGATGATGTATTTGGAATTGGAACAGCAGCTGATATATCTTGGAAAGGCTTGCTTGATATGTCCACCTGCACCGAGTGCGGCAGATGCCAATCTCAGTGCCCGGCTTGGCATACTGAAAAACCATTATCTCCCAAGCTTTTAATCATGGCGATGCGAGATCACGCACTTGCAAAGGTTGGAACCGAGGCAGCAGCTACTACCAAGATTGTTGGAAATGCTCATGAGAATGCCATCTCGCTAGATGTTTTATGGTCCTGCACAACATGTGGTGCATGTGTTGAAGAGTGCCCAGTTGATATTGAACATGTTGATCACATTGTTAATATGCGAAGATTTCAAGTATTGGTGGAGTCTGAGTTTCCAACTGAGTTAGGAAATACTTTCCGTAATTTAGAAAAGGCAGGAAATCCTTGGGGTGCTAATCGAGTAGACCGAGATGCTTGGACTAAAGAGGTTGATTTTCCAATTACGATAATTGATTCAGTAATTCCAGAAGATGTTGAGTATTTGTTTTGGGTTGGTTGCGCAGGTGCTTATGAAGAGCGGGCAAAGAAAACAACTAAGGCAGTGGCTGAGCTTTTGTATATGTCCGGAGTTACCTTTGGTGTTCTAGGAAAGCGAGAGACCTGCTCGGGAGATCCGGCAAGACGAAGTGGTAATGAATTTTTATATCAAATTTTATCTAGAGAAAATATTGAAACTTTGCAAGAAACCTTTGGCACCCGTGGTGTTAAAAAGGTTGTTGTTACCTGCCCACATTGCTTCACCACAATTGGTCGAGATTACAAGCAACAAGGTTTTGAATTACAAATGGTTCACCACACACAACTGTTAAATCAATTGGTCAAAGAAGGAAAATTAAAACCAATTGCACCAGCAAAAGAGGATGCAAAGAAACTTACCTATCATGACCCTTGTTACTTAGGCAGACACAATCAAATCTATGAACCGCCACGGGAGTTATTGGAATCTGCTGGTGTTGAGGTTAATGAGATGCCTAGAAATAAAGAGCGATCATTTTGTTGCGGCGCAGGTGGCGGGCGAATGTGGATGGAAGAAAAAATTGGTGAGCGAATTAACCTCAACCGAGTTGATGAGGCGATCGCAACTGGAGCCGAAGAGGTTGCGGTGGGCTGTCCGTTTTGCCGGGTTATGGTCTCTGATGGAATGGTGGCCAAGCAGAGCTCCGTTGAGGTCTTAGATGTTGCTCAAATTATGCTGCGCAGCGTGAAAAGACCTAGTTAAACCACCCCATATTCTCAGTTAATACTCAGGATAGTAGATAATCATCTATCTCGAGGTGATGCCAAATGACAACTCTTAAAGAAAGAGTAAGTAGTAACCAAGAAGTTAATCAGAGTACGCAGCGAATTCTCGTTGTAGATGATGAGAACAGCATTAGCGAACTAATTGCCACCAGCTTAAAGTTTGTTGGCTTTGATGTTCGAACTGCAGCCTCTGGTTCCCAAGCTCTGCAAATTGCTGAAGAGTTCAAACCACATGCATTAATTCTTGATGTGATGTTGCCTGACCAAAATGGCTTTGAAGTTTGTCGCCAATTGCGCAGTGAAGGACACAATGTTGGCGTTTTGTTTTTAACCGCTAAAGATTCAGTCGAAGACAAGATCGCTGGATTAACAATTGGTGGCGATGATTATGTAACTAAACCTTTCTCACTTGAGGAGTTAGTTGCCCGCCTTCGAGCTTTACTTCGTCGCACCGGCGTTACTGAGGTTTTAGCAGATGATGAAAAGATTAGATTTGCCGATCTTGAATTAGATGAGGCAACTCATGAGGTAAGAAGGGCGGGAAATCTAATTGATTTATCCCCAACTGAATTCTTACTGCTTCGCTATTTAATGATTAATGCAGATCGCGTGGTAAGTAAATCTCAAATTCTTGATCATGTCTGGCAGTATGACTTTAGAGGAGATATGGGAATTGTGGAGACATATGTTTCTTATCTTCGTAAAAAGATTGATATCTATGAACCAGCGCTAATTCACACCGTAAGAGGAGTGGGATACCGGTTAAGGTTGCCAGCAGGTAAGTAATTGATCACAATTAGCAGATGAATTCACCGCTAAGTCGGGTGCGCACTCCGCTCTCACTCTGGAGCTTGCGCAACCGACTTATTTTAGCTTCGGTTGTTTTAGCAAGTCTTGCGATTATTGCCTCAGACTTTGCTGCAAATGCAGCGCTTAGAACATATTTGATCGCCCAGGTTGATGATCAATTAACAGATATCTCATCCACCTCTTTAAGTAGGTTAGATCGTGCTGGAATTGCACCCCTGGAAAGTGATGAAAACCAATCCCCGTTTAGATTATTAGCACCCTTACGCGGTGTTCCATCTGCGACCTCAATTACTTTATTAGATATTGATGGAAAGTTAATTGGCCAAGTAGGTGGTGAATTAAGTGGAAAAAACTTTGCTGTAACTGGAATGAGTGTTGCTGAGGTTGCAAAGTATAAAAATAAGCCTTTTACAATAAATGGTCGAGATAACCAACCAGATGTGCGCGCACTTGCTCAAGTCTTACCAACTGGAATGGGTGTAGTAATTGTTGCTGACTCACTTGAGAAGGTTGATAAAACTTTAGGTCAGTTAAGGTTTCTCTTTTTAATTTTAGGATTAATTGCACTCTTTACCATCGCACTAGCTGCCAGGTGGATTATTGCAATCGGATTAAGACCACTTGAAGCGGTTGAAGATACTGCCGAAGCAATTGCATCAGGAGATCTTTCTGCTCGATTGCCTGCAGCAAAGCCAGATACTGAGGTTGGAAGATTAACTACCTCTTTGAACACCATGCTTTCTCGAATTGAAGAATCCTTTACCGCACGCGTTGCAAGTGAAAACAAATTGCGTCGATTTGTTGCCGATGCATCTCATGAACTTAGAACACCACTTACTGCAATTCGAGGCTTTGCTGAATTACACCGCCAAGGCGCAGTTGTTGGTGAAGATAAAACTAAGGAGTTAATCACTCGAATTGAAAAAGAATCTATTCGAATGAGCTCCCTGGTTGAGGATTTACTCCTTCTTGCCCGACTTGATCAATCTAGAGAGTTAGCTATGGATCCAGTTGATTTAAATACTTTGATCACCGAAGTTGTTGCATCCGCAGCCGCCGCAGGACCAAATCACCCAATTAAAATTGATTTAAGTGAGAATGAAATCTTTGTATTAGGAGATTCACAGCGAATCCATCAAGTGATTGCAAATTTGTTGGCAAATGCTAGAACTCATACACCTGATGGCACAAAGATAACTATTACTGCGATGCAAGGTGTGCAGGAGACAACAATCTCAGTTACCGACACCGGTCCTGGGTTATCAGAATCTGATCAAGAACGAATCTTTGAACGTTTCTATCGAGCAGATCCGGCGCGAGTAAGAAATAGTGGTGAAGGAAGTGGTCTTGGTTTATCAATTGTTGATGCAGTAATGAAAGCACATGGTGGTTATGTCAGTGTTAAATCTAAAGTGGGTGAAGGTTCAACCTTCACACTGCACTTTTTAAACCAAGATTAAATTATTCGATTTTGCTTTTGTGAAAGTTAAGCCAAGATTTTGAAGGAGTTGGCCCGCGTTGGCCTTGATACCTTGATCCATAAACTGCTGATCCATAAGGATGCTCAGCTGGAGATGAAAGTTTAATTAAACAAAGTTGACCAATTTTCATTCCAGGAAATAATTTCACTGGCAGATTTGCAACATTTGAAAGCTCAAGGGTGATGTGGCCTGAAAAACCGGGATCAATAAATCCTGCAGTTGAATGAGTAAGTAAACCTAATCTGCCAAGAGAAGATTTTCCTTCTAACCTACCAGCAATATCATCTGGCAAAGTAATTACTTCATAGGTGCTTGCTAAAACAAACTCACCTGGATGCAAAATAAAATGTTCATCTGGTGTTACCGCAACCTCGCGGGTTAAATCTGGTTGCTCAGTTGATGGATCAATTACTGAATACTTATGGTTTTCAAAAACTCTAAAAAATCGATCTAACCGCACATCAACACTTGATGGTTGCACCATCGCCTCGGTAAAGGGTTCAACCTTCACCCGGCCGGCTGAGATTTCAGCCCGAATATCGCGATCACTTAGTAGCACAGTCGCTGACCCTATCCTGAAGTTGGCAAAAGGGCTGGGAAACCTACTGGTGGGTATTGATTAAGTTACTCGTGGGTAGCATGCTTATCCCATGGGCCATTACATAGCTAATCTGCGGGATATTGAATTCTGCCTTTTTGATTTATTTGAACGCGAATCAATTTTAGGAAAATCTATTTATAAAGATCTAGATCGTGAAACAGCTATGGGCATGCTCGAAGAGGTTAAGCGAATGGCAGAAAATGATTTAGCTGCTTCATTTATTGATGGTGATCGACAAGAAGTTAAGTTTGATCCAAAAACTGGCGAAGCAAAACTGCCAGAGTCATTTAAAAAATCTTACAAAACATTTATGGATAATGAGTGGTGGCGAATTGATGCACCAGTTGAATTAGGTGGCACAGCAATTCCACCATCAATTCGTTGGGCAATTGCTGAAATGGTTTTAGGTTCAAACCCTGCAATTCATATCTATGCTTCAGGAACTGCCTTTGCACATGTTGCACATGTCTTTGGAACACCTGAGCAAAAGAAGATTGCAAAGTTAATGGTGGACAAGCAATGGGGCGCAACCATGATGCTGACTGAACCAGATGCTGGAAGTGATGTCGGTGCAGGTCGTTCAAAGGCTGTTAAGCAACCAGATGGCACATGGCACATCACTGGCACAAAAAGATTTATTACCTCAGGTGACTCTGATTTAACTGAAAACATCATTCACTTTGTATTGGCTCGCCCTGAAGGTGCGGTTGCTGGTACTAAAGGTTTAGATCTCTACTTAATTCCAAAGTATATGTTTGATCTTGAAACTGGTGAGCTTGGTAAGCGAAATGGTGTTTACGTTACAAAGTTAGAAGAGAAAATGGGCTTACATGTTTCAACTACATGTGAGATGAATTTGGGCGAGAAAGAGCCAGCAGTTGGATATCTACTAGGTGATGTGCATGATGGTATTGCTCAGATGTTTAAAGTTATTGAATATGCCCGCATGATGGTGGGAACCAAGGCGATTGCAACACTTAGTGCTGGATACCAACAAGCACTTTCCTACGCGAAAACCCGCGTACAAGGCCCTGATTTAACTGTTGCAAAAGACAAGAACAGTCCAAGAGTTGAAATTATCAAGCACCCAGATGTTCGCAGATCTTTGATGGTACAAAAATCTTATTCAGAAGGTATGCGCGCTTTAGTTCTTTACACAGCAACAATTCAAGATGCCTTTGAGTTAGCGCAAGCTGAAGGAACCGATAAAGAAAAGATTGAAGATCTTCACCTAATAAATGACCTACTTCTACCAATTGTTAAAGGTTATGGCAGTGAAAAATCTTGGACATTACTAGGTACTGAATCTCTACAAACCTTTGGTGGCTCTGGCTTTACCACTGATTGGCCACTTGAGCAGTATGTACGAGATGCCAAGATCGATACCTTGTATGAAGGAACTACTGCAATCCAAGGATTGGATTTCTTCTTCCGCAAAATTGTTAGAGATCGTGGCCGTTCCATCACCATCTTAGGAAAAGAGATTGCCAAATTTGCCTCAGCTGGTGGAAACCTGCCAGAAGAAAAGAAAGCATTATTAAAAACATTAGAAGATGTGCAAGCAATGATTGGCCATATGGTTGGTGTTGCAATGGAGTCTCAGGAGAATCCAAAGGAGATTTACAAGGTCGGACTAAACACATCTAGATTGCTAATGGCAACAGGTGATTTGATCATTGCCTGGTTACTTCTTCGCCAAGCAGATATTGCTCAAAGTAAATTAGCAAATGCTGGGAAAGATACTGAGTTTTATAATGGCAAAATTGCGTCCGCTAAGTTTTTTGTTAGATCTGTTTTGCCACATATCTCAGTTGAGCGCGCAGTGGTTGAATCTGAGACTGGTGAAATCATGAATATTGCAGAAAGCGCCTTTTAATTTAATTAATCTAAGCACCTTAATGTAAGGTGCTTCTTGTGAAACATCGCGCCGAATTCTTAATGATCTCTGCCGCGATGCTATTTGCCTTTGGTGGCGTAGCTGCAAAGGTTTTGCGCTCAGCTGATATGGATGCATTCCGGCTGACTCAGATTAGAACCACAGGGGCTGCGTTGATTTTGATTACCTTTGCTGTTTTAAAGGGCAAGAGCCAACTTTATGCACGCAAGGATGAATTAAAAGATTTGATTATTTTTGGCACAGTTGGCGTTGCTGCTGTTACATCATTTTATTTCTTTGCCATTAAATACCTTTATGTATCAGTTGCGTTAGTTATCGAATTTACTGCATCTATTTGGATTGTTCTCTACCTAAGATTTATCAAGAAAAAACAGGTCTCACCAATTATGTGGTGGGGAATTGCCTGCGCATTCTCTGGACTGTTTTTGCTCTCTCAAATTTGGACCGGAACAACCCTTCACCCACTAGGAGTAGCTGTTGCCTTTGCTGATGCCGTTGCGTTAGCTATTTACTTCCTGCTTGCGGATCGCCTTTCTCAAAAGAGAAGCTCCATTTCCTTGATGAGTTGGGGTATTGGAGTTGCGGCTGTGTTTTGGGCCTTGGTTTTGCCTTGGTGGAACTTCCCATTTGAATACTTAACAAATACCTATTCACTTGAAGGAAACCTCTCAAACTACAGCGCACCTGGTTGGGCTTTAATTCTTTGGATAATTGTTATTGGAACAGTGATTCCATATCTTTTGACTGTTACTGGTATCAGAGAATTATCAGCAAGCACTGGTAGTGTGATTGGAATGATTGAACCATTATTTGCTGGAGCAATTGCCTGGTGGCTACTGAGCGAGGCATTTAACACAACCCAACTAATTGGATGCGCGGTTTTGTTACTTGGTATCTATCTTGCAGATAAGGCCCGGGCGCAGGTAGCAAAGTAATGAGTAATTTTGATGATCTTTTTGCTTCTAACACAGAGTTTGTTAAAAACTTTAAATCTCAAGAGCTAACTGGGCATGCCAAAAAAGGTCTCGCAATTGTTACCTGTATGGATTCAAGAATAGATCCCTTAAAAATAGTTGGTATGAGTGCAGGAGATGCCAAGATTTTAAGAAATGCTGGCGCCCGAGTTACCGAGGATGTACTTAGAACTTTAATTCTTGCCACCACATTACTTGGTGTAAATCGAGTCTTAGTTATGCCCCACACCGATTGCAAAATGGCCTCCGGTACTGAGGAGCAAATTCATGCAGCAATCTTTGAAAAGAGTGCAATTGATACCCGAAGCATTGAGATCAGAACGGTTAGCGATCAAATTGCAGCCCTTAAATCTGATTTAGTTAGAATTGAAAAATTCCCACTGCTGCCAAAAGATATTGCAGTAGTTGGTGCTATTTATAATGTTAAGACTGGAGAGTTAAAAAAGATTTAATTATCTTTAACAAACTTCTCACTTGGCGCAAAATTAGTGGCCATATCGGTAAATCTTGCTAAGTGAAGTTGAGCTGAAACTGTAATAGTTCTAGTTGGACCATTTCTATGCTTTGCCACAATTAAATCAGCCTCACCAGATCTATTTTGTGAATCATATAAATCCTCACGGTGAAGCAAGATAACCACATCTGCATCCTGCTCAATCGAACCAGATTCACGAAGATCTGAAAGCATTGGTTTCTTATCTGAACGCTGCTCTGGCGATCGGTTTAACTGAGAGATGGCAACTACTGGCACATTTAACTCTTTTGCCAACAACTTTAATTGACGAGAGAACTCTGAAACCTCCTGTTGACGGTTTTCAACTTTTTTACCGCTAGTCATAAGTTGTAGGTAATCAATAACAATCAGCTTTAAATTATGGCGCTGCTTTAATCTTCTAGCTTTAGCTCTGATCTCCATCAACGATAGATTTGGTGAATCATCAATAAATAGTGGCGCATCTGAGATCTCACCCATTCGGCGGGCCATCTTTGCCCACTCCTCTTCGCCAAGTTGGCCAGATCTAATGTTGTTAAGTGGCACTCGTGCTTCAGCTGAAAGCATTCTCATTGTGATTTCAGAGCGGCTCATTTCAAGTGAGAAAATTACTGAGGTCTCTCGCTTATGAATTGAGGCATAACGTGCGATATCTAAACCAAGTGTTGATTTACCAACTGCAGGTCTTGCAGCTAAGACGATCATATTTCCTGGGTGGAAACCATTTGTTAATGCATCTAAATCTTTAAATCCAGTCTTAACACCTTCGCCAACTACACCAGATGAAATCTTTTCAATCTCATCATATGCTGCAGGTAGTAATTCAGATAACTGAACATAATCCTCTGCTTCACGTCTTTCAGTTACTGCATAAACTTCAGCTTGGGCCTGATCAACTGCATCATCAACTTCACCCTCATCGGTGTAACCAAGTTGAACAATCTTTGTGCCAGCCTCAACCAATCTGCGCATGATCGCTCGCTCACGAATAATCTTTGCGTAGTAACCAGCATTAGCAGCAGTTGGAACTGATGAAATTAATGTGTGAAGGTATGGCGCACCACCTGCTCTTACCAAATCACCACGTTTTGTTAATTCAGCTGCAACTGTTACCGGATCTGCTGGTTCACCTCTGCCATACAAATCAATAATCGCATCATAAATTAATTCATGGGCTGGGCGATAAAAATCTCGCTCTCTTAATATTTCAACAACATCACTAATTGCATCCTTAGATAAAAGCATTCCACCTAATACTGATTGCTCGGCAATTACATCTTGTGGCGGGGTGCGCTCAAACTCAGCTGGGTTGTTTTTAGCCCGGTTTGAATTACTTGGAAACTCTGCGATGCTCATAAGCCAAACCTCCCATCTACCACTGACAATTAATCAAAACCATTTAAATTCAAGACTTTTACGCTAGGAGCCAAAGATAATCCCTTTAGATACTGGCCGGTAAAAGCACTTTCTCACCTGTGTAATCACCTGTGCAGTATCTGCACAATAAGGTGGATAAGGGTGTGGGTAAGTAACAAAATGTAGTGGATAAGTTTTGTGATCAAGCTAAATTGAGCGCAAAAACAGCTATGTGGCTGTGGAGAAAACTTTTTTTGCTAATCTCATTATTTGGTCACAACAAAAAAGCCCCTTCAGATTAACTGAAGAGGCTGTTTTGGTAATTATTTACTTATCTGAAACCACATTAATTGGCACATTTGCCACAACCTGAGATTCAAGTGCAATCTTGACTGTGTACTTGCCAACCTTCTTGATGTGTTTATCCATCTTGATCTTATGGCGATCAACAGTCTCACTAGTTGCACTCTTGATTGCAGCAACAATTGCCTTATCAGTTACAGAGCCAAACATTGAGCCGGTTGCGCCAACCTTTACCTTGACAATCACATTAGCTTTTTCAAGCTTTGTCTTGATCTCTTTGGCATGATCTAGATCGCGAATTTCACGGGATGCGCGAGCGCGCTTGATTCCCTCAATCTGTCCTTCGCCACCTTTGGTCCACATAATTGCAGAGCCTCTAGCTAATAGAAAATTACGGCCGTAACCATCTTTAACAGTTACAACATCACCAGCGCCACCAAGGCCTGGAACTTCACGAGTTAGGATTAATTTCATTTTTAATTATCTCCTTATCGCGCAGTTGAGGTGTAAGGCAGAAGCGCCATTTCGCGGCTGTTCTTAACCGCTGCAGCTACTGCTCGTTGGTGTTGGGTGCATGCACCAGTAATCCGGCGAGAACGAATCTTGCCTCGATCGGTGATGTATTTACGAAGGGTGGCTATATCTTTGTAATCAATATAGGTCACCTTGTCGCGGCAAAAAGAGCATGGCTTCTTTTTGAACTTCTTCATCGCAGCAGCGGCTGCTGCTGACTTTGATTGCTTAGCTTTTTCTCTAAGCGTTTTATTACTTCTTGCTCCCACTTTGGTGCTCCTTTAGTTAGGGCCCTGTTTTTAAAACAGGAATGGTTGGTTAATTACTTATTAAAAAGGTGGTGTGTCATCACTTGGTGTCGTTGACCAACCGCCGCCGACTGGGGCTGCTGACCAAGGATCATCAGTTGATGCTGTTGGGCTCGCACCGGCACCGGCGTTATAGCCATTGCCTGCTGCACGAGCTGTCTTTGTAACTTTAGCTGTTGCATTGCGAAGTGAAGGTCCTACCTCATCAACTTCAACCTCAAACACTGTGCGCTTTTCACCCTCTTTAGTTTCATAAGAGCGTTGCTTTAAGCGACCTGAAACGATTACTCGCATGCCTTTAGTTAATGACTCAGCCACATTCTCTGCAGCTTGTCGCCAAATTTGGCATTGTAAAAAGAGGCTATCGCCATCTTTCCACTCATTAGTGTTTTTATCTAAGTAACGTGGTGTTGATGCCACAGTAAATTTTGCAACTGCCGCTCCTGATGGAGTGAAGCGCAACTCTGGGTCATTAACCAAATTACCGATCATGGTTAGGTTGGTATCGCCTGCTGCCATTTTATTTTCTCCCTTATCTACTTTGGATGCTTGTTATTTATTTTGGTGGGGATTTACTCTGGGCGAACAACTTTAGTACGAAGCACTGACTCATTTAAATTAAGTTGACGATCCAACTCTTTAACTGGTGCTGGCTCAGATTGCATATCGATAACTGCGTAAATACCTTCGCCCTTTTTATTTATTTCAAAGGACATCCGGCGTTTGCCCCAGATATCTAACTTATTAACTTTTCCGCCGCCATCTTTGATAATCTTAAGATAAGTCTCAAGACTTGGGGCAACGGTCTTCTCTTCTAAATCAGGATCTAAAATGACCATGAGTTCATAGCGACGCATTTTTTAAACCACCTCTGGACTAAAGCGGCCACGGGATTTCCGCGGCAGGTGTTGAGGCTAAGGGTAGCCAAAGGGGTAAAAAGAGGGAAATTAATCTTTTTTTGCTGTGGAGGAGGAGGTGAGATCCCGCATCAAAATATAGGTGAAGAACAAAATCCCTACTGCCCGAAGCAGGCTAGCTCCTGCATATTGACTTGCCGGTAAACCAAATTTTGCGCCGGTAAAAAGTGCCAAGTACTGCCAAATTGCTAGGTGATAAATAATCTCAGTTGCTTGCCAAAACCAAAATGATATTTGTTGTTTGCGATTTGTAAGTGCAATTACAGCAAGGGGTGTTAGCCACAATACATACTGTGGTGAGTAAACCTTGCTAAAGGTTGTAAAGATTACAACGGCGAAAAGTGCAACCGCTGCAAGAGTAGGTGTTTGTTTAAGTCTAAAAAGATAGTAGGTAAGGAGTGCAAAAAGTAAAACGGTAGGTGCTGGATAGATTAAATCAAGATTTGAAATTTTAAAGTTGAGAAGGGAAAGGCCATACCAAATTGAGCCAAAATCCTCACCCCGCTCAAGATTTAATTTAAAAAATCGCCACCAGCCATCGAAGTAGATAAGTGCAATTGGAATATTTATTGCGCCCCAAATAATAAAGGTTGTGAATAAATATTGCATTGCAGTTTTTATCTGCCTCTTGCGGTAGAAAATTACCGCAATCGGAAGCAGCAGAACTAATGGAAAGAATTTAGTTGCAATTGAAACCCCAAGCCATATTGCACTCATCTCATATTTATTTTTATCAAAGTAATAGATTGCAAGCAATGTGGAAATTACCGCCCACATATCCCAATTTATAAATAAGGAAGCAATAACTGCAGGTGCTGCTGGGAAGAGATATTGATACTCAGGTTTTATTCTGCTGACAATTACTGCGCTTAAAAAGAAGAGGATAATTATCAGGAGTGCGTTAATATCAAAAAAGAAGCGATGGGCATTTTCAGCTGGGGTAATAAATGAGATCAACCAATTGCCAAGCCCAATTACTGGTGGATACTCAATTGAGTTTGTAGGCGATAGGTAAGGGAAGGTATTGGTATCTAATCCGCGCTCTGAAAAAAGTGCTGGAATATCGGTATAACAAGCATGAACATAATTATCAGGTGATTGCCAATCATTTACTCGGCAATGGTTAAATTTAAATAGGGATAACAGGGCACAGATTAGAACTATCCCGGCAAAGGATTTACTTACCGTTTTGGTAAGCAAGCTTTATTTCTTTTTCTTAGGCGATGGTGTTGGTGAAGGTGGAATTAATGCTGGATCCATCTCAGGAACTGCATTTATGTAATTAACTGGCTCAGTTCCACCAATAAATGCAGGAGCTGGGAATTCCTGAACAGGTGCATTTTTTAAATATCCTCTTACAAACTCAGCCCAAATTCTTGCAGGGAAAGATCCACCAGTAACCGAGGTTAATCCACCAATTCCATTTAATGATTGAGTGGCATCATCACGATAAAAAGCAACGGATGCGGCAACCTCTGGGGTGTAACCATTAAACCAAGCAGATGCATTGTCATTTGAGGTTCCAGTTTTTCCAGCGGTAGGACGTGCAACTCTTGATCCAACAACAGCTGCGGTTCCAGAGCTTGTTACCTTACTTAACGCATAGGTTAAATCTGCCATTACATCTTTTCTAAATACTTCTTGAGCTTGAATTCTTCCCTGATACAAGATTCCTTTATTAGGTCCTTGTACCTCATTGATAATAAATGGTTTTGCATAAACACCTTGGGCGGCAAAGGTGGCATAAGCATTTGCTAAATCAATTACATGTGGGCTGGCAGCGCCAAGTGAAACAGATGGGGAGGCAACCATCTCAACTGAATCTGGAATACCTGCTCGGCGTGCAACATCTACAACTTTTTCAACGCCGGCTTTCATTCCAAGTGGCACGTAAATAGTGTTGGTTGATTTCTCAGTTGCTGTTAGCAAGGACATATTTCCCCAGCTTTCGCCGCCATAATTATTAACTTGATATGCCCGGCCGATTCCATCATCGTAAACCTTTGGTGAATCACCATTCCAAATAGATGAAAGTGGAATTCCCTCTTCTAATGCTGCAACCAAGGTAAATGCTTTAAATGATGAACCACCTGAGGTAATTCCTTGGGTGGCCGCGTTAAATTGATACTTTAAATAATCCTGCCCGCCATACATTGCAAGAATCTCACCGGTGCCAGGCTTAATTGCCACTAAACCAATATGTAAATTCTCTGGCGCCTTAGTTGGCGCCTCTTTATTAACTGCAGCAACAGCGGCCTCTTGGGCAGTTTTAACCAAGGTGGTTTTAATAATGTATCCACCAATCATTAGCTGCTCATCAGTAAAGCCAAGTTGATTTAACTCTCGCTCAACCCAAGAGATTACATAACCTTTAGGACCTGCAAGAGCTCCAGAGGAAACTCTTGGATTAATTATTGGTAATTTGATCTTGTCGGCTTTTTCTTTGGTCAGCCAACCTTTTTCAACTAATCCATCAATAACATATGCGAATCGATTTTCAAGTCTGGATAAATTCTCTTTTTTAAATCCAGGATCATATAAACCTGGGCTTCTTAAAATACTTGCCAATACCGCTGCTTGGGCAACAGTTATTTTGTCAACGGTGGTGCCAAAGTAAACTTGGGAGGCGGTCTGCACGCCATATGAACCGCGGCCAAAGTAAATAGTGTTTAAGTAGTTTTCTAAAATCTCATCTTTGGTAAATTGATTTTCAAGCTTTATAGCAATTACTAACTCTTTTACTTTTCGTTGAATTGATCGCTCCGGTGTTAAAAATGCAGTCTTGGCATATTGCTGAGTGATAGTTGATCCGCCTCGACCATTTCCAAGTGAGGTGATGTTGTCCCAGACAGCTGCTGCTAATCCAATTGGACTAAAGGCACGGTTTGAATAAAAGTTTCGATCCTCTGCTGCCATCACTGCATTTCGAACGTGGATTGGAATTTCAGCAAGTGTTACCACTGTTCTATTTTCAGAACCAATTCGGCCAATCTCTGAACCATCTGCATATTGAATAATGGTTGCTTGGCTATTTACATATGCATTTGGATCTGGAATTGATACTGTGAAATAGGCAAAGCCAAAGAGAAAAACTCCGGCAACAAAAGCAAAGCCAGTAGCCAGAAAAGCTAGCCGGGGGAGTTTTCCAACCAAATTACTCATGCGGCAAGATTACCTGTTAATCCTCATCTAATAAGGTGCGCACCTTCCGTGGTGGTTTGCGATATTTGCCATCCCCTAATAAAAAGGATTCCACTAGGTGGTTCCAGTGGCAGTCTGTACAGATCTCGACAACATAGACGCGAAACTCGCCATACTCACTTTGCATCTCAACCAACTCTTTTTGATTCTTAATTCGACCTGAGTATTGGCCGAGTTGATCACCAAAGGCGTATCTAAGTTCAACAATCTTTAATTTCTTACAAACTGGACATGGTCGATTTGTTAACTCGCCATGATATTTAGCAGCTCTTCTTAGATACGGATCAGCATCACAAGCATCCATTGCACTTGCAGCTCCTTGAAAGAGTGCAATTAGGGTGCGCCGCTTACTAAGTGAGTAGTCGATCGAAGATCGCATCGTGGCTAACATAAGATCCAAGGTTAATCCTAAATTAATTACTACGCTTACCCTTATGGGGATTTGGCCGGTTGGCAAAGGCTCTAGATTAAATCGGATACTTACTGTCCGCTGGAGCGGGCAGTTAACTGATGGATTATTCCAATCAGCACTAGCAAGCTTTGTCCTGTTCTCACCCGAACGTGCACCTAATGCTGTATCTGCCGCGCTGGCATTTGCAGTAGTTCTGCTGCCTTACTCATTAATTGGTCCCTATGTCGGCACATTCTTAGATCGTTTCTCCCGCCAGCGAATAATTAGAAATTGTAATTACCTAAGGGCGGCTAACTTATTAATAATTGCCTGGTTAATTAACAACAGCTCAACTGGATTAATACTCACACTATTTGTTTTATTTGCCTTTGGCGTTAACCGATTAATTTTATCTGGACTTTCAGCTGGATTACCTTTGCTAGTAAAGAAAGAGGAGTTGATCGCCGCAAATGCATTAGCGGTAACTGGCGGAACAATTTGGGTTGTAATTGGTGGCGGCATTGGAATTGCAATTAAAAATCTACTTAGCCAATCTTCAAATGCAGATTTTGCAGATGCGGTAGTTATTTTGGTTGCATCTGCTGGCTTTTTTACAGCAGGCCTTGCCACCTATCGATTAAATAAATATGAGATCGGGCCAAGTGAGAATGAAACACTAGATCATGCTCGTGGCTATAAAGATGTATTAGAGGGATTAAAGATTTTAAGAGCTCATTTTGATGCTTTAGTTGGAATTTTTGCAGTTGGAATTCAAAGAGGTGGCATAACTGCTTTGACCTTGATGGCTTTATTGTTAGAAAGAAATGCATTTAATGATCCGGCAGACCCAGATGCAGGTCTTGCTGGTTTTGGAATGGCACTTGCTATTGCTGGTATAGGAATTGGACTGGGTGCAATAATTTCACCATATGGCGTAATTAAATTTGGTCGCCACCGATGGATGCGGCTTTTAATGTTTTTATGTATTCCCCCCTTATTAATTTACGCATTAAATGTTAATGAAATTACTATGATTGGTAGCGCATTTTTAGTTGGGTTGTGTGGACAGGGAATTAAAGTTACAAATGATGCCCTGGTTCAATCAAAAATTAATGATGAGTTTCGTGGCCGAGTTTTTGCCTTTTATGATGTGGCAGTTAATGCTGGAATTGTAATTGGCGCAATCGGAGCGGCACTTCTCTTACCTGATAATGGTGTGACTGCAGTACTGCCAATCACAATCGCTGCCTTTTATTTGTTTGCTGCATTATTTTTAATGCGTAAAACTAATTTTGCCCCTTCCACCAAGTAAGTAACTCTGCAGTGGCAGCCTCTTTGCCAATAGGCCCCTTTTCTAATCTCAACTCAAGTAGGAAGTCATAGGCTTTTCCAACAGTTGGTGAAGGCTTGATAGCAAGAATTTGCATAATCTCTTCCCCTGATAAATCTGGCCGGATTTTGTCTAACTCCTCTTGCTCCATAAGCAATGCAATTCGCTCTTCAAGTTGATCATAAGTTTTAGCTAAAGACTCCGCCTTCTTTTTATTTCGGGTAGTGCAATCAGCCCTGGTTAGTAAATGAAGGTGGGTAAGTAATGGACCAGCATCTCTTACATATCTTCTAACAGCAGAATCAGTCCACTCACCAGAGCCATATCCGTGAAAGCGCAGGTGAAGGAAAACTAATTGAGAAACATCTTCAATAATATGATTATCAAAGCGAAGTTTTTTCATTCGCTCTTTACACATTCTGGCCCCAACAACCTCATGGTGATGAAATGAAACTCCACCGCCTGCAATTAATTGCTTTGTTTTTGGCTTACCAATGTCATGAAGTAATGCGGCAAGGCGCAAGGTTAAATTTGGTCCGTCCAATCTGCTTTCTAAGCCAATTGCTTGCTCCAAAACAGTTAGTGAGTGCTCATAAACATCTTTATGGTGGTGATGTTCATCAATTTCAAGTTTTAACTTTGGCACTTCAGGTAGGAAGTAATCTGCTAAACCAGTTTCAACTAAGACAGTTATGCCAATTCTTGGTGATGGGCTCATTAAAATCTTAATGAACTCATCGCGAATTCGCTCAAATGAAATTATCTCAAGCCTTGTTGCCATGCTTTTAATTGCCACCAAAACAGATGGATCAATTTCAAAATTAAGCTGGCTCATAAATCTTGCCGCCCGCATCATTCGCAGTGGATCATCACTAAAGGATTCTTCGGCCTTTCCTGGTGTTTTAATTAATTTATTTTGCAAATCTGCAACACCATTGAATAGATCGATAAAGGTTGGCTCAGGGGTGGTTAGCTCAAGTGCCATGGCATTGATTGTGAAATCTCTTCTTGCTAAATCGCCCTCAATATTTTTGCCGAACTCAACATTTGGTTTACGAGAGGAGCTGTCATAACTTTCACTTCGATAAGTTGTAACCTCAACTGTGATCTCACCCTTTTTTCCTGCCACAGTTCCAAATGCTGCGCCAATATCCCAAACGGAATCAGCCCATTTATTTAATATTTTTTCACAATCTTTTGGATGCGCATCGGTTGTGAAATCTAAATCATTTCCAAGTCTGCCTAAAATTGCATCGCGAACCGGTCCGCCAACTAAAGCTAATTTATATCCAGCAGATTTAAATAAGGATGCTAACTCTGTTGCCTCAGGTGCTCGCGAAGTGAGAGTAGATATCGCAAGTTGGGCGGCTGCATCGATTGGTGTTTTCACGGTGGTACTAGGTTAGAGCAGGAAGGCTTGGAGCCGAGTGGGCAATACCCGAGTCATTAGCAGTTTGAGGCAGTATCCTTACGATATGACCCCAGCAGATAATGCGGGTGGCAATCAGGATTTAGGCAGTACTCGTAAGGGTGCGCAAAATAGTAGTTCTGGTAAGCCCGCTAAAAAACATAATTCACCAAACCGCAAAAACAATAAGGGTAATCAGGGTGGAAAAAATAACCCACGGGTTAAATATGCAAAACGAATTGATGAGGTAAGTGCTGGAGGTTTAGTCGTTGATAAAACCGGCACCAAAGGTTTATTAATTGGCAGATTAGATCCTAAAGATGCATCCCATGAAAGATTGCTTTGGTCACTACCAAAAGGTCATATTGAAGAGGGTGAATCACCAGAGGAGGCTGCAATCCGTGAGGTTGCTGAAGAAACTGGCATTAAGAGTGAGATTACAAGATCTCTTGGTGTGATTGATTTTTGGTTTATGGCTAGCGGAAAAAGAATTCATAAAACTGTTCACCACTTTTTATTTACTGAAGTTGGCGGCAAACTAGCCCCGCAAGTAACTGAGGTTGATGATGTTGCTTGGTTTCCGATCGAGGAGATTGTTAGCAAACTTGCCTATCCGGATGAACGAAAACTTATTGCAAAATCAGGACAGCTAGTACCGTGAAAAAGATTTGGGTTTTAATAGCCGCGCTATTAATTCCACTTACCCTCTCACCGGCTGCTAGCGCTGTTCAAGATGTTGTGATTTCAGAGCCAACTCATCGCTTATCAGATGGTGTTTTCTTTGATGATCTACTTGCAATAAAACTTTCACCAACTGGCTCACTAGGAATATTGGTTTATTCAAACTCAAAAAGTGTTCGCTCTTGGTTAATTGATCCAGCGACAATCGAAGAGATATTGGCTATGAGCAATGGTTATGGAGTTTTAGATGGGGCAACACCTACTGGACAGCAAATTGCAAAGGATTGGTTAGCCCAATTTGAAAAGGTGAGTAAAGGACAAAGAATTTACTCACTTACCTACGGAAATCCATCAAATTATTGGGTTGACCAATTATTGAAAAATGAATTACAAACTATTAAATCTGGTGGAAAAAATGCAATTGAACAGGCGCTGATACGATCAACTTCAGAAAGTGATGCGATAAATGGTGAAAAGCAGCCACTTTCTAAATCAAATATTAATTTAATAAAGTACATGCAGCGGCAGATTAATTTGTTGGGTACGATAGTAGATAAAAATGAGTTACTTTCCTATCAATTAAGAATTAGCCAATTATTAAACCCAGATATTGACAAAGAAAAAATCTCTTATTTACTTAAAGATTTTGATAAATCAATCACTGGTATGAGAAACAAACTAAGAGTTACAAAATCAAAATTCACTATTACCTCAACAAAAGAGGAGTTACCAATTACCTTGGTAAATAACTTTGATACACCAGTGAATTTAAAGCTAAGCATTAGAGCAATTAATAGCAAGGTGGTTGTTTCTTCGGTGGATAAGATCTTGTTAGAGCCAAATTCAAAGCAACAGGTGCTGCTACCAATTGAGGTATTAGCCAGCGGAGAATCGGCCTTACTTGCCCAGCTTACAAACCTAGATAATCGACCAATTGGGTATCCGGTAAATATAAATCTAAAACTTTCAGTAATTAGCCCCGTCGCCACCTGGATTACCTCAGGTGCTGCGGTACTTTTATTTTTGGCAGCAA
>Ga0315901_10002829_pt1 | contig 23295 bp, 18 predicted proteins | sample LakEriMetagenome_10_FD_203761 | JGI IMG/M metagenome (GOLD analysis project Ga0315901, IMG submission 203761) | Freshwater fungal communities from buoy surface, Lake Erie, Ohio, United States - Buoy 2 MA116 | ecosystem: Environmental > Aquatic > Freshwater > Lake | place: USA: Lake Erie, Ohio... | reverse complement strand
GCCACCAAGAAGCAGGCGAAGAAGCCCGCCAGGAAGCCACATGTCTCGATTGGAACCATGATCGAGACTCCGCGAGCCGCGTTGCGCGCCGACGAATTGTCGGAAGAAGCCGACTTCTTCAGTTTCGGCACCAACGACCTCACTCAGATGACGTTCGGCTTCAGCCGCGACGACGTGGAGAGCCGCATGATGCCGGCCTACCTCGAAGGTGGTCTGCTGAAGCGCAACCCGTTCGAGACCATCGACCAGAACGGTGTGGGCGAGTTGGTTCGCATCGCTGCCGAGCGCGGCCGCAAGGCCAAGCCCGGTATCAAGCTCGGTGTCTGCGGCGAACACGGTGGCGACCCCGAGTCGATCGATCTCTTCTACCGAGTGGGTCTCGACTACGTGTCGTGTTCGCCGTTCCGCGTTCCGATCGCCCGTCTTTCGGCGGCGCAGGCCGTCATCGCCGCCCAGGGTGGTAAGAAGTCGGAAACCAAGTGACCGTCACCCTCGGGTGACAGGAAGAAGAGCCATGCAGATCCAACCTCGTCTAGGCCCGGCCTTCGCCGTCGCTCGCATCAACCTCGAAGCCAACGAGACCGTTCGTGTGGAAAGTGGCGCCATGATGGCCATGTCGGCCGGTGTCACGCTGCAGTCGAAGGCCGAAGGCGGAGTGATGAAGAGCTTGAAGCGAGCCGCCCTCGGCGGTGAGAGCTTCTTCGTGAGTTCGTACACCGCACCGGCTCAGGGCGGCTTCGTCGACGTGGCCGCGCGTCTGGCCGGTGACATCGTCGTCATGAACGTCACGCCGGCCTCACCTCTCTTCATCTCCAAGGGTTCGTGGTTGGCCAACGATCCGGGTGTCGAGATCAACACGCAGTGGGGTGGCTTCAAGAACCTCTTCGGTTCGGAGGGCGGCTTCATCCTGCGCGCCGAGGGTACGGGTCCCGTGGTGTTCTCGTGTTATGGGGCGCTCGAGGAATGGAACCTCGCCGCCGGTGAGACCATCTCGGTCGACACCGGACACATGGTCGCGTACGAAGGTTCGGTGACGATGAACATTCGTCAGGCGACCGGCGGACTCGTTCAGACTTTCAAGAGCGGTGAGGGGCTCATCTTCGACTTCACCGGACCGGGCAAGGTCTGGACGCAGACGCGCAACCCCAACGAGTTCCTCGGCTGGATCCAGGCCGCGATCGGACCGTCGAGTGGCAGCTCAGGCGGTATCGGCGGAATCTTCACGCGCAGTTGAGTTCGGTGTTGGTCTCGCTGTCGCACGCACTCGTGCGCTCGGAGTCGACGAAGTCGAACTTCGTCGATCTTTCGGTCCCCGGCTGGGCCTGGATCGCTCTCATCGTCTTCATCGCCATCCTGCTGGCCGTCGACATCCTGGTGATTCACCGCAACGCGCACGAGGTGCACATCCGCGAGGCGGCGATCGAGAGCACGGTGTGGATCTCGCTCGGCGTGGCGTTCACCGCGGTGATCGCCATCGCCTTCGGGGCGTCGGCCTCGGGTGAGTACATCAGCGGCTATCTCATCGAGAAGAGCCTGAGCGTCGACAACGTCTTCGTCTGGGCGCTCATCCTCAGCTACTTCAAGATCCCGCCCAAGTTCCAGCACCGCGTCCTCTTCTGGGGAATCTTCGGCGCCTTGGCGATGCGAGCCATCTTCATCTTCGCCGGGGTCGCCCTCATCGAGAAGTTCGACTGGGTCCTCTACGTGTTCGGCGGCTTCCTGTTGTTCACCGCCATCAAACTGGTGGTCGAGGACGAGGAAGAGATCGATCCGGCTTCCGGTCGTTTCTACAAACTGATCAACAAAGTCGTTCACACGTCGCCCAACTTCGATGGTCAGAAGTTGTTCACCCGCGAGAACGGCCGGCGGGTCGCCACACCACTCTTCGCGGTCCTTCTGCTCATCGAGTTCACCGATGTGCTCTTCGCGGTCGATTCGGTGCCAGCGGTTCTGGCGGTGAGCCGCGAGCAGTTCATCGTCTTCTCGTCGAACGCCTTCGCCATTCTCGGTCTGCGCGCGCTCTACTTCTTGTTGGCCGACGCGCACGCGCGCTTCAGCTACCTGAAGGAGGGTCTGGCGATCATCCTCGCGTTCGTCGGCGTGAAGATGCTCATCCACGGCTGGTATCACATCCCCACGTGGCTGTCGCTCGTGGTGATCGCCATCGTGATCGCGGCAGCCATCGGTTTCTCGCTCAAGGCCGACCGCGTGCCGGCACCTCACCACGAGAATCCGCCTCCCTTCGACGAGCGTTAGCCTTCGCCCATGGCGATCGTCGAGGACGACATTGAGAGGGTGCGGGCAGCCACGTCCATAGTCGAGGTCGTCCAGCAATCCGTCGCCTTGCGTCGAGTCGGTCGCAACTGGGTGGGCCTGTGTCCGTTCCACGCCGAGAAGAGCGGATCGTTCAACGTTCGCGAAGACACGGGTCGGTACAAGTGCTTCGGCTGTCAAGCCGCCGGTGACGTGTTCAAGTTCGTGCAGGAGATCGACCACGTCGACTTCGTTCAAGCGGTCGAGAAATTGGCGGCGCGTTCCGGAATCACCCTGCAGTACACCTCGGGTGGCGAGGGCAAGGATCGGCAGCGTCGCAAGAAGTTGGTGGAAGCCCTGGATGTCGCGGTCGAGTGGTACCACCAGCGGCTACTCACGGCGCCGGACGCCCGTGCGGCTCGCGATTATCTGCGCCAGCGCGGTCTGTCGGGTGACGTGGCCCGCCAGTTCCGCCTCGGTTGGGCCCCGGACGACTGGGATCAGCTGAGTTCGCACCTGCGCAAGGAAGGATTCCCCGCCGACGTTCTCAACGACACCGGTTTGGCCTTCGCCAATCGGACCGGCCGACTGCAAGACGCGTTTCGGGCTCGTGTGATGTTCCCCATCTTCACCGACACCGGTGAGGCAGTCGCCTTTGGTGGACGCATTCTTCCCGGGAGCACCGATCCGGCGAAGTACAAGAACTCGCCCGAGACCAAGGTGTACTTCAAGTCGAAGACTCTCTACGGCCTCAACTGGGCCAAGGCCGACGTGGTGAAACACGATCAAGTCGTGGTGTGCGAGGGCTACACCGACGTGATCGGCTTCCATCGTTCAGGAGTCACCCGAGCAGTAGCCACCTGCGGCACTGCCCTGACCGAAGAGCACGTGCGCATCCTCAAGAGGTTCGCCAGTCGAGTGGTGCTGGCGTTCGACGCCGACGCCGCTGGTCAAGGGGCGGCCGAGAAGTTCTACGAATGGGAGAAGAAGTACCAGGTCCAGGTGTCGGTGGCGCGCTTTCCCGACGGCAAGGATCCGGGCGATCTCGCACTCACCGATCCCGACTCGCTGGCAGTGGCCGTCGACGAAGCCATGCCGTTCCTCGGCTTCCGAGTCAGTCGTGTGGTGGCGAGTGCTCCGTTGCGAAGCCCCGAAGACCGCGCCCGGGTCGCGTCGCGGGCGCTGGCTGTCATCAACGAGCACCCCGACGTGAACGTGCGCAAGCTCTATGCCGGCGAAGTCGCGGCGCGGGTGGGGTTGCCGGTGGCCGACTTGGCGCGACAAGCCGAGACGCGTCGTGTGGTCGCGGTGTCCGACGAGCCGACGAGTCAGCCCGTGGTCGCGCCGGTTCCCGAGTTCAACGCCGAGTTCGCCGCCATTTCGCTGTTGTTGCAGCAGTGGGACGACATCGCGCCGTGGTTGATCGCCGACCTGTTCGCGTCCGACGTGGCGCGTCGCGCCTTCGAAGTGCTCGGCCAGGCGTCCGAGGCCGACTCGGGCATTCTCATCAACAACGCCATGGATCTCGCCGACCCGGAGGTTCGCGAACTCCTCGAGCGGGCGGCCGTCGCCGACATCGACGTCACCCCCGCCTTGGTCGCCTTCGATCTCATCGCCGTTGCAGTGCGCCGCACTCTCGCTCAGCGCACCCGGCTCACTGACCCCGACGAGATCCGTGCCGACCGCGACGCTCGGCAGAAACTCGAGGAAATCGACTCCGAACGCACCGCTCAGGGGGCCGCCGACGAATTGCTACGGTGGCTCGTGGATCGCTCGCGCTGACGAGCGTTCCGCCAAGGGGGGTTGGCGGTGGGCGGTACGAGCGATGGCGTGAGCGGAATACTCCCGCCGCCCGTGCGCGGCATCGCATTGTCCGACTGGCGCGAGCTGATCGATCACGGCCGTCGGCGCGGTCGTCTGCTCGCCGAAGAGATCGTCGACGTTCTCCATGATGTCGAACTCAGCGCTGAGTCGATCGACGCGGTACGCCGCGCGATCGAAGATCACGGAGTCGCAGTCGAGCAGTCCTTCGATCTGGACGAGAGCGGCGAACTCCGTCGTCCACTCATCGAGTCGGGCCACGAGCCGTCGGTTCTCGCGAGAAGCCGGCGGACGAACCGAACCGCGAGCGTCGACGGCCCCGATCACGACGCCGTACGTCTGTACATGTACGAGATCAGCCGGATCCCTCTTCTCGATGCCGAGGGTGAGCGCCAGTTGGCTCGGCAGATCGAAGCCGGTCACGAGGCGCAGCGCGTTCTCCTGGCGCACGACGGCGACGGGGACGATGCGGACGACCAATTGTCGTTCGCGGAGCGTCGCCGACTGCGGCGGACCGTGGACGCCGGCGAACGGGCCCGCCAGCAACTCATCACCAGCAACTTGCGGCTCGTCGTCAGTATCGCCAAACGATTCGTGCGTCCGACCATGCCATTGGCCGATGCGATCCAGAGCGGAAACATCGGTCTGATGAAGGCGGTGGAGAAATTCGACCACTCGCGGGGTTTCAAGTTCTCCACCTACGCCACGTGGTGGATCCGCCAGTCGATCTCCCGCGCCGTGGCCGAGGAGAGTCGGAACATCAGGTTGCCGGCGCACACGGTCGAGCACATCCAACGCATTCAGCGCAGCCAACGCGACCTCATGCAGAAGCTCCAGCGCGAACCGACGATCGCCGAGATCGCGACCGCGCTCGGTGACGACATCGATCGGGTGGCCGAGTTGATGCACCTCGCATCCGACACGACCAGTCTCGATCAGCCGGCGAGAGACGACACCGACCTGACGGTGGGAGACAACGTGGCCGCCGATGCATCGTCCGATCCGACCGACTCGATCGAGCGCGACGTACTCCGTGAAGCGGTGCGCCTGGCCCTGTGCGACCTGCCCGAGCGCGAGCAAGAAGTGATGCGCATGCGGTTCGGCATCGATGGCGACGAAGGGGCGACTCTCGAAGAGGTCGGCCAGGCGTTCAACATCACGCGCGAACGGGTCCGCCAGATCGAGGTACGCACGCTCACCCGTCTGCGCCACATGGCCGGAGGCCGCGCACTACGAGATTTCGTCCAGGGCTGACTCGCGACCCGTCGGTAGCCTGACCCCATGGCCGAATCGCGTCGGTACGTGGTGCGCACCTTCGGGTGCCAGATGAACGAGCACGACTCCGAACGCATCGCCGGGCTGCTCGAATCCGACGGAATGGCACCGGTCGAATCCGACGACGACGCCGACGTGATCGTTCTCAACACCTGCTGCATCCGTGAGAACGCCGACAACAAGTTGTACGGCCAACTCGGATGGCTGCGGCAGTGGAAGGACCAGAAGCCCGATCGGCAGATCGTGGTGTCGGGCTGCCTCGCTCAGAAGGACCGCGACATCGTGCGTGACCGGGCCCCGTGGGTCGACGTGGTTCTCGGAACCCACAACGTGCACCGAGCCGCCGAACTCGTTCAGACGGCACGTACGTCGGGGCCGCTCACCGAGATCTTCGACGCGGCCGTCATCGATGATCACGCTCTCTTTCCGTCGGCGCTTCCGGCCAAGCGAACCACTTCGTACGACGCGTGGGTCACCATTCAGATCGGCTGCGACAACTCGTGTGCCTTCTGCATCGTTCCGGCCGTGCGCGGTGCCGAGATCAGTCGACCCTTCGACGATGTTGTCGCCGAGGTCGAGTCGCTGGCGAATCAGGGTGTCACCGAGGTGACCCTGCTCGGACAGAACGTCAACAGTTATGGGCGCGATCTGCAGCTGGCTCGCCGTCGTGAGGGCCTCGATGCGTCGGTGCGCCCGATGTTCGGCGATCTATTGCGAGCCGTTGGCCTCGTGCCAGGGATCCGACGGGTGCGCTTCACCAGCCCGCACCCCAAGGACATGCGCTCGGAGACTTTTGCCGCCATGGCCGACACCGCGGCCGTGTGCGAACACCTCCACTATCCGCTGCAGTCGGGCAGCGATCGTGTACTCGCGCTGATGCATCGTGGCTACACAGCCGATCGGTATCTGTCTCGTCTGTCGGAGGCACGGGCCGCGGTAGCCGACTTGGCCGTGAGTACCGACATCATCGTCGGCTTCCCGGGCGAGACCGATGACGACTTCGAACGCACGCTCGAGGTGGCGGCGGCGGCCGACTACGACTACGCCTACACCTTCATTTTCTCGCCCCGCGAAGGGACCGAAGCGGCCACTATGGTCGATCACTTCGTGGCGCCCGACGTGATCGCCGAGCGTTTCGCGCGTCTACGGGTGGTGGTCGAACATTCGGCGATCCTGAAGCATCAGGCGCGCGTCGGTCGCGTCGAAGAAGTCCTGATCGAAGGCCCGTCCAAGAAGGATCCTTCGCTCGTGTCGGCGCGCACGCGGCAGAACAAACTCGTGCACTTCCAGCCAACGGTTCCGGTCCGCACTGGCTCGTACGCGCTGGTGGAGATCACCGGAGCCGCACCGCATCACCTGCGTGGTGAGTTCCGCGAACTCATCAGCGAGCCGCAGCACAAGGTGCGTATTCCCGTCGCCTCGTCGTGAGGACCATCGCCCTGCTCGGGCCGACGGCGAGCGGTAAGTCGGCGGTGGCTCTCGCGTTGGCCGAGCGAAATCCGTCGCTCGAAATCGTGTCGATCGATGCCATGCAGGTCTACCGTGGCCTCGACATCGGCACGGCCAAACCGTCGACTGACGAGCAGGCCCGTGTGCGTCACCACCTGATCGACATCGTCGATCCGAGTGAGGAGTTCACCGTGGCTCGCTTCCAGCGCGAGTACCGCTCGGTGCGCGCCGACATTGCGTCTCGGGGTCGTCACGCGATGCTGGTGGGAGGGACCGGTTTGTATGCGCGAGCAGCCATCGACGAACTCGAGATTCCCGGTCAGTGGCCGAACGTTCGCGCGCGACTCGAACGCGAAGTCGAAGACGTCGGCGCTCCGACTCTTCATCAGCGTTTGGCGAACCTCGATCCGATTGCGGCCACCAAGATGGAGCCCACCAACGCCCGACGTGTGGTGCGTGCACTCGAAGTGATCGAGGGCAGTGGTCGTGCATTTTCGTCGTTCGGACCCGGAGTCGACACGTACCCCGACTCCGACGTGATCCAGATCGCCCTGCGGTGGTCGCGCGACGTGCTGTCGCGGCGCATCGAAGAGCGGGTGGACGCGATGTTGGCGGCCGGGTGGCTGGAGGAAGTGAGGGCGCTCGAATCGGTACCGAAGTCGCGTACCGCTGCAGCCGCCCTCGGCTACGAAGAGCTCCGCCGTCATCTGTCGGGCGAATGGTCGCTCGAACGGGCGCGAGAGGAGATCGTCATCCGCACCCGTCAGTTCGCTGTTCGTCAGGAGCGCTGGTTCCGCCGTGATCCGCGCGTCCAGTGGATCGACATCCAATCCGATCCGGTGGGCGAATGCGTGACTCTCGTCGAGTCGTGGCTGACCTAACCTGGCCCAGTCATGTCAGCTGCCCAGCACGTCGTTCTCACCAAGCATCACGGGTTGGGTAACGACTTCTTGGTGTACGACACGGTTCAGGACGCACGCGTGAGCGACTGGGCGGCTGAAGCGCGTCGCTGGTGCGACCGTCGTGTCGGCGTCGGTGCTGACGGACTCCTTCTGCTCGATCGCCAGTCGTCTCGTCATGTGGGCATGACGCTCTACAACGCCGATGGCAGCCGGGCCGAGATGAGTGGTAACGGCATTCGCTGCCTCGTTCAGGCGGCTCATCTCGCCGACTCCTCGTCGCCGGGTGATCCGGGCAGTGGCTCGATCGATTACGTGGTCGACACCGATGCCGGTCGCCGGACGGTGTCGCTGGTCGCTCAGGTCGATCCGCTCACGGTGATGGCGAGCGTCGACATGGGCGAAGTCTTCGATCTGCCCGAACCGCACGGGTGGGCGTCGCTCGAGTGCCATCCCGATCGACCCGTTCGTCACGTGTCGCTCGGCAATCCGCACTCGGTCGTTGGCGTCGACGACGTGCAGGCAGTCGATCTCGGGCGACTGGGTTCGCTCGTGCCGCAGGTGAATCTGGAGATCATCGAACCCGGACCCGAGCAGAACGCCATCACGATGCGTGTGCACGAACGCGGAGCTGGCATCACCATGGCGTGCGGAACCGGTGCGTGTGCGGCCGCCGAAGCCGCTCGAGCATGGGGGCTCGTTCCGGCCTCGAGTTCCGAGGTGATCGTGCACATGGACGGTGGTGACGCGCGGGTGCGCGTCGACGGACGGCGAGTCGTGCTGATCGGGCCGAGCACCTTCGTCGGTTCGGTCACGGTGCCTCTGTGAGCAACACTCCGTACGGTGAGGCGCTCGGTCAGACGCTGATCGAACGCTCGTTCCGCGAGAAGATCGTGATGGTCGGTGTCACCCTCGACGGTCACACCGACGACGAAACCGACGCCAGCCTCGACGAACTCGAGTTGCTCATCGACACCGCCGGAGCCGATGCGGTGGCGCGAATCACCCAACGCCGCGACACACCCGACCACACGTGGTACCTGGGTAAAGGAAAGGTCGAAGAGCTCAAGGAACTCTGTCTGGCGGTCGATGCCGACACCGTGGTGTTCGACAACGAACTCGCGCCGGCACAGCAGTACAACCTCGAGAAACTGCTCGGCCGCACCGCGATCGATCGCACTGCGGTGATCCTCGACATCTTCGCCCAGAACGCCAGCACGCTCGAGGGCAAGGCCCAAGTCGAGCTGGCCCTGCTTCGGTATCGGCTGCCGCGTCTTCGTCGCGGCGCGACCGCCAAGCTGTCGCAGCAGCGCGGTGGAGTCGGATCTCGCTTCGGTAGTGGTGAGACCAAACTCGAAGTCGACCGGAGGCGAATTCAGAAGCGCATCGCCCGACTCGAGGAAGAACTACGTGAACTCGGTCGTACCCGAGAACTGCAGCGCAAAGGCCGATCGCGCAGTGGTCTGGCCAACGTGACGATCGTCGGATACACCAACGCCGGTAAGTCCACGTTGCTCAATCGCCTCACCGCCGCAGGTGTGCTGGCCGAGAACCGACTGTTCGCCACCCTCGACCCCACCACGCGACGTCTCAACCTGCCCGGTGGTGAACCGGTTCTGCTCACCGACACCGTGGGGTTCGTGCGCCGCCTGCCACACGGTCTGGTGGAGGCGTTCAAGAGCACGCTCGAGGTCGCGAGCCAGGCCGACTATCTGGTTCACGTGGTCGACGGTTCGTCGCCCGATCCCGAGGGTGAGATCGAAGCCGTGCGCACCGTGTTGCGCGAAATCGACGCCGACCGCGTCCCCGAACTGTTGGTCTTCAACAAGCAGGACCGCGATCCCGATCAAGTGGCGCAACTCGTCGAATCCCATCCGGGCTCGGTGGGTGTGAGCGCGCTGATGGACTGGGGAATGGACACCTTCTTGCGCACTCTGGCCGATCGTCTGCGTGCGTTGTCGCAAGTGTTCGAACTGCTGGTTCCCTACGATCGTGGTGACGTGCTGGCATCCATTCATCGAGAGGGTGAAGTGGTGTCGATCACGGCCGAAGAGACCGGAACCCGAGTTCGCGCTCGTCTGGCCGACGCATCGATCGGCCGTTTGTCGCCGTTCATCGTCGACGGGCAACATGGTTCCATGAGCGAGGAAGTGTGATGACCGGATTCGTTCCGCCCCCGTATCCCTACGACCGCCTCGATGCTTTCAAGCCCGCTGCGAACGCCCTCGATGGTGGTGTGGTCGATCTGTCGATCGGAACACCGTGTGATGCGCCGCCGGCCTCGGTGATCGCGGCTCTCGCGTCCAGCAACGCCGAGCGTGGCTATCCCGCATCGATCGGAACAGCTCCTCTACGTACTGCGTTCGCCGAATGGATGCAGCGCCGATTCGACGTGTCGGTGCCGGTGGCGCAGATCGCGGCCTGTGTGGGCTCGAAGGAGTTCGTGGCCACGTTGCCGCAGTGGCTCAAGCTGCGCACCCCCGAGCGCGACACGATCTTGTATCCGGCCATCTCGTATCCCACGTACGAAATGGGAGCCACGCTGGCCAACTGCCGCGCGGTGTCGGTTCCCGTCGATGCCGATGGCCGGCTTCGCCTCGACACGATCACCGAGGCCGATGCGGCGCGCGCGTTGGCGTTGTGGGTCAACAGTCCATCGAACCCGAGCGGACAGCTCGACGACCTGGGTGCCGCGGCCGCGTGGGGTCGCCGTCACGGCGTGCCGGTCGTGAGCGACGAGTGTTACGCCGAGTTCACATGGAGCGGCCCGGCGCAATCGATCCTGCAGCACGGAACCGATGGTGTGATCGCACTTCACTCGTTGTCGAAGCGTTCGAACCTGGCTGGATTGCGCGTCGGTGCGTACGCGGGCGACGCCGAACTCGTGCACTACCTCGGTGAGGTGCGCAAGCACGTGGGCATGATGGTGCCCGGTCCGGCCCAAGCCGCCGCCGCGGTCGCATTGGCCGACGACGATCATGTCGCCGAACAGCGTCGCGTGTACCGCCGGCGCCTCGAACTCATGGCCGAGGTTCTCGGCTCGTGGCAGTGGTCGGGCGGACGGGTGGAGATCGACCTACCCGCTGGCGGCTTCTACCTCTGGTACGAGGTGGGTGATGCGTGGGCGTACGCCGAAGAACTCGCGCGGGTCGGTGGCGCACTGGTGAGTCCGGGAGAGTTCTACGGAACTCGATCCGATTCGTTCGTGCGGGTGGCGGTGGTACAGCCCGACGATCGCATCGAACTCGTGGCACGACGACTTCGAGGTCGCTGATGGCCCGCTGGAAGGCGTCCACGCGCTTGTGGGTGCTCGGAGCAGTCCTCACCACGGCCGGGTTCGGGTCAGCGGTCGCAAGCATTCTGCGCGATCAGACCGTGGTGGAAGATTTCGTGCGCATGCCGGCGTCGTGTGCGACCACAGTACGCGTGGCCAACGACGGCGTGTTCGTCGTCTACTACGAGAACAAAGGCATCGTCGGTGAAGTGGGTGGCTGCTCGAACGACGAACGGACGTATGACAACGAATCGTTCGATGACGCCGACGATCCGGGCGAGATCACGTTGCGCATCACCGACGACGCAGGGGAGTCGGTGACTCCGGCGATGGTGATGGGCGAGCGAGCCGAGTATCGAACGCCCGACTACGAAGGCACAGCGATCTTCACGGTACCCCTCGAGGCTGGACGCGAGTACACGTTCGACGTGCAGGCCGACGAACGCTCGACCGTGGTGAGTCTGGGTCGTGAAGTGAACACCACATCGAGTGTTCTGTTGCTCACCGGCGTGGGATTGATCGTGGTGGGTGCGCCGCTTCTGGCGATCGGATCGGTGAAAGCGGCCCGCCAACGGCGTCGCCGTCGCGGGGTGATCGACTGGAGTGCGCCGTCGCTGGCGGATCGTGCGCCTACAGGCGGCGCAGAACCGTGACCACCTTGCCGTAGACGCGCACGTCGTCGGCATCGAAGGTCATGGGCGACAAACGCGCGTTGGCCGGTTCGAGAACGATCTGAGCGCCGCGGCGCTTGAACGTCTTGACCGTCGCTTCGTCGCCGGGAATTCCGGCCACGACGATGTCACCGTTGTCGGCCACGTTCTGCTGACGAGCGACCACGAAGTCGCCGTCGAGAATGCCGGCCTCGATCATCGACTCACCGCGGACACGAAGCATGAACAGTTCGCCGTCGCCGGTGAAATCGGCCGGGAGAGGGAGGAGCTCTTCGACGTTCTGCTGGGCCAGCACATCGGTGCCGGCGGCGACGTCGCCGACCAGAGGAACGTGGTGCACGCGGGCCCGGGCGATGATGGCGCCCGAGTTGCGGTCCCAGTTGACCTTGATGGCACGGGGGAGGTTGGGGTCACGCTCGAGGTAGCCCAGGCGCTGCAGCGTGGACAAGTGGTTGTGCACCGTGGAGGGGGAGGTGAGGCCCACGGCCTCGCCGATCTCGCGGACCGAGGGCGGATAGCCCCGCTCGGTCATGCTCGCCTCGATGCACTCGAGGATGCCGCGCTGTCGGTCGGTGAGGGTCTGTTCGCTCATGGGGAGCATCGTACGGATGTTCGCCCTGGCAGTCAAACATTTGTTCGATCGAGGGTTGACACCGAACAGGTGTTCTCATAGCCTGCGAACACGCGTTCGGTCCGAACCCTGCCACACCCCGTTGGCATGGTGAGGCCCATCAGATCCGACCAGTCACGAAAGGTTCCGACATGGCCATCGCCCTTGATCCCCGCTACGTCGTCGAAATTCGCCCGATCCACACCGACATGCACGCCGTGTACGTGCGTCGCCGGATCGTCGTGGGCCTGGTGGCCCTGGTCCTAGCGGTTGCCGCCTGCCTCGGCATCCGCTCGTTGGCGAGCCGCGGAGACGGTGCTGCCCCCGTCTCCGCGGTGACGCCACCCACCCTTGTCGGCGGTGTCAACGTCAACGGCGTCGACGTCTCGGGTGCGTTCGCCCTCAGCCAGGGCGTGTACGTGGTCCAGCCGGGCGACACCATGTGGTCCATCGCCTCGTCGCTCACCGACGGCAGCGTGCGCGATTACGTCCGTCGGCTCATTCAGCTCAACGGCAGTGCGTCGCTCGACGTGGGCCAGCCCCTCGTACTGCCCGCCGGCTGACGCGGCGCACACCTGACTGAACAGCACGTCAACCAGCCGCCGGGGTACCCTGCGGGCGTGCGTTGTGTGATGTGCCGGAACGATGACACCAAGGTCATCGACTCGCGCACGGCCGAGGACGGAGCCGCCATCCGCCGGCGCCGCGAGTGCCCGGAGTGCAGTCATCGGTTCACCACCTACGAACGCATCGAGTCGGTGGCCCTGATGGTCGTCAAGACCAAAGGCGGCCGCGAACCCTTCGACCAGGCCAAGGTGGTCTCGGGCGTCATGGCCGCCGCCAAGGGACGCCCGATCGATCTCGAGGCCGCCACGCTCCTGGCCGAGGGCATCGAGGAAGAGATTCGTCTGTCCGGCCAGACCGAGGTTCCGAGTACCCGCGTCGGAGTCGCGGTTCTCGAGAGGCTTCGCGAACTCGACGATGTGGCGTACCTCCGGTTCGCCAGCGTGTACAAGAACTTCGACGGCGCCGACGACTTCCGTCGCGAGGCTGCGTTGCTCGACAAGTCGCCGGTTTCCTGACCCGTCGTAGAGTCGGCTCGTGACCGAGACTCGCACCGCTTTTCGTACCTGTCCGTTGTGCGAGGCCGGTTGCGGCCTCGAGATCAGCGTCGAGATCGCCAAGAAGGGTGATCGAACCGAGGAACGCGTGACGCGTATTCGCGGCGACATGAACGATGTCTTCTCGCACGGGTACATCTGTCCGAAGGGTTCGACGCTCAAGCAACTGCACGAAGATCCCGATCGACTGCGCCGTCCGCTCGTGAAGCGCAACGGTGTGCACGTCGAAGTGTCGTGGCCTGAAGCGTGGGACGAAGTGGCCGGACGCTTGGGCGAGATCATCGATCGTCATGGACGCGAATCGGTGGCGGCGTACTTGGGTAATCCGGGTGCTCACAACGTGGGTGCGTTGCTCTACAACCGCACGTTCCTGCAAGGTCTGGGTAGTCGTCGTCGCTTCAGTGCGTCCACGGTCGACCAGATGCCCAAACAAGTCGCCTGCGGATACGTGTTCGGAAGCGGTGCCACCATTCCGGTTCCCGACCTCGATCACACCGACTACTTGTTGATGTTGGGCGCCAACCCATACGCGTCCAACGGAAGTCTGTGCACGGCCCCCGACTTCCCGGGTCGTCTCGAAGCGATCCGGGCACGTGGTGGACGCGTGGTGGTGGTCGACCCGCGGCGCAGTCGAACCGCCGAAGAAGCCGACCTGTGGGTTCCGATTCGTCCCGGGGCCGATGCGTACTTCCTGATGTCGATCGTGCACGTGTTGTTCGCCGAGAATCTCGTGCGCCTACCCGAGCACATCGCCGACTTCGTGAACGGTGTCGACGACGTGCGCGAGGCGGCAAGTGCATTCGGTCCGGAGGTGACGAGTGCGGTCACTGGTCTCGAATCCGAATTGGTTCGCCGCGTCGCCCGTGAGTTGGCCGCGGCGCCCTCGGCGGCCGTGTACGGGCGTATCGGCACCACCACCACCGAATTCGGCACCACCACCTCGTGGCTCATCGAAGTGGTGAATGCCCTCACCGGCAATCTCGATCGACGTGGTGGCGCGATGTTCACCACACCGGCCGTCGGTAGCCCCAGTACGCGCGGAAAGCCCGGTGTGGGCGCGGGTTTTCGCATCGGTCGCGGCGGCGGCAAGACGGTCGTGAGTGGCTATCCCGAAGTGATGGGGGAGTATCCGGTGGCGGCTCTGGCCGAAGAGATCACCGACGCCGGTGAAGAGCGCATTCGTGCTCTCGTCACGATTGCTGGCAATCCGGTGTTGTCGACACCGCATTCACAGCAACTCGACGCTGCTCTCGACGCACTCGAGTTCATGGTGAGTGTCGACATCTACCTGAACGAGACCACGCGCCACGCCGACGTGATTCTTCCGCCTCCGTCTCAGTTGCAGCGCGAGCACTACGACGTCGCGCTGTTGTCGTTCGCGGTGCGCAACGTGGCCAACTACAGCGATGCGGTCCTCGCTCTCGACGACGATCAACCCGACGAGTGGGAGATCCTGTGCAAGTTGGCTCTCATCGCTCAGGGTCTCGGACCCGATGCTGATCCGTCGCTCGCCGACGATGCGCAGATCGATGCGCTCGTTCGCAGTGCGATCGCCGATCCGACGTCACCCATTCACGGTCGTGACGCCGATGAGATTCGCGCGCAACTCGATCGCCATCGTGGCCCCACGCGTCAACTCGACTTCATGTTGCAAACGGGTCCGTACGGAGCAGCCTTCGGATCCAATCCGGATGGTGCGAGCATCGAACACTTGCGCGCCAATCCGCACGGCGTCGATTACGGGCCGTTGCAGACACGTCTGCCCGATGCGTTGCGCACGAAGTCGGGCCGAGTCGAACTCGCGCCCACCGAGTTGCTCGCTGATGTCGCGCGCATGCACGCGAATCTCGACGAGTTCGCAGGGCGTGATCTCGTTCTCGTCGGTCGTCGTCATCTGCGTTCGAACAATTCGTGGATGCACAACATCGAAGTTCTGGTGAAGGGCAAGCCGCGTTGCACACTGCACGTGCACCCCGACGACGCGTCGCGACTCGGCGTTCGCGAGGGCTCGGTCGCGCGCATCACGTCGCGTGTCGGGTCGGTGGACGCCGTGGTGGAGATCACCGATGGGATCCGCCCCGGTGTGGTGAGCCTCCCGCACGGTTGGGGCCACGGCCAGCCCGGCACCCGTCTGCGGGTGGCGGCCGAGCGGGCCGGGGTCAACTCGAACGTCCTGACCGACCATCAGGCCATCGACCCCCTGTCGGGCACATCGGTCCTGAACGGCATCCCGGTCACGGTTGTCCCCGTCTGATCCACAGCCTTTCAACAGGCTTTTCCCCTGAAAAAAGGGCAAATTCACACGGTTGTCCACTTCCTTCACACAGGGTGCCCCCCGTACCCTCTGCGTCGCGAAAGGGGTGGTCGATGACCGTGGCAAGGCTCCGATTTCCGGGCAGCTGGGCGGGATTTTCCGGCCTGAACCTACGGTCACGACCGCCTCTTTCAGGACGAACTCGACAATCGTTGACAAGCACGTAACTACACTGCTGTAATCTCACAACCGCTTGTGGTGACATACGCGGAGGGGGACCGCGACCACCACATCTTGTGTCTCCAACGATTCGACCAACTTCAGCCGACCCCACGAAAGGGACTTCCATGTCACTCGCACCCGACCGCCTCGCCATCGGGATCAGCCGGCACTTCACCACGCCCGGAAAACACCCGTATGACCAGGTGGTCTGGGAGAAGCGCGATGCCCGCATCTCCAACTGGAAGGACGGCTCGGTCGCCTTCGAGCAGCTCGGAGTCGAGTTCCCGGTCACCTGGTCGCTCAACGCCACCAACATCGTGGCCCAGAAGTACTTCCGCGGCACCCCGGGCACCCCGGAGCGCGAGACCTCGCTGCGCCAGGTGATCGACCGGGTCGCCGACACCATCACCCAGTGGGGGCGTGAGGGCGGTTACTTCGTCGACGAGTCCGAGGCCACCGCTTTCAGCGACGAGTTGAAGTTCATCCTGGTGACCCAGCGCGCGGCCTTCAACAGCCCGGTGTGGTTCAACATCGGTGTGAAGGGTGTGCCCCAGCAGGCCAGCGCCTGCTTCATCTTGTCGGTCGACGACACGATGGACGGCATCCTCAACTGGTACCGCGAAGAAGGCGTGATCTTCAAGGGTGGTTCGGGTTCAGGTATCAACCTGTCGAAGATCCGCTCGAGCGTCGAACTGCTCAACGGTGGTGGCACGGCGTCGGGCCCGGTGTCGTTCATGCGCGGCGCCGACGCGTCGGCCGGCACCATCAAGTCGGGCGGCAAGACGCGCCGCGCCGCCAAGATGGTCATCCTCAACGTCGATCACCCCGACGTCGAAGAGTTCATCTGGTGCAAGTCGAAAGAAGAGAAGAAGGCCCGCGTGTTGCGCGATGCCGGATTCGACATGGACCTCGACGGTGCCGATTCGTTCAGCATCCAGTACCAGAACGCCAACAACTCGGTGCGCGTCACCGACGACTTCATGCAGGCCGTCGTCGACGACAAGGACTGGAGTTTCCGTGCCGTCACCACGGGTGAGCCCGTGCGCACGGTGCGTGCCCGCGACCTGTGGCGTCAGATCGCCCTGGCGTCGTGGGAATGCGCCGACCCCGGTCTGCAGTTCGACACCACCATCAACAAGTGGCACACCGCGCACGCGACCGGCCGTATCAACGGTTCGAATCCGTGCTCGGAGTACATGCACATCGACAACTCGGCCTGCAACCTCGCGTCGATCAACTTGCTGAAGTACCTCGACGAGAACGGCGAGTTCGACATCGAGGCGTACAAGCACACCATCGAAACGGTGTTCACCGCGCAGGAGATCCTCGTCGGCCGCGCCGACTATCCCACCGAGAAGATCGGCGAGAACAGCCGCAAGTTCCGTCAGTTGGGCCTGGGCTACGCCAACCTCGGCGCACTTCTCATGGCGCTCGGCCTGCCGTACGACTCGGTCAAGGGTCGCGCTTGGGCCGCCGCGCTCACGAGCCTGATGACCGGCCACGCCTACGCCACCAGCGCCCGCACCGCGAGCCGCATGGGTCCGTTCGCCGGCTTCGCCGAGAACGAGCGCTACATGCTCAACGTGCTGCGCATGCACCGTGACGCCAGCTACCAGATCGAGTCGGCCGAGCAGGTTCCGGCAGCCATCGTTCGCGCCGGCCAGGAAGCCTGGGAGTCGGCGGTTCGCGACGGCGAAGAGTACGGCGTGCGCAACAGCCAGGCCTCGGTGCTGGCGCCCACCGGCACCATCGGTCTCATGATGGACTGCGACACCACGGGTATCGAGCCCGATCTCGGTCTCGTCAAGATGAAGAAGTTGGTCGGCGGCGGCACCATGGTCATCGTCAACCAGACGATTCCGATGGCGCTGCGCAAATTGGGCTACGACGCCAAGCAGGTCGACGACATCATCGCGTACATCGACACCGAGAAGTCGATTCTCGGCGCACCGCACCTCAAGGCCGAGCACGTGGCCGTGTTCGCCTGCTCGATGGGTGACAACACCATCCACTACGAGGGCCATGTGCGCATGATGGGTGCGACCCAGCCGTTCCTGTCGGGTGCCATCTCCAAGACGGTCAACATGCCCGAAGAGGCCTCGGTCGAGGACGTGGAAGCTCTCCACCTCTTGTCGTGGCAGTTGGGCCTGAAGGCCGTGGCGATCTACCGCGACAACTGCAAGGTCGCTCAGCCGCTGTCGACCGCCAAGAAGGATGACGACAAGGCCGATACGTCGGCGGCTCCGGCGGCCCCGCAGGCCGCTGCTCAGGTGATCGAGAAGATCGTCGAGCGGGTCGTGCAGAAGCCGGTGCGTCAGAAGCTGCCGCGCAGCCGTCGTGGTCGGACCTTCGAGTTCCGCGTGGCCGACTGCAAGGGCTTCGCGACCATTGGTGAGTACGAAGACGGTCGCCCCGGTGAAGTGTTCCTCACGGTGTCGAAGCAGGGCTCCACGCTCTCGGGCATCATGGACGCCTTCGCCAAGAGCATCTCGTACGGTCTGCAGTACGGCGTGCCGTTGCGCGCGTTCGTCGAAGCGTTCGTCAACATGCGCTTCGAGCCCGCTGGCATGACCGACGATCCCGACATCCGGTTCGCGTCGTCCATCATGGACTACCTGTTCCGTCGTCTGGCTCTCGAGTACATGACCTACGACGAGCGCCAGGAACTCGGCATCTTCTCGGTCGACGAGCGTCTGCAGCCCACCCTGCCCGGTGTCGAGGAATCAGCCGTCGAGACCTTCAACGGCAGTGAAGTCGCCGCCGATCCGAAAAGCATCCCGTCGGTCGAAGAACTCGTGACGCAGATGGAAATGGGCATCGCGCCGCCGGCACCGATCAGCGATCACTCTGGCGAACTCAGTCGTCCGGGCAACAAGCACTCCGATGCGCCGATGTGCATGCAGTGCGGTGTGCAGATGATGCGCGCTGGTTCGTGCCACGCGTGTCCGTCATGCGGCAGCACATCGGGTTGTTCCTGATTCGGTTCTCATCACCACGTAAGCCGTGACATAAGACGAGCAGTCGTTGCCTTCGTGGCGGACTAGCCAGGGATCTGGCGGGGCCGACCACGAAAGGCGACTTCATGTTGACCAGAAGCCAGACACAGCGTCGGCTCGCGTGGGGATCGTTGGCGGTGACGATGGTGGCGACCATCCTCACCTCAGCGGTACCCGGCGCGAGCGCGATTCCTCCACCTCTCACTGCCGGACCACCTTCGGGTGACGGCGTCGTGCCGATCGCCGTCGCGGGGAACGTCTCGTGCGCCGATCTGAACGCCGACTCGGCCGCCTATCCGTCGGTCACGAGCAGTTTTGGTTTCAAGATCGAAGACGTCGGCGACGGGACGTTCACGTTGACCAGTGCGGACGGCGTTCTCACCGGCGGAGCACCCGAAGACCCGAACAACTCGGTGACCATTTCGAACGAAGCGAACGGCTACTTCGATTGGTCGGCCTCGCTGTCGCTGCAGGCCATCATCGTGAAGGGCAGCCCGGGCTCCGATGTCTACGTGTATCCACTCGAGGACATCGCCGATACACGACTGCACTCACCGATCAACTCGGGTAACGGACAACCGTTCGCGATCAGCCACATCGAGTTCTGCCACAACTACGACTTGAACGCCACGATCAATGCGCAGGTCGACTTCGCCCGCTACTACTACTGGACCATCGCCAAGGAAGTGTCGCCGGCCAGTCGGGCGGGCTTCGCCGGCCAGGACCTCGTGTACGACTACACCGTGACGGCCGAGTGGGACTACTTCGAAGATGCCGACTGGGAAGTGAACGGGTCGGTCGAAATCAGCAACCCGAGTCCCTTCACGGTCGACTTCACCGTGGCCGGAACCTTCGATGGAGCAGGTAACGACCTCACGATCGACTGCCCGGCGACCTCGCTTCCACCCGACGGTGAAATCACGTGCACGATCGCATTCATGCCGGGAAGCGACCCTGACGGCGAGACGGTGTCGGTGGACGTGACGAGTCTCAACGTCGACGTCAATGGAGCATCGACCACCGACACCCTCGTGACCGGTCTGCCCACGACCGTCGTGAACGACACGGTGAACGTGCACGACACGTGGCCCTGGTCGGAGACTGCCGAACACGAAGAACTCGGCGAGGTGTTCGAGTACGGACAGTTCACGTACCAGCGCACCTACACCTGTCCCACTGATCCGTCCGACTACACGAACGGCATCATGGAGACGATGATCGTCAACCGGGCCGATCTCCACGAGACGGGCCAATACGACGAGGCGAGTGTGGACGCTACGTGTTACCAGCCGATGGCGACCAAGGATGCGGTTGCCACTCGCGGCATCACGCACGAGTGGACGATCGACAAGACCGTCGACCCCGAGTCGGTGGTTGGGGCTCCGGGTGAACTGCTCGGCTGGGACTGGGCTGTCGAGGTGAGCGAAACCGTGAGCGCGACCACCTACTCGGTGATCGGCACGATCACGGTCGACAACACCCACCCGACGTCGTCGGCCACCGTGACCGTGACCGACGAACTCGATGACGGAACCGTCGCGACCGTCGACTGCAACGCCGGGACTCCCGGCAATCAGTCGACCGTGACCGTTCCGGCCGCATCGACGGTGCTGTGCACGTATTCGGCTTCGCCCGACGACGATTCGGCCACGTTGAACACGGCGACCATCGAATACGCGACTGGTCTGACCGTGTCGGCCACCGCAGCCATCACGTGGGAGAACGACGAAATTGGGTCGGTTGCTACTCTGACCGACCTCGCGCTCGGACTCGACGAAGAGTTGACCGCGGGTGAAGGGCCGTGGACGTTCGATGGTGCGGGGGATGGTCATCGTTGTGCGACCTCGGCCGCGACATACGGTGCGGATGGCGTCTACACCGGCACCGATTCGAACACGGCCACATTGGTCGTTCGCGGCGGTTCCACCGTCACGTCATCGGCCACCGTCGCCTACGAGTGCGACGCTGGCTTCTTCGACGTACTGAAGAAAGTCGACGGTGTCATCGACCCGTTGACCGGCTTCTCGTTCGCTCTCTACGTCGGCCCCGACGGCTTCGGATCGACACCCATCGCGACCGCGAACAGTGGCGGTGACGCCGACGGCATCCTGCCGTTCGGCAGCCCGACGCTCGACCTCGGAGCGACGTACACGATCTGCGAAGTGGCCGTCCCCGTGGGATACGAATCGGTGTGGTCGGTCGACAGTTCGCCCGTGATCCCGGACAACCCCGACGCCTCGGAGATGGAGGACTACGGCAACCGCTGTGTCGACTTCGGTGACGACACCTCGCTGCCGATGGAACTCGGTGAGGTGTTGCGCTTCAGCGTCGACAACCAACTGGTGCCCGTCGGCCACACGCCACGTTCGCCGGGTTACTGGAAGAACTGGTCGTCGCTCGCCAAGGGTCGCCAGGCGCAGACCGCCGCCAACAACGGTGGTTGGGAGAACGGGTTCTGGCTCACCGAAAACGTGCTCGACCCCTTGGTCGGTGGCGGCATCCGCTGGGACGACATCCTCTCCGATTCGTTCCCGTCGTTCTGGATCGGCACCCATCAGGCTCTCGAGATCCTCGACATGCGCGTGGTCACCATCAACCCCACCGTGGGTGACGGCAAGAAACTCGCATCGGATCCAGCTCGCCAACTGGCCCGCAACCTCTTGGCCGCCCAGTTGAACCTGGGGGCGGGGGCGTGCTCGAACTCGGTGATCCTCGATGCCGTTCTGCAAGCCGAACAACTGCTCGACAAGTACGACTTCGACGGCAAGTTGACGACGGCGTATCCCATCAACAAGCGCGGCGCCGATGCGACGCTGGCGCGGAATCTGTCGAGTTATCTCGACCGATACAACAACGGGATGATCTGCTCCGGTTCATAATGGAGCGATGAAACCGGACGACGACCTCGTCACGTCCCGCGGTCTGACCGTTCCGGCCTCGGCCCTCGAGTGGGTGTTCACTCGATCGGCCGGGGCCGGCGGCCAGAACGTCAACAAGGTGTCCACCAAGGTCGTGTTGCGGGTGGCGCGCGACCAGATCCGGGGTCGTTCGATTCTTCTCGACCGAATCGCTGCCGAGTTGCCCGACGTCATCACCGTGAGTTCGCAGACGAGTCGGAGCCAGTGGCGCAACCGCCAGTTGTGTCTGACTCGACTGGCCGAACGCCTCGACGAAGCGGCCGCCCCGCCGGCACCGTCGCGACGGGCCACCAAGCCCAGTCGGGGAGCGGTGCAGCGTCGCCTCGATTCGAAGAAGAAGCACTCCGAGAAGAAGGCCGGTCGTCGCACCGAGTGGTGATGACGGCTACCGTCGCGTCGTGCCGCGAAAGTCGCCGTTCACTTCCGATCGACTCCTGAAGGCGATCAACTCGTTCCACTCGTTCGTGTTGCGGGTCTCGCGCGGCCGTATTGGCTGGTCGGCTGACGGTATGCCGGTGCTCCGTCTCACGACGATCGGTCGGCGTTCGGGGCAGCCGCGTACCGTGCTGTTGAGTTCACCGCTGCAGTTCGGTGACGAGTGGATCGTGGTGGGTTCGAAGGGTGGGGGAGAACGCCACGCCGACTGGTTCGTGAACCTGCGCGCCAATCCTCGCGTCACCGTCGAGACGAAGAAGTACGGCTCGCGCGAGGTCACGGCACGGATCGCCACGCCCGACGAGAAGGCTGCGTGGTGGCCGCAAGCGGTCGCGGCGTTCAAGCACTACGGCGAGTTCCAGTCGCGCACCACCCGCGACATTCCGATGGTCGTGCTGAAAGTTTCGGGCGACTGACCCGCGTCAGTTGCGCGGGACCTTGCTCCAGGGGAGGTCCTTGTCGACCCGAGGCTCACCGGGCAGACCGAGAACCTGTTCGCCCAAGATGTTGCGCATGATCTCACTGGTTCCACCCTCGATCGAGTTGGCGCGAGCGCGCAAGAACGAATGGCGCACACCGCCCTCGGCGCCGTCGACCGACAGATCTTCGGGGCGCCGGAACGTGTAGTCGAAGCCAATCAGTCCGTCGGCTCCGAGCAACGACACCGACAACTCGGTGATCTTCTTGTTGAGCTCGGCCATCATCAACTTGGCGATCGAACCTTCCGGGCCGGGATTGCCGGCCTTGGCCGCCTGTGACGCGCGCAGGTTGGTGAGGCGCAGAGCTTCGCTCTTGCACCACAGGCGCAGAAGGTCGTCACGGTGCGCGTGCCCGTGCTGCTTCTCCTTGTAGATCTTGATCGCCTCGTCGATCGGACCACGACGACGAGCCGTGCCACCGCCGCTGCCGCCGATGGCAGTGCGCTCGTTCATGAGCGTGGTGAGCGCGACGCGCCACCCTTCGCCCACGTGGCCGATGCGGTGGATGTCGGGCACGCGAGCGTCGGTCATGTAGACCTCGTTGAACTCGGCCTCACCCGTGATCTGGCGCAGGGGACGAACCTCCACTCCGGGTGCGCGCATGTCGAGCGCGAAGTA